>Ga0181380_1000238_pt1 | contig 25856 bp, 25 predicted proteins | sample 3SPOviralmetaG_FD_130116 | JGI IMG/M metagenome (GOLD analysis project Ga0181380, IMG submission 130116) | Marine viral communities from the oligotrophic San Pedro Time Series (SPOT) site, San Pedro Channel, CA, USA - 3 SPOT_SRF_2009-08-19 | ecosystem: Environmental > Aquatic > Marine > Strait... | reverse complement strand
TATATGAAGAGTCTATTGAAGACCTAGATTTATTAGCAGAAGCTCTAAAAGACTTTGGAGCTATAGTACATAGACCAAATATATTAGATACTAAAAAAACCGTTTCTAACGGTTATTGGGAAACAGATCAATACTATACATTCTGCCCTAGGGATACTATGACAGTAATAGGAGATACCATTATAGAATCACCTATGACGTTAAGGTCTAGACAGTTTGAAACTGATGCTTATAGAGAGCTGTTTATTGATTATATGGATAAAGGAGCTAAATGGATATGTGCTCCTAAACCTAGATTAACAGACGATTCATATCAAAGAGACGATTTAGATAAACTTACATTAACTGAAGTAGAACCTGTATTTGATGCAGCTAATATACTCAGACATAATGATGATATTCTCTATCTTAATTCTAACACAGGAAACTATAAAGGATATACTTGGTTAAAGAATTTGCTAGGAGATAAATATAAGGTACATTACTTAGAAAATATGTATTCGTATTCTCATATTGATTCTACGATTGCTATTCTTAGAGACGGTCTAGCACTTGTTAATCCGGCAAGAGTTAGCGAAAAAAATATGCCAGAACTATTCAAAGGATGGGATATTATATATTCTCCTCCGATGATAGATATTGGGTATAAAGGAGTATTGAGAGCGTCTGAATGGGTGGGTATAAATCTTATTTCTCTAGATGAAAATACAGTAATAGTTGATAATAGACAGAAAGAATTAATCAAAGAGTTAAAAAAATATAATATTGAAGCGTTAGACTTAAAAATAAGACATTCTAGGACGTTAGGAGGTTCTTTCCATTGTTGTACTGCTGATATGATAAGATTATGATAAAAGTTGATAACATAAAACGTACTTTAGTAGGAAATGAGTTCTTTACCTTCGACTATACTAAACAGCCTATCAAAGAAAGTGAAGTTAATAGATGGAGAGAAAAAGGATACTATCATAAAAGCTTTACAGGGGCCTTATACAGCAGCAAAAATCCTATGCCTAGATGGACTAAAGACATAAGTAACGCTATAGGTTTAAAAAACTGCGGGTATACTTTTTATAAAATGGATACTTTAGATATTATGCCTCCTCATTATGATCATTTTGAAGCTTATTGTAGAATATTTAATAAAGAACAAAATGAAGTATATAGGGCTATACTTTTTTTAGAAGATTGGAAACCTGGACATTATTTTGAGTATAATAAAACAAGTTTTAATAGCTGGAATAAAGGAGACTATGTAATGTACAGTTATGATATAGAGCATGCAGCTAGTAATATTGGAATCCAACCTAGGTATACTTTGCAAATAACAGGTACGAGATGAAAAAACTTATTACATCAGGATGCAGCTATACTCAATATGGGTATAAGACTTGGGCAGATCACTTATCTAAGTATTTTGATGAGTTTAAAAATTTAGGAGAAGCTGGTTCTGGACAAAAATTTTCGTATATTACTATTACTGATTATATTAATTCAAATAAAAATAAAGATCTTTCGAACCATACTTTTATTATTCAATGGAGTTCACTTCTTCGTCATGATTTAATTAAAGTAAGAAGCACATATCAACATTTAGGTCAAATAGATAATAATGAAAATTTTAACAAAGAATATATTAATAAGTACTTTAGTGTTGAAGGAAACGCAATAGAATTAGTAAATTACATAGATCATTTAAATTTACTTTCAGATAAATACAAATTTAAACTTTATATGTTTTATATGTTTGAACCTTGGATAGATTATTTTGCAGGAGAACCTACAGGATATAGTTTACCTATACTTAGAAAAAAAACTATAGAATTTTTATCTAGCCAATCTTGTAAAATATTAAAACATTATGCTTCTAAAGAATATTGGATAAATCCATCTTTAGAAAGATTTAGTTTAGATAACGAAATGAGAAAAAAAGGTGACGATGACCACCCTACAACTGAACAACATAAACTATACTCTGAATTAATTTATAAAAATATTTGAGCTAATGTTTTATAATCCTGCTAATAGATTACTAGTAATTCATGTTTGGGAATGGAATAGTGAAGATCTTATAATAGATACTATACAGAGATTAACACCTAAAGTATTTATATTAGACTGCACAACAGAGTTTAATTTTAACCCTAATATAGAGACTCAACAATTTAAAGAAATAGTTACGGTAATAAAAGAACATAAAATAGAAGCTTTCTTACTTCTCGGCTCTCTATCAGAAAACAGTTATAGATTTAATTTTAATAATCACGTATCTCCTTTTAAAGTTAAGTTTTTTCCTACTTTCTTTTTACATCATACTTTCCCTCTGTTGAAATATAAATATAATCAATATAAAATTAAAGAAAGGATATTTTATATGCAGGTAAATAGACCTCATAAACATAGATGTATACTTATGGATCAACTTGCCCGGTTAAAGTTACTTAATGATACTAATTATTCTTGGAATTTAAATACAAAAGAGTATGAACATTCTGGTGAATATAAATTTAAGTACTGGAAAGAAGAATCTAAAATAGCTAAAGATGATTATCAAAGTGAAGGAAATAGCTATCTAAAACCTGAAAAGCACTATTTTACAAGCTTGTTTGACTTAGTTTCTGAAGCTACTACACAATGTATTTTTTATACAGAAAAGACATTTAAGCCTATCTTGCTTGGTAAACCATTTATTATTTATGGAGCTAAAGGTATCAATAAAGGCTTACAAAATTTAGGATTTAAACTTTATGATAATGTTGTGGATTATACTTTTGACTCGGAAAAAGACGATATTCGTAGAGCTGAACTACTAAGTAAAGAGTTGTTACGTTTATCTAAGTTACCCTTGCAGGAGATAGATAAAAGTATGCATTCTATTGCTGATTTTAATATTGATAAAGCTAAAGAAATTTTAAGAGACGATAATAAGGTGCATATCGATGATAATATTACTTATAAGCTGAATATAGACCTTGGCATTCTTAACTATTTATATTAAATTTAATAGAGTTTTATGAAAATTGGTTTTATAGGAATAGGTAAACTTGGAAAAGACGCTGCCGAAGTAATGGCGGAAAAACACGAAGTAATAGGTTACGACATAACAGAAACATCATCAGATAAATTTGAAATGGCATATACGATTAAAGACGTATGTCATAACCGTGAACTTATTTTTATTGCAGTACCTACACCGCATCACCCAGACTATGACGGTAGGTACCCAACATCTCATTTACCCAATAAAGATTTCGACTATAGTATAGTTAATGACGTGTTAGATGAAGTAAATAAACACGTTAATAAAGATCAGCTAGTCGTATTAATATCGACTGTTTTACCCGGTACTATTAGAAAAGAGTTTATAAGTAGAATACCAAACGGTAGATTTATTTACAATCCTTACCTTATAGCAATGGGTACAGTAAAATGGGATATGGTTAACCCTGAAATGATTATAATAGGTACTGAGGATGGGTCTACAACAGGAGATGCTAAACTATTATTAGAGTTTTATGAAACCTTTATTACAAAAGGTACAAGATATGAGATAGGAACTTGGGATGAGGCAGAAGCAATAAAAATATTTTATAATACATTTATATCTACTAAGGTAGCTTTAGTTAATATGATTCAAGATGTTGCAGAAAAAGGGGGTAACATGAATGTAGACGTTGTCACTGGAGCATTAGAGAGATCTACCTACCGTATATTAGGCCCAACTTACATGAAAGCAGGAATGGGTGATGGAGGAGGATGCCATCCAAGAGATAACATAGCTTTAAGGTATATGGCCGAAGAGTTAGGATTAGGTTACGATTTATTTGACGCTATAATGGAAGCAAGAGAGAAGCAAGCTAAAAATATGGCTACTAGACTTGTTATAGAATCAGACAAAGCTAATTTACCAATTGTAATATTAGGAGAAGCATATAAACCTGACGTACATTATAAAGACGGTTCATCTTCTATATTAGTAGGCCATTACTGTGAATCTTACGGTTCAACTAAAAAAGTAATATATGACCCAGTACAGCCAATTAAAGCAGTATACCTTTTAGGACATATGGGTAAACACCACGATTATGATTTTCCAGATGGCTCAGTAGTAGTAGACCCGTGGAGATCATTTAAAACAGTTAAAGACATAAAGGTTATACATTACGGTAATACTAGATTAAAGTTGGAAAGTTAATTTATATTTACTATATTAAGATATAATTTAAATAAAAATGGCAGATAAAAAAATTAAAAAACTTACACAAGAAGAGCTTACTAAGTTTAACAGTTTTATTAATAAACGCAGAGACATACTTACAAATATAGGAGCAGCAGAAATACAACTTAAATCTCTTACTTCACAAAAAGAACAGCTCTTCTCTACTCTCGAAAAAATCGACGTTTTAGAAAGCGAATTTAATGCAGAGCTCAGCAACAAATACGGAAAAGTTTCTATAGACGTTAATACTGGGGAGATTAGTTCATAACTTAATCTGTTTTAGATCTTCTCGCACTATTTATTTAAGTAGGTATCCACACTAATTATACAATTGGTTTAGAATAAAGCACGATATTTATATAAAAACACTTAAATAACACAACATGGCAGAGACTATAATTTCACCTGGTATCCTGACAAGAGAGAACGATATTTCCTTCGTTTCCCCTGCTCCACAAGCAGTAGGAGCAGCTTTTATTGGACCAACAGTTACCGGGCCAATCGAACAACCAACAACAGTTACTTCGTTCGGTGAATACACTAGAAAATTTGGAAGAACTTTCACTTCAGGGTCTACTTCAGTTGAATATTTTACTTCTCTAGCAGTAAAAAACTATTTTGACCAAGGTGGAACAACAGCATTAATTACAAGAGTTGTGTCTGGATCGTCCAATTGGGCAGCAGCTTCAGCAACTCCAATTTCAGGTTCAGGAGCATTTGCTGCGACTGCCGTATTAAGTATAGAGACGATAGGTAAAGGTATTCTATACAATAACGTTACTGGTAGCGATTATGTAGGAGCAACAGACGAACTTTCAAATGGTAACCTTAAAAGTGGTTCATCTGATAACGTAAGATGGGAGATTTCAAACGTTGACACAAACAAAGGTACTTTTTCCCTTTTAGTAAGAAGAGGAGATGATAATCACAAGAGTAAGATTATTCTTGAAACATTCAGTAATCTAAGTTTAGATCCTAATCAAGATAATTACATAGAAAAACAAGTTGGTACAGCTTCTACTTCTAAAACTTCTGATGGTACAAATACATACCTTACTTCAGATGGAGAATATCCTAACAGATCTAACTACATCAGAATATCAGCAGTACACAAAAAGACAAATGACTACCTAGAAAACGACGGAATAACTATCAGTACTGACGCAGCAGGAAACAGCTATACAGCTTCACTACCTACAGCAGCTTCAGGAGGTTTTGCCGGAGCAACTGGAACTAACGTTATCAATAACGCTCTTTTCTTTAAAGATATTTCAAATGCTACAGCAGGTATTCAAGGACTTATAGGAGAGGATTATAATGATGCTATTTCAATTCTAGAAAATAAAGACGAATATAGCTTTAACATTATATCAGCACCAGGATTAATACATTCATTTGCAACTAACGGTGCAACACAAACTGACAATCTTATTTCCTTAGCAGAGAATAGAGGAGATGCAATAGCAGTAGTAGATTTAGTCACTCATGGAACAGGAGCAATCACTACAGTAACAGCTGAAGCATCTGAGATTAATTCTTCTTATGCAGCATCATACTGGCCATGGGTTCAAGTAGGCAGTGCGACAGGTAAAAACGTATATGTACCAGCCTCAGTAACTATCCCAGGAGTATATGCATTTACAGATGGAGCAGCAGCACCATGGTTTGCACCAGCAGGATTAGTAAGAGGAGGTATTCCAACAGTACTACAAGCTGAAAGAAAATTAACAAGATCTGAAAGAGATACTTTATATTCAAGTAATGTAAATCCAATCGCTACTTTCCCTGGACAAGGTATTGCAGTATTTGGTCAGAAAACACTACAGAAAAAAGCTTCTGCTTTAGATAGAGTAAACGTAAGAAGATTGTTAATTGAACTGAAAAAATTCGTAGGAGATCAAGCTAATACATTAGTATTTGATCAGAACACTATTACAACTAGAAACAAATTCTTAGCTGCAGTTAATCCATTCTTGGATTCAGTAGTACAAAGACAAGGATTGTATGCATTTAGAGTAGTAATGGATGATACTAATAATACAGCCGATGTAATCGATAGAAATCAATTAATAGGCCAGATCTTTATACAACCTTCAAAAACTGCAGAGTTCATAGTTCTAGACTTTACTTTAGAACCAACTGGTGCAACTTTTGGAGCATAATTTAATTAACCTATATTTATAATAAAGAAACAAAATGGCAATATTAGATACTAACGAAATAATGTTTAGAGCTTTCGAACCGAAAGTGCAAAACAGATTTTATATGGTAATAGATGGAATAGAATCGTTCATGGTAAAGAACGTTGCTGCTCCCAACTTTACTGACAATGCGATTAAACTAGATCACATTAATTCCTACAGAAAAATAAGAGGTAAAAGAGAGTGGGGAGAAATGACGATGACGTTATACGATCCGATTACTCCATCTGGAGCACAGCAATGCATGGAATGGGCTCGTTTATCTTATGAGTCTGTAACCGGTCGTGCTGGTTATTCTGACTTCTACAAAAAAGATGTAACTCTTAATCTTTTAGGACCTGTAGGAGACATTGTTTCTGAGTGGATTATTAAAGGTGCTTTTATTACTAGCTTTAACCAAGGATCATTCGATTGGGCTACTGACGAAACAGCAGAGCTTGCAATTACTGTGAATATGGATTACTGCATCTTGAACTACTAAAATCAGATACATATATATTGAAGACCCGGATTTATTCCGGGTTTTTTTGTATGCCATTTTTTCGTATCTTTATTAAATGAATACTATTGTAATAACTGCTATAGATAAGAAAGGGAGTAATATAAGCAAATATGCTTCAACCTGTATTAGTAGTTGGGAAAATTGGTGTAAAAAAAATAACGTATCATTACATGTATTCGAAAAAGATGAATTTATTCATCCTAAATTTGCATTTTTAAGTATATTTGAAAAATTAAATGCTAATAAAATTATTCATGTTGACTTAGATACTCTCATTCACCCGCAAACACCTAACTTATTTGAATTATACGATGACATTTTTACAGTAGTAAAAGATAGCGGTCGAGTTGATTATGAGATTTCTCAACGTATGGTTAGAGGTGTTAATAGTTTTGAAGATATCTTTCATTCTTTTAACCTTGATAAAAGTAAATACTTTAATTCAGGAATGATGATGTTCAACAAAAGTCATAGTCTATTTTTATCTGAAGCAAAAAACTGGATAGAGTCTAATTATAGTAAAATAGTTAAATGGTCTTCAGCTGGAGATACTGGTTTAGATCAAACTCCTTTTAATTGGTTAGTTCAAAAGAATAATATAGAAACTAATTTTTTAGATATTAGATATAATAGGACAGGATTATTAAAAAATAATTTAGATATAAACGATAATTTTATTATTCATTTTAGGGGATTAAAAACTAATAGAAAAATAAAATTAATGAAAGAATTAAATGACTATCTGGTTGGTTTATAATTTTTTTATTCGTATATTTATATAAAATAACTTTAAGTTGTAATAAACGTTTATGTCAAAATTTAGTTTACCTACCGAAACGGTAGAACTTCCCTCAAAAGGATTACTATATCCTGAATCATCTCCTTTGAAGAAAGGCACCATAGAAATGAAGTATATGACTGCCAGAGAAGAAGATATACTTACTAATAATAACTATATTCAAGATGGCACAGCAATAGATAGAGCTATCAAATCACTTATAGTAGATAAAGCTGTCAATTATGATGAATTACTTGTAGGAGATAAAAATGCTCTTATGGTAGCTGCACGTATTTTAGCTTATGGAAAAGATTACCCAATCTATTGGGGCAGCCAACCCTATATTGTTGATTTATCTAAGTTAGATAATAAAGAAATAGACGAGGAGTTATTTAAAAACGGTAATAATGTTGAATTTAAATTACCTAATACTGATAATGTTGTAACTGTAAAACTTCTATCTCATTCTGATCAGTCAACTATAGATGATGAAGTAGAGGGAAAGAAAAAAATAGAACCTGATTCTGATTATAGCAATTCTACTAGATTAAAACATATTATTACTTCAATTAACGGAGAAACAGATGCCGCTACTATAAGAGATTTTGTCGACAATGGACTTACTGCAAGAGATGGTAGATGGTTAAGAGCTAAATATAACGAAATTCAACCAGATATTTTATTGATACATCAACCAGATGGTCCAGGGAGTGAGGAGGTTCCAATCCCGATTGGGATAGGGTTTTTTTACCCAAGCCTGTCCACCTAGAACAGCTTTATTCCGACAGATACATGAAATAGTTTTTCATGGTAACGGAGGATATGACTGGCATACAGTTTATAACATGCCGATTTGGCTAAGAAAGTTTACTTTCCAGACTATTCAGGAACATATGGATAAATTAGCTGAACAAGCTAAAAAAGCTAGCGGTCAAGCTTCTACAGAAGCACCAGTTAAAGGACCAAACGTTAAACCAGATTTTACTTCAAAGAGGAGCTCTAAATAAAAGAGCTCTTCCTATTTATATTATATAACTCTATATAATTATGGCAAGAGAAAGTAGTGGGTTTAGTAAGGGAGATTTAGATAATGCTCTAGGAGTAAGAGATGCAACTAAACAAATAGGGCAATTTCTTAAAGCTATTGGTGCTGATGCTAGTACCTTTTCTAGAGATTTTGCTGCAGTAAGTCGTGAAGCTGATAATTTTGCTACTTATCAAGCTAATGCTGTTAAGAGCACCAAAAATGTAAATAAATTATTAGAAAAAGCTAACAATTTAAGAGGTGTTGCTAATAAGCAACAAGCAGAAGCTAGTAGATATTTTACTCAAGCTACAAAACTTCAAAAAGCTGCTAATGATTTGCTCGCAAAAGGAACCGAAAAAGCAAAGCAGCAAGCAAAAGTTTTACAAGCTCAAGCAAAAGAGCAGGAAGATATAGCGAAAGCTTTAGACGCTCAGGTAGGAAACAGTACAGCTTTAGCTAATCAATTTGAAACTTTAGGAAAAACTTCTCAAGATTTATCAAGAAATGTTTATGGTACTGCCGCAGCTATATCTGATACTTTAGGGTTAAGTAATCATTTAACAACTTCATTTGAAGATGCAAATGAAATACAGCGTCAAAAACAAATTATTCAGGAGGATGAATTAGAACTCCAAGGAAAAATAAACGCAGCATTTGATGATTATTTAGAGATGTCTCATAAAGGAATAACAGATCAAAAAGAAATAAATAAATTAAGAAAGGAATTTGTAGAAGAAGGAAAAGGAATGACAGCTAAAAGATTAGGTCGTTTCGGGTTAGAAGGAATTACAGAAGGTACAGAAAAAGGAGTAGCTGCTGAAAGAATAAAATCAGCACAAAAGGGTATGTCTAACACTAAATCAGCACTTCCTTCTGAACTAGGTACTATGATGAAAGGTCTTGGTAAAGCAATAGGTGCATTAGCTAAAAGTTTAATAGTACTAAAAGGTATTGCTAAAATAGTAGAAACTGTAGAATACGCAGTGTTTGGCATTGACAAAGAAGTAGTAGATTTATCAAGAGCTTTTGGTCTAACTAAAGCCGAAGGTCGTGCATTAAGAGATTCTATAAATGAATCAGCTAATGCAGCTGGAATTCTAGGTTCTTCTGTTCAACATTTAGTTAAAATGCAATTAGCTTTTACAGAAGCTACAGGAATGTCAACTAAATTAAACACAGATCAGTTAAAAACTATGTCTTTAATGACACGTCAGTTAGGCCTATCTACTGACTCAGCAGTTCATTTAACTGAACAATTTAAAGCCTCAGGTGTTAGTTCAGAGGAAGGTCTTAGTTCAATGATTGAGACCTATAATAACATGAAGCTTACTGGGAAAGCTACCACTACTTTCAAAGAGTTGATGAAAGATATTACTGGCTCTGCTGAACTTCAAAGAATCGCTATGACCCAAGGAGCAGAAGCAGCCATGAGAACTGCACAAGCTCAAAGAAGAACAGGATTAAGTTTAGCCCAACAGCGTTCTATGGCAGAAGGTACTCTGGACTTCGAAAAGACTATGACCGAGCAGTTAGAACTTCAAATGTTAACTGGTAAAGATATAAACCTTCAAAAAGCTCAAGAATTAGCACTTCAAGGTAAAAATGGTCAAGCTGTTGCTGAAATGCAAAAACAGATGGGTAAACTGACTGCCAAACAGAGAGAGAACCCTCTTATTATGAATAAAATGCTTTCTATTCTAGGAATGAGTAGAGAAGAGTATTACGAAATGCTTAATACTCAAGCACAGCAAAGAAAAGAAACAAAAAGACAGTTAAACGAGCTTAAACTACTTGAGGCTACCACAAAAGAACTACAAAATTTAGATAAAAAGAGATTTACATCAGCTGAACAATTTACAAACACATTATCAGGAAACAGAAAAAAATTAGCTAAAGACGAATTAGATACATACCTTAATAGTAAAGAGTATCAAAGCGAGTTAGCTATAATGAAACTTAATGGTATAAAGGAAGAAGAAGCACAACAAACTCTTTTAAATAAAAAAATTGGAGAATTTGCTGAAAAACAAATTCATGATGCTAGAGTAGAGGCTGGATTATTAGATGCAAAATTATCTGATTATGAAACTACTGTTTCTGCTGCTGAAGCTTTTAATATGGCTTTAGAAAAAGTACAAGGTCAATTAGCTGGATTAATAAGAGATGGTGTTATAGATGATCTTACTGATATGCTAGTTAACTTTACTAAAAGAGTAGCACAGGTAGGACTAGGTAAAGCGTTATTAGGATATGGCGATACTGATGATGATCTTAAAGAAAAAGCTTCTAAAAGGGAATCTAATTTTGGTCAAAGTTTAGCTAGGTTTGACAAGACTAATAAGTCTAATTTAGATAAAAAGAATTTAGCAATTAATAATCTTAATTCTGGATCTTTAGATGAAAATACTCTTGTTCAGCTCCATAAAGCTCTAGGTCCAGAAGCTTTTAAAAAATATATTTTAAACAAAAAACGTACCGGTACAAGTACCAAAGGAGGCGAGCTAAATATATCAGAATTTGTAGAATCTGATGCATTTAAAAGTAAAATCAAAACAATGGATGATTTTATTTTAAGACCAGGCCAGGATCCTATTAGCTTTAACAAAGGAGATTTAGTAATGGGCGGTACCCAACTCGGTATGGGTGGCGGTAAAGTAGAACAGCTACTTGAAGAACTATTAGCAGAAACAAAAGCAGGAAAAGTTATCAAAATGGATGCTGGAGCAGTAGGAAGAAGCTTACAACTCAATGCTAGTAAGATGAGTTATTAATTTAAAACTATTTATAAACAAAACTTAATATTATGTCAATTTTAAACAACCAAACATTTAATACAGTATTAGGATTAAGAGACACACAACCTTTATCTAAAGGAGGAAGAGATACAGCATCTCAAACTCATGCTAAAGGATCAGGAACTAATATATCTATTCCTGCAAAATCATCAAAACTCGACCTTGACGGAGGAGTACCTAGTAAATATACTGATAATTTGCCTAAATAATGCCTTTAATCAATAGCTTAAAAAGTACTACGTTAAAAAACTTAAAGTACTCTGGGTTAGGACCAGCTGTACAGAAGGATATTAATAATCCTCCTGTATATAACTCTTTTAGTAGAGAAGCTGAAGCTAGAGGAGACGATGTTCAAAGACTTACTCGTGCAATAGTCTTTGGTAGTCCTCAATTCGCTACTAATCTATTCCAACTTAATGCTATTGACCAGGGTAGAAGAACTAAACCCGCTCAGAGGATTGCAGATGATGTACCTAGAGGTGTTGCAAGCAATAACGTAGGTAAATTTTTTAATGCCTTAGCACAAGGTATAAGAGATATATCTAATATAATTAAAGACGAAACTAAACAGTTAGCTAGTGCTGCAGTTCAAACACCTACTATTCTTGCTACTACATTAGCTCAAGCAGCTGCAGAAGCAGGAACACACTTTGTATACGGCTTTGGAGTAAAAGGTAAATATATTCCAGGTACAGCGAACCCTCATGTTCTTGCTAAATTAAGAGGTAAAATACCAATTCCTGCTGATTTCGATAGAAATCGAAGTGAATTAAAAGAAGCATGGTCTTCATTAACTCCTAAACCTGGAGCAGATCATCCATTAGCTGATGGTAATTTACTACTTAATAACCAATTAAAAAATCCATCTAAGATTTCAGCTTACGATTTTGTAAAAAGTAAATCTAATGATACTATAGGAGATGGAGTAATAAAAGATTTTACTAAAGTAGAAGAAACACCTACAGGTAAAGCTCCTTTAAAAATAAGTAATGAAGTAAAGAAAGAAACTAGAATAGGATTATCTAAAAATAAAAGACTAGCAAAATATACTGATTCATATGTATCTTTCGATACTCAATTTAGTGATTTAAGAAACCTGTTAGAACCTACAACAGATCCAGCTACAGTAAAAGATCATATAAAATTTAAATTTAGTATAATTAACCCTGATGAAGACGATAATATAAATCTTTATTTTAGAGCATTTTTATCTAATTTTAGCGATAGCTATCAAGGATCTTGGAATAACACTAAATATTTAGGTAGAGCAGAAGATTTTTATACTTATCAAGGATTTAGTAGAACTATTAATTTAGGGTTTAAAGCAGCTGCTTTTAGTAGAAGAGAATTAGAACCCATATTTAAAAAATTAGTTATGCTTGCTTCTACTACTGCACCTACTTATTCTAATAATAACGGATTTATGAGAGGTACTTTAGTTACTACAACTGTTGGAGACTATATAGTAGATCAACCAGGATTTATAAGTTCAGTAGATTATTCTTGGCAAACTGATTATCCTTGGGAAGTAAAATTATCAGGTATTGAAGATTTTGGTGTACAGCAACTACCCCATGTATTAGACGTATCGTTATCGTTTACTCCTATTCATAGATTCTCAGTACAGACTGGACAGCTACACTATATAACTAATAAAGATGCTGGAGTAAACTTTTTAGATGGTGTTCCGATTAATGAACCAAAACCTGAGCCTTTTGATACTGATGCTGCTATGCTAAAATTAGGCGGAAAAGATGCTGCTGCAGATTTTTCAAAATTTACTGGAGTACAGCAACCATCAGCACCGGATGATTTTTCTAGATTTTTAGGAAATTAATAAAATATGTTTAGACGATATAATAATATTAAAAAATTAGTTTCCGACGAAGGAAAAAATTACTATCTTAATCCTGTATATCCTGATATACCAGATAGTGAAGAGGATATATATGTCATAAGTACTGGCGGAGATAGATTTGATACTCTTGCATTACAATTTTATGGAGATTCCTCACTATGGTGGGTAATAGCTTCTGCAAATAACTCTGTAAGAGATAGCTTAGTAGTAAAACCAGGCGTGCAGTTAAAAATACCTTTAAGTAAAACAAGGGTTATAGACTTGTACAGAGCCGCAAATAACAATAGATAATGGCTGCACCTTTAATAGGAGCTCCTTTTAAACAAAAAGTACGTAGACAGTTACAAGTACGTAGTAAAAAAAGAGCTTCTCAAAATTTAACGGATAGAGATATAGCAGTACAGCATGGTAATACCGGCTGGGCAAGAATATCTTCAGGTGTAGTAATAGAAGGAGATCCGGAAAAAGCTAAAAATAATGTTCTTCAAGGAGGAGTATTATCTAAACTAAAACAAGGATTTAATCAGACAGGAAAAGATTCATCATATACTAAAGATGAAGCTTTGGGATTTAGACCTATACCTGGAATAGATAGTGTAGAAATAGCTACTCAAAATGCTCAAGGTACTATTCGTAAAACTGATGTTCAGTTTAAAGTTAATAGTTTAGAGCAACTTGAAACTTTTGAAAGATTATACTTAAGACCAGGATTTTCAGTTCTACTAGAGTACGGACACAGTTCTTATTATGATAATGATGAAAATATAATTACCGATATACCCACGGTAGATTTTTTTGGTACAACATCTTTTGAAGGTGTAGCAGAAAAAACAATAGAATTACAGGAAGCTTCAGGTTATAACTACGATGCAATTTTCGGTATTATAATGAACTTCCAGTATTCGTTTAACATGGATGGTGGGTACGACTGTACTTTTTACATTATAAGTAGAGGTTCTTTATTAGAGTCTATACTTGCTATATCTTCTGGTGATACAAAAAATACAACTAAAACAGATTCAAAATTAGGAGCAGCAGTAGACTTTGTAGCAGGAATAGCCGATAAAAAATCTGAAGAGGCAAAACAAAATACTAAATCAGTAGTTTTAGAAATATTAAATAGAATTTATACAAATACCGGTCAAAGAGATAGTCTACTAGAATCTTTACAAGAAGATTATAAATCAGTTAAGTTTGAAAAAGCAGATAATCCCTACTACTTACATGGTATAAGTACTGATAAGTCTAACAGTAGTAAAAAAGTTTATATTACTTTTAGTACACTTATGAAAATTCTAAATAATACTATAAATTTAATAGTAAATAAAAAAAGTGAATTAATAAAATTTGGATTTAACGATGAATATGCAATAAATAGTAATTTTTTAACTTACGATAATCATTTTTCATCCAACCCGAATATATGCTTACTAAAGAAACAGCCCGCAAATAAAAATTTATTTTTTGGAGCACTAGCAGGAGATAAATTTCCTCAACTATCAGGAAAAGGAGACCAAATATATACAGATATTCTTTTAGACGTTTCTTTTCTAAGCTCAACTTTAAGTGATTTAGCCAACAATAAGAAAAAAGATAAAACAGCAGTAGACTTTTTAAAAATAGTTTTTGAAAAAGTAGGAATAGCTTTAGGTGATATAAATATATTTGATTTTCACTATATTGATCTTCCTGAAGAAGGTAAACCCACACCCACTATATACATAGTTGACAGACGTATTACTCCTACTATTAAACAACTCCGGGGTAATGTATTACCTTGCTATGGAAAAGGAGGTTTACTCTCTAATATTAGTGTTACTTCTAAAATAAGTAATGATTTATCTACTATGATGGCTTTAGGAGCTCAAGCCAGTGGAACTAATTTAAGTTCTTACGGTGGATTGGTGTTGAGCTATAATAAAGGATTAGAAGATAAATTTAAAAAAGAAATAGTAGACGCAGTAAACGAAAAGAACGACGCAGATGATAGCTCAGATACTAAAGATTACAAGGATAAAGTAGATAGTATAATAGAAACAGTAAAGGCTTTTGTAAAAGGTAAAACTTTTAAAGATTCTGATGGTAAGAGTTTAGAAGAACCTCATAAATTTATAACCAATTCAGATATAGCTAAAGCTACAAACCCTATCAGAGGTACTTTACCTTTTGAATTGTCTTTTAGTATGCAAGGAATATCAGGATTGGTGATTGGCCAGGGATTTAAGTTGCAAGAAGGTATACTACCTAGCCATGTACAGAGAACTGCAGGATTTATTATTAAATCTATCAACCACTCTATACAAAGTAATACTTGGACAACCGATATATCAGCTTATATGACAATGACAGAACCTGATCCTAAGAAAAACATTAAAGTATTCGAGGAAACATCTCTTGAATCAGATACTCAAGAAGCTGTTGACAATGCTAATGAATAAAACATCGTAAAAATAATATATGTACTTACCTAAATCCATGCGAAAAAAATTACCGCCAGGTTTTAATCTAGATTTTGATCTTAACAAAATTATAGATAAACTTTTAAATAAGGTATTTGGTGTGGTGGATAAAACGTTGGGTATTGGAGGTGCTGGAAGTAAAAAATCTGGAGTACCTGGAGTTACGCTGAGCAATAAAGATGTAGAAGTATTTACCACTAGAAATCTTCAAGTATTTGCAATGGACAAAAGAGACCTTGAAAAAGGAAATTTTGATAATGCTGTATTCGTTTCTAATGAAGTACCAATAGAAGAAGATTCTGAACCAGTAATAGTAAGATTTAGACCTATACCACTTTTAGCTGATTATGAATTAGGTACTATAGATAGATATGTTTTATTCGATATAAGAAATAGTGAAATAATAGAGGTAAGTCAAGATGATTACGTTAAATTCAGAGCTCTTAGATACAAGAGATCTTTTGTTGTATCATGGTATATTTTCGGTAAAGCAGATGATTATCAAATTAATAAATACATATACCCAGGAGTAAGAAATAATAATATAGATGTATTAGCTCAAGCTGAATCAACTATACCAGGTATATCTGATTACTTTGAGGACAAAATAGAATATCTTTTAGAAAGTTTAGATGATTACTCAGGAGATCCAGAAATAGTAAATTTACCTGAACCTGAAGATCCTATTCCAGTTGAAAAAGCAGAAGAAATAGAAGATATCGGCTTTGGCCCGGATACACTAGAACTTCCTCAAATACCTAAAATAGATCTAGATTTTGCTGAAGATATAGCAGGAGACTTTACTGCAGCTGACGAACTATTAGGTAATGTTTCTTCATCTATTGAAGATATATTAAAAGAACAAGATCAAATAACTGCTGAGCAAGAAAGTTTATTTGCTGAACAAGAAAATAGAATAAGGAATATAGAAAAAAGTAATGAAGAACAAATGCGTAAAAATGCATTTAATGAAATACTAAATGATATGACTTCTCAAGAAGGTAAATGGGTTGAAGGTATTATTTCAATGAGCTCAGGTGCTAAACGTAGAAAGAAAAAGAGAAGATTGGATCAAGAAAGAGATGTAATAAAAGCTCAATCTTTATTTAGAAGTTTGTTCAATCACGGTAAATGGAAAAATGATAAAGGTGAACCTTACACATTTACACCTGAAGAAATGGTTGAATGGGGAAACGAATCTAAATTGAATCAGCGAATGAAACTTAGATTAACTTCTGCAGAGCTTTACACTCGGTGGACTAGAGATAATAAAACATACTACGATAAAACAGTACTTCGTAGACTTACTGCTGGAACTAAAAGCCTAAATGCAGAAATCCCTGATTCTACTATTAATTATAATAAAGTCCCAATAACAGCTTCAGAGCGTAGAGCTGCTCTTGCTTTATTGAGAGGTAGAGACAAAAGAAAAGCTGACTTAAGATCTATTATTCAAAAGATATGGAAAGAGCAGAAAGTAGTGTATAAGGACAAAACAGGAAAATATCCTAGCCAAGGTTTTTCAAAATTCAATGCTAAGATGTCTCCTATTAGAAATAAAGTTCAAGATAGATTTAATGAATATAAAAGATCAGTACTGTCTAACGAAACAGGTAGATACAGTAAAAGAGGATCTTCTGCTACCAGACAACAAAGAGCGCAAAGTAACGTAAATAATAGAAACCGTAGACGAAGAAGTATAAGTACTCCTTAAAAGTTTTTTATTCTAAATAATATTCTTATATTATTAAAAAGGTTATTTAAGTGTTTTATATAGTAGAAAAAGAAGACAAGCTACTTAGTTTAGAAAAGTTAGCAAGATTAGGACTTTATGTAGATATTATTTCTACTAATGATCTATACCACCCTAAATTAACTTCTACAGTTGCAGTTTATATTAGATTAATAGGTTCTGAACATGGCCATATAATTCCAATCGAACACGACGAAGGGTTAAACGTATCAAAAGATCGTGTCTACTCTATTCTTAAAAAAGCTAGTAAACTATATACCCTTAACAAAAAAGAGCTTCTATATCACTTTAATTTACAGGATGCAATAGATTTATCACTACTGTACTCGATGACAAAATATGATCGATTAGAGTATAGCTCAGAAAATAACACATTAAATTACTTTTATAACAAATATAGAGATTTTGCTTTTATCAACCAATTAATACCTCTATCTAAACTTTATGAATCTTCTGATAAGATTTATAATCAAGTTAAAAAAGTTATAGAGTATAATATTCCATCAGGTTTTGAATTCTACAATAAAACTGCTTCTAATGTTTTCTTTTTATTAGAGCATTCAGGTTTAGGCGTCTACTACGAAAATTACGTTGAAATGTTTAAACCAAAAAATCCGATATACAATACTATAAATAATTCAGTACTAACTTCATACAATTTATACAATGCTACCTCTAGACCAACTAATGCTTTTAACAGCGTTAATTTCGCTGCTATTCCTAAGTCTCAGGAACATAGAAAATGTTTCAGACCTCAAAACGACATCTTTGTTGAGTTTGATTTTGATGGTTATCACCTGCGTTTACTTTGTGATCAGATTGATTATCCGTTAACTTGTGAATCTGCACATAAACAATTAGCAAAACAGTACTTTAATAAAGAAGAAATCACAGAAGATGAATATGATAAAGCAAAACAAATTAACTTTCATGCAATTTATGGAAAGATACCCGAAAAATGGGCTCACCTTGAGGTGTTCACAAAAATTAAGGCTTTTATCGATAAATTATGGAAAGAATTCGAAGAAAACGGAAGAGTTATGGCGCCTATTAGTAAAAAAAGCTTTAGCAAAGAACTAAAGGACATGAATCCTCAAAAATTAATGAATTATATCATGCAATCGTTAGAGACTTCGAGAAATATTCTTATATTAAAAGAAGTACTACGGTATTTACAGAACAAAAAGACTAATGTCGTTTTATACACATATGATGCTTTACTATTCGACTTTAGTAAAGAAGACGGTAAAGAAACATTAGAAGAAATAAAGGAGATCCTGGAGGAAACTAATAAATACCCAGTTAAATTTAAATACTCAAAAGATCTTTGTTTATAAACATGAAAGATATTTATATATGATACAAGATGCTATCGAAATAGGGTTTGATTACGATATCGAACCCATTTATTTAAATGAAGATATGAGCAACAAACTTTTTTGTACCTTTGCTACTCAAGACACTTTAGACGAAGTTCTCGGGCAGATCAAAGAGAGGTATAAGATCATATATAACAAAATCTTTATCCTGTACTCAAAAAGTCAAGATGAATATATATGTACTTATAATGTAGATTTTGGTAATGTAGGTTCGTTTTTGGAGAATACTATTTTAGTGCACCGAAAAAAAGAATCTAATACCCTTTATACTATTAATGCACTTAATACACTTATTAAAGAATTAAATGGAGGTGTACTAGATACATCTTATAGAATAAACTGGCCTGATTATAAAAACTGCGTACTATTGACGAAAGGTCCAGAATTAAAGAGAGTCAATACTAAACTTTATAAGATTATAGAGTTGGAGAATTAAAATATTCTTCTTATATTACAATAAACGTTATAAATAAATTAGTTATATGGATTTAAATGCTATACGCGCAAAGCTGGATACGTTAAATAATAACGGCCAGCAAAGAGAGAAAACAGATTACTCCAAGATTTTTTGGAAACCGGAATTAGGTAAACAAACGATTCGCATCGTACCGTCTGCCTATGATCCTGCATTTCCGTTTAAGGAATTAAAGTTCCACTACGGTGTAGGAAAGTATCCGATGGTTGCTTTATCAAACTTTGGTAAGCAAGACCCGATCGAAGAGTTCGTAAAAGAACTTAGAAAGACAAACGATAAAGATAACTGGTCATTATCAGGTAAACTTAACCCTAAAACTAGAATCTTTGCTCCTGTTGTAGTAAGAGGAGAAGAAGATAAAGGTGTAAGACTATGGGGATTCGGTATTACTATCTATAAAGCATTACTTGCTTTAGCAGAAGATGAAGATATCGGAGACTTCACAGACGTTATTAACGGATGGGATATGGTAGTAGAACAAGTACAAGGTAACCCTTACCCTGAAACTACTGTTCGTATCAAACCTAAACAAACCGCTTTATCTGATAATAATGATCAGGTAGACTTATGGTTAAAGTCACAACCTAATCCTACTGAAGTACATACTGAATACGATTATGACTTTATTAAAAAACAACTACAGAGTTACCTAAACCCTGGAGCTGAAGAGACTTCTACTCCTGCAGCAGGTGCTGAAACTAAGCCAGAAAGCACAAGTCCTCAAAAAACAGACTTTACTTTGGAAACAGCTACGGCTGGCAACCAAGACACAGTTAGTAAATTTGATGACTTATTTAATGAATAATGGCAAAGAAAAAAGAAGTACAACAAAAAGCGACCGCTGCTGTACGCAAGTCGTTTAATTTAGGTAATTTTAAGAAGAAGAAAGGTTTTGCTAATGCTTCTGTAAAGTTTAAGGAGCAAGGGTGGATACCACTCTCTAAAGCTTTCCAAGATATTACTTCCTTACCTGGTATCCCCACCGGGCATATCACTCTCTTGCGTGGACATAGTGATACGGGCAAAACTACTGCCCTGATAGAAGCTGCGGTGAATGCTCAAAAACAGGGCATTCTCCCAGTCTTTATTGTTACTGAGATGAAATGGTCTTGGGAGCATGCTAAAGAGATGGGATTAGAGTTTGAAGAAGTAACTGATGCTAATGGTACAGTTGTTGACTACGAAGGTCATTTTTTATATGCAGACAGAGGTCAACTCAATACTATAGAAGAGGTAGCAGTTTATATTGCTGACTTAATGGATGAGCAAGCTAAAGGTAACTTACCTTATGATATGTGTTTCTTCTGGGATAGTATCGGTTCAGTACCTTGTGATCTTTCAGTACGTTCTAATAAGAACAACAACGAATGGAATGCAGGTGCTATGTCTACTCAGTTTGGTAATAACCTTAATCAGAAGATTCTATTATCTAGAAAAGAAAACTCTCCATATACTAATACGTTAGTAGCTATTAATAAAGTATGGACTATGAAACCAGAATCACCTATGGGCCAACCTAAGCTTCAGAATAAAGGTGGTATGTCTATGTGGTACGATGCTACTTTAGTAGTTACTTTTGGTAACATAACTAATCCAGGTACGTCTAAGATTAAAGCTATCAAAGCTGGTATGCAGGTAGAGTTTGCTAAACGTACTAACGTTCAAGTAGAAAAGAATCATATCGGCGGAGTACAGTCAAGAGGTAGAATAGTAATGACACCTCATGGTTTTATAGCTGATGATAAGAGAGATATAGATAAATATAAAGATGCTCATAAGGATCACTGGTTAAAGTTAGTAGGATCAGTAGATTTTGACTTAATCGAAGAAGGAGATTTAGAGGAAACACCTATTACTCCTAATATACTTGATTAATGTCTTATAACGATATACTAAAGAACTTAAAGCAGACCCCTCCCAGAGCATTAAACGATCATATTTTAATCGTTGATGCGATGAATACCTTAATAAGGTCTTTTTCGCTGCTCAAAGCAATGAATCCATCAGGTGCCCATATAGGCGGCCTGGTGGGTTTTATGCGATCATTAGGATATGTTACCCGTATATTTGATCCTACTAGGGTACTTGTCGTTTGGGACGGTAAAGGAGGTTCAGCTAATAGAAAGAATATTGATCCTAATTATAAAGCACAACGTGCTACTAGTAGAATTACTCACTGGGGTTTATACGATACAAAAGAGGAAGAGACAGAAGCACTTATAGGACAATTATATAGAACTCAAGACTATTTAGAATGTCTTCCTGTTCATCAATTAGTGATGGATAAATTAGAAGCTGATGATATAATGGCATGGATTGCTAAAAAAGCATCTTACTCTAATGTTAAAAAATGTACTATAGTTTCGTCAGATAAGGACTTCTTACAATTAGTTGATAATACAGTAGAGGTATATGCACCAGTAAAAAAGAAAACATTTACAAAGGATAATATATTCGAAGAACTTAAGGTATTACCAGAGAATTACAACGTAGTAAAAGCATTATTAGGTGATAATTCAGACAATTTACAAGGAGTAAAAGGATTAGGGATAAAGACTATAGTATCTGAATTTCCTAAGTTACTTACTGAAAAAACTAATTTAGATTACATATTTAAAGTTGCTGAAGAAAAACTAGAAGGTAAAAAGATTTTTGCTAAAATTATACACAATTGGAATAAAGTAGAAACTAACTTTGAATTAATGGACTTACATATTACTTCCCTAGACGAAAAAGAAAAGGAATATGTTAATACCGTTTTAAAAAGTAAAGTACCTGATCTCCAAGCAGGAGCATTTCTAAGGCTACTTGATCAAGATAAAATAGAAGGTATTACTAAAAATACTGAAGGTTGGTTAGAAAATTTTAGAGGATTAACAACAGTAAAATGAGTCATAAACAACTTTTTATAGGAATAGCTTTATTTTTATTAGCACAGTCATTAGCATGGTTTCAAACTAATGGTCAGTTTATTAGTACCTGGGTAAAGGATCATCCAATATTGGTATCTGGATTGATGGGAATACCGGTTGGTGCATCATATATTTACGGTACTACTTTTATAGTTGATTACTTTAATGGTGAATTATGGCCTGCTAGAATAGTAGCTTTTGCAACTGGGATATTTAGTTTTTATATTTTAACTTTAATTTTTATGAAAGAAGGAATAAATGTAAAAACCGGTACTATTTTAATTTTAGCATCAATGATAATAATTTTACAAGTTTTTTGGAAATATGATTAAAGGAGTTATAGCAGGTAATTTTGACGTACTACATCCAGGTTATATAAAGATGTTTGCTGAGATGCAAAAACACTGTGTAGTGCTGGTAGTTTTACTACATACTGATCCGTCAATTGAAAGACCAAATAAACTTAAACCAGTACTTTCTCCAGATGATAGGAAAGACATACTGATGGCTTTAAAAGACGTTGACGATGTTATAAGGTACACTTATGAAGAGCAGCTATACGATTTACTTAAGATGGGTGAATTCGACATTAGATTTTTAGGAGATGATTACATAGATAAACCATTTACTGGTGATGATTTAAGAATACCTATTCATTATCTTAACAGAGACCACGGTTGGAGCACTACTAAATTTAAAAAACTTATATCCGAAAGCTATGAAAAAAGCAATAATAGTTAGCGGATATTTTAACCCAATACACGAAGGGCACATAGACTTATTTGAAATATCAAAACAGTTATGTGACATGTTAATAGTTATAGTTAACTCAGACTTACAGAGATACTTAAAAGGTAGTAAAGAGTTTCAGTTAGAAAATGAAAGGTTACGGATAGTTAATGCTATTAAATATGTAGACTGGGCGATGGTTTCTATAGATACTGATAAAACTCAAAATAATAGTATAAAAGAGGTATATGAAATATATAAAGATACTCATAAATTAGCATTCGCAAATGGAGGAGATCAAAATAATGATACTATTCCAGAAGTTAATATTTGCAGAGAATTAGGAATTGAATTAATACAGGGATTAGGAAATAAAATACAATCTAGCAGTTGGTTGTTAGACAAAGAATAATTATATTATAACAAAGGTTTTATATGACATTAAAGAGTTTACAACAGTACGGAAAAGGATTTCAACTAAAAGTTTTAGGATCACTACTCACAGACAAAAGTTTCTTACTTAACGTTAGAGATGTACTACATGATCATTACTTCGATGCTGATTCACATAAATGGATTATAAATCAAATAAAAGAATATTTTGATAAGTACCATACTAACATTACTATGGATGTTCTTAAAGTAGAACTTCAGAAGTTAGAAAACGAGGTGCTTCAAGTAGCGCTTAAAGAAGAGTTAAGAAATTCATACGAAGCTACTCAAGATGATTTAGAATACGTACAAGAAGAGTTTCAAACCTTCTGTAAGAATCAAGAAATGAAAAACGCTATACTTAATTCAGCTGATTTACTTAAAGAAGGAGACTTCGATGGTATTAGAGACCAAGTAGAGAAAGCTATGAAAGCAGGTATGGATAAAAATATTGGACATGAATATAATAAAGATGTTGAAACTAGGTATCGAACTGATTACCGTCCTACTATTCCTTCTCCTTGGCCTATTTTTAACGATGGTATTCAAGGCGGGTTTGGGCCTGGTGATTTGGGTATTGTTTTCGGTAATCCTGGTGGTGGTAAGTCATGGTGTATGGTTGCTATTGCTGCTCATGCTGTTAGTCTTGGGTATAAAGTTAATTACTATACGCTCGAGCTCGGAGAGGACTATGTGGGTAAAAGATTTGACTGCTACTTTACAGGGTACTCTATTGATGAAGTTAATAAACACCGTAAGGAAGTCCAAACCTATGTAGATAGTCTTAAAGGTAAACTTATAGTAAAAGAATACCCACCAAAAGGAGCTACAGTCAATACTATTAAATCTCATATACAAAAATGTATGGATATGGATCATAAACCTGATCTTGTTATTATTGACTATGTAGATTACTTAAGAGCTCCTTCAAGAGGAAAGTCTTTTGAACGTAAGGATGAAATCGATGATGTATTTATAGCTACTAAAGGATTAGCTAAAGACTTAAAAATACCCGTACTAACACCTTCTCAGGTAAATAGAATGGGTGCTAAAGATAGCGTAATAGAAGGTGATAAAGCAGCTGGTAGTTACGATAAAATGATGGTAGCAGATATATGTATTTCTCTATCAAGACAAAAAGAAGATAAAGTTTTAGGTACAGGACGTGTTCACGTAATGAAAAATAGATATGGTCAAGACGGTATGACTTACAATGTTAAAATGGATACTAATAATGGACACATTACTTTCGAAGGTAAGGCTGAAGCTGCAGATTTACTAGAAGAATCGACTAAACCTAAATTTAATTTGTCACGTGAAACAGTAGCAAAACTTTTATGATATTTTTCGGCAGATTGTTGAATATATATCATATTTATAATCATGCCCGAAGGATTTGTCCAACGGGTGTTTTTGTCTAAAATATTAAAATATATAATTATATAATATGAGTTTATTAGAAGAAAGAGTTGTGTATAAACCCTTCGAGTACCCCAAAGCATACGATTACTGGTTAAAACAACAACAAGCTCATTGGTTACATACTGAAGTACCAATGGCACAAGATGTTACTGACTGGAAATCAAATATGAAGGACCATGAAAAAAATGTAGTAGGACAAATTTTAAAAGGATTTGCTCAAACTGAAACTATAGTAAATGACTATTGGTCAACTTTAGTTACTAAATGGTTCAGAAAGCCGGAAGTTATAATGATGGGTACCACACTTGGTTCTTCTGAAACTATTCATGCTGAAGCATATTCATTATTAAACGAGCAACTAGGATTAGACGATTTTAGTGAATTTATGGAAGATGAAGCTACTATGGCTAAAATAGAAGCGTTAATGAACGTTAGAGATAATCACGACGGTACTCCTAACTGGCATGAAAGAGCTAAATCATTAGCTATATTTTCAGCATTTACTGAAGGAGTAAATTTATTCAGTTCCTTTGCAGTTTTATTATCTTATAAAATGAGAAACTTACTGAAAGGAGTAGGTCAAATTGTAGAATGGTCAGTTAGAGATGAATCTTTACATTCTGAAGCAGGTTGTTGGTTATTTAGAACTCTTATGAAAGAACATCCTGAATTTAAAACTGATAAGTTAGTAAAAGAAATAGAAGATGCAGCTCATTTAGCTTTACAATTAGAATTTAATTTTATTGATAAAGTATTTGAAATGGGGGATCTGGATAATTTAACTAAAGACGAATTAAAGAACTTTATTCGTCATAGAGTTAATACAAAAATGGCAGACTTAGGATTAAGTCCTATTATACCTGCTGAAGAAATCGATAAAGGAGCATTAAAAACTATGAAATGGTTTGATGCAGT
>Ga0181380_1000237_pt1 | contig 25862 bp, 46 predicted proteins | sample 3SPOviralmetaG_FD_130116 | JGI IMG/M metagenome (GOLD analysis project Ga0181380, IMG submission 130116) | Marine viral communities from the oligotrophic San Pedro Time Series (SPOT) site, San Pedro Channel, CA, USA - 3 SPOT_SRF_2009-08-19 | ecosystem: Environmental > Aquatic > Marine > Strait... | reverse complement strand
CTTTGTACATACTCTTAGTGTTATCTTCTTCGAGCTTTGACACCTGATCTAACCAGCATCTTAACTTTTCAGTTTTTGTTTCTACGATCAAATAGTTTGAGCCTAAGTGATGTATCTTACCAACAATACCTTTCTCATTGATAACAACTTCTTCACCAAGTTCAAATAAGTTATTACGAACATATGCTTCTCTTATATCGGAAACGGATTCTAGTTGAACATGATTCTTAAATTCTTTTTGTTCTTTTAAACCCATACCTTTACGCACGTCATTAAACAAGCGTTTAGAATCAGTGTTGCTCATTGCTCTTGGTAAACCTTGAGCAAACTTTGTAAAGTCGTTGTTAGAAGCATGACCACGCTGCTTTGTACCAGATGCGCCTTCGGCACCTTTGGCATCAGGATCTCTTTGGCCTGCTGATACTAACTTGACGCCGCCATCGAAGTTAAAGAATCCATGGCCGCCTTTTTTACCATTGTACTTATTGAGTCGTAAGTCATATTCTTTTACACGATCAGATCCTGCAACCATTACAACTTTACGAAAGCCTTCATCATATAATGCAGATAGAGCATGGAAAGGTGTTATGACTTTTTTGTTTATCATAACTTGTCGGCCATGCTTTGGAAACATTTTACGAACATATTTAACTTTATCTTTATATGATAAAGGATTTTCTTTTACGTCATTTGATTGCGATAAGAATACGCGATAAGGATTTCTACCAGCAGCTTCAGCAAGTTTATCTAGCAGTTTGCCATGACCTATAGTAGGAGGATTCATTCTACCAAAAGTAAAATAAACAACTCTTTCTTCTTCAACTAAAAATTTGCTAAATGAATTAATCATTATGTAGACTTACTCCCACGTTTCTTTTCCATCTCAGCTTTGCGAGTCTTTGGTAAAAGCTTCTTAGCAAGTCTATCTATCTTTTTCTTCATAGCAGGTTTTTCGAGACGTTTTTCAATCTCTTGCCTACGAGCAAAAGTTAAGTCTGCTTTTGGAATATCTTTTGAGATCTTCTTAAACACTAACATACGAGCAGCTTTACGTGCTCTACTCTTTAATTTTTCAGGGGATGCAAACCTACGCTTAGCTTTTTCACGTCCCATCTTGATACGTGACTTGTAGCGCTTAAGTAAACGAGCTCGAGCTCTACGCTGCTGCATAGTAAGAGCTTCATCTACTTCTTCATCTGATTTAGGTGGATTAGTCGACGCATAGTCCGGACGATACTTCCGCTTCTTTGCGTTCTTTTTAATTTGATCTGGCATGCCTGGAGCGTAGTCCACAGCCAAGAAATCTTTGAAACCTAGTTTCTTATCCATTTAATTTCTTCCCGGTTTATCCCATCCCTTTAATATATCAGGCGAAAAGTTGTTGTAGGAGAATTCCATCCTGTCAACAATCTTAACCGCATCACCACCAAGTTTGTCTATAGCAACGTAACCTTCTTCTCCGGTTACCTTATATCCATTACGTGTCTTAACAAAAGTTTTTATTTTTGCAAGTTTGTTAAGAGTATTTATAAGTTTTAATTTTGCAAGAACTATTACTTTTTGTAATTCAAACATATTTATGAGAGATTTTTTATTTTTTTCACTAAAGAATGATAAAATATTATCTAGTTTTGTTTGTTGAGTTGCTTTTCCTCTTTCAGATTTTCTTTTTGTAATTTCTTTTGCATACTTAAGCCGTATCCATCTAACAAGTTTATCCGCGTGTCCTCTTGAATCTCCAGGGACCTGTCCCTTTCTGACGTACTTATTATTGAATTGCTCAATAAGGCGCGGTAGCTCGTCCGATTTCTCGAGCGTCCTAAGTGTGGATCCTGAGATTTGGTTAAAGAGTTTACCAGCTTGCGATAGATATTCATTCACTTTCTCCGTGTCATTTTTATTCATAGTAGCATTTGTCATATCCCTGAGCGTTGCGTCTTGGCTCCACACAGCTCGGCTTGATTTAAACTTGGAGACTTGTACGCCGTACGAAGCTCGCATAGTCTCGAAGGTGTTACCTTTATAGGTTGTATGCCAGACGATTCCAATTTTAGATTTCTTAATAGATGCAGCTCCAGGCGAGCTACTTGGCATCGCATAGACGATAGTATTAGGATGAAATGTAACATAAGATTCTCCGTCTATTTTTTTTGTTTCTACGTCGCCGGGTCCGTATAAGAAGTCACCTTGCACAACACCTTTAATGCCTAAGGCAGGAAGTTCTTGCAAAGCTAATTTAAGCTTATTAGCCAGATCGCCAGAAGTATCAGCGTCCACATCGCTGGCAGTTTTATATACTTTTGGATTCTTATTAAAGATTCCCTTCTTAGCGACAAAGAATTTTCCATCAGATGGATCAACACCAGCAAAGATAGCAGGAGCGCCATCCCACTTGACAGATACACTACCATCGTGAGATCCTTTCAACATATCTCTAAGTTCACGTAAAGCGTTGATTGCTTGACGCGTTCCGTTTACGCCACCATAAAGAACTTTGTCCTCTATATGAGTCATATGAGTATTTTTTTGTTCGGTTATAAAAGAGCTAAAATTTTCCATATGTATATTGTATTCCATTTAAAGAAGAAAGTAAACCATTATTTATATTTAAAATCACACATTAAACGAGTAGGATAACCATCACCACCTTGTGTATCTCTTAAGTTTAATTTAAAAACGTATGTTGGTGACTGCATTTCTATATCTATGCGTTTACCTTTACCACCTTTTCCTCCATAATAAACAACAGGTGCTGCTACCTGCGCTGCAGATTGCATAGCACTCTTAGTCATTTCTTTTGACAATATCTTGCCACTTAATTTATGTATGATATGATAATTGAATCCAATACCAGATTGAAGTAGGTGACTTAATCCTGCTCTATCAAACTTTGGTCTCTTATCAATTTTTCCAGTACCTGTTCCATTGAACACACTACAAAACTCTTGTTCGTTAATACCAAACAGTTTAAGAAGTTTCTTACCGTTTGGATTTATAATCTTTTCTGCCTCTATTTCTTTCTTAGTAAGAATAATTTTGACACCAACATTAAAGAACGTAGTAGTGCCACCAAGTTTTAAACTAAGATATATTGGCCCTTTATCAACAGTAACTGTAATATCAGTTACAGATTTACCTACATCGAACCCTTTTCCTTTTGGATTAGTAAGTTGGATCTTCGGAGAGAACACGAGAGGACGGCGAGTATTTTCACCACCTACAACATCCACTTTAAACTCTTTTGATTCCGACATTTCATACGTCTTATCAAGGTGTTCAATCGCAGCTGACATGTTTCTATCTTTAATTGCGTCACCTGCCCACCAAGCTAAAAGCGCCTCAGCAAATTGCGGTTCAAATAAGTTACCACGATTGTTGGCACCACGATTACCAGAAGATCCGTTACCGAATTTTATTTTAACTTTACTAAGACCTGCTTTAGATTTTATGTCTGCGATAGTCATATCATCTTGCACTTGGCGAGTTACATTAACATTGCTCTTCTTTCCTGGATCAATGTTTATTGGAGTAGGTGCTTTTGGCTTTAAAATAGCAAAAAGTCTCTTGATCTCTTTTAGATTTTCCTCAGGGAAATCTTTGAGCTCAGAGTCTATCTCCTGCGTTGACTTTGGAAAGAATGTATAGGCCACATTAAACCTCATTGAATTAACAGTTGGTACTATTTATAATAAAAATAAAAGGGGCCGTAGCCCCCTCATTTTAGTTCTATGTAAGCCTTTCGCCCTTTCCGGACTAGGTGATACTGATATTGTTCAAATCCACTATCAACTAAGTCTTGATTGAGAGTGCTTACCATCTTCTCTACATTCTGTAGTTCTACAATATCCTCAGGCGAATTTTTAAATGTGCCAATGAGTTGAGGTTCTTTTTCACTTACTATTATTCCCATTACTTTTTTTCCTCTCAAATTGCTTAACCAGAGGTTGAGCTAGGAAGAAATCACCATAGACTTCTTCCAAATAATCTAACACTATACATATTTCTAGAGCATCATCAAAGAATGTTCTTGCACATAAATCATAATAAAACGCCTCATCAAGCTGGCCGTAACAATGTGTCATAGTATAATGATGGAGAGCGTCAACAATTATGCTTTCAGTAAATTGATATTGTTCTAATTGTTTTGCCACAACGCTCTCCGTGTTTTATCTATTTATTCTTACGTGCTCTACGTTTACGTGCTGCCTTTCTTTTACCTGATCCTTTCTTACGACGACCGGGGCGAGGTCTGTTTTTGTGAGGCCAAGGCATTAACTATCCCTTAGTTGCTTGATTTCGTAGTCAGACTTAGCTTTGTCATACGCTAAGTAAAAGGCTATGAGTACTGCAGGAAATATAACAAAGTAAGTGCTATATTCCATAAGCTCAGCTGTAACTAAAACAACGCCAAAACCGACACCGGTAAAGAATGAAATTTGAGCTAGGTTTTTCAAAAATAGTGATAACATATTAGTTCTCCTTAAGAGGCAGTAGCGTATTCTACTGCCTTGTTAGCTGCTTTGATTTTACGAGATTGATTGACACCGAACCACGCTGATTGCATACGTGTATCTGCATTACGACCAAGTTTGTGGTCAGTTAGATACGTGACAGAATTAAGAGCCTGCCACCATGTGCCTTCACCGAAGTTTGCACCAGGTTGAGTTTCAAGAACTTCATAAGCATCACGTGCTGTTTTAGAAAGATCTTTAACAGTTTTAACTTCTGATTCCTTATGTGTATAAGGAAACACGTCATTGTAAAACTGAACCAATGACTCTGCAGTGAACCTACGAGTTGACAAAAACTCAGCCATTTCTTTGTACTGTGAGAATTTGTCGTGAGCAATGCCAAGTGTTTCTTTTACTTGATCAGCATCGAATACTGAACGGTGATTTAACTTGACAAAATTCTTTGAAGCTGAGTTCAATGAGAAAGTAAGAGTGTTGTTACATACAACACGGATAGGAGTAAAACGAACATCAATCGCTTTACCATACTGGTGAGGATTGCTAAACAATAAGTAAGAGTCAACTTGGTCTTCGCCAAGGATTGTGAAGGAGTCCTTTACTTTTGCTAGAGCAAATACATTGCTGCCACCTTTCAAAGATCCGGCTGTGTTCATTTCCATATCGCCTGCTAGGACGTACTCAGAAAAGAACTCGAAAGCTTCGGAGTTTTGAACAGGGTTCCAATCCCCACCAACATTAGTTAAGATTTTGTTATCTGATGAGCGAACCAAAGACTGTTGACCAGTAGGAATACGCTCTCCGTCTACTTCAATGAATGAATTAACTTTTTCTACTGACCAATCAAGACCAGCTTTTCTCATCATCTGCGCAGGAGTAAGATCGTTTGAGACTTCTACACCTAGACCATGCCAAGGCTTATCACCTGCATATGCCATTTGTGCTACGCCATCGATCATTTCAACTTCATGTGCCATAATATATTTTCCTTTTCATTTTGATAATAATATAATACCATATTTCATATTGATTGTAAACCCCTAAAATGCATTTTTTGCATTTTTTTTATCTTCTCATATTTGCAGCATCGACTGCTGCTTGCTTATTATCCTTACGTACTGGCATTAGGTTTGATTTATGAGTAACAACTATGCCAGCTATCTCGTTACCTGTGTACTTAACAGCATCTTTCTTTGTACCGTTTGAACAGATAATATCTGATGTAACACGAGGACCACAATTTAAATCAGGTAAGTTATTTTCATGTTTTGCAACTGACTTACCTACACCTAATTGTTTTAAAAACTTTTCGTGTTCTGCTTCAGCTTTCCGAAGCTTTTTAGATTTAATTTTTGCCTTAGTGCGCTTACCATTGCCGTGAACCTGAACTCCTCTAATCATATGCATTGACATTAAGCAAGACTCCTTGGAAATTTTGACATGATATTATCATACCATTTAGGATTTTTATTTTTAAGGATATTGAGTGGAGCGCTTTCAAGACAATCTTTACTACGAGCTTCGGCATACTCTTCAACAGTAAAAGATTTGATTAGCTCGGTTAAGAATTTAGCTTTAGTGATAGGACCTTTGTACTTAAAGCGAGCAATGAAAAGTTCCATTGGCATACCGATACGTGAAGGATGAATTTTATCTTTACCATACACTTCATCATATGTTGGCTGACCTTCATATGGTCCTTTATACTCTAAGTATCCGCCATGGTATGTGAAGTTTTCTCTGATAAACTTAGTCATTACAATCTCCTTAACATTTGATATAACTATTCTACCACAGTTAAAACCAAATGTAAAGGAAAAAGTTTCGTTTAAAAACAAATATTTGTGATTTTTATTTCTGGTCCATATTATATGGCCAAGTTCCTGTTGGCTTCCATGTCTTACTATTAGACCATGCGTCTTCTAACATGGAGAAGTATGACCAGCTACCGCCTTGTTTATTTAAAAATTTTATCCAGGCAATAAAGTTTTTTATTCTATTCAATTAGTCGTAGCCTAAGTTAGCTACTTTTTCTATAGCATCTTCTTCTATTTTCTTAGCCCATGCGTCTTCAAACATCTCGTCTCTTTCATAATGTGGAGCACCGTCAGATCCTGACTGCCAAGCTCGTCTAAAATAGCTATTATAACTAGACATTACTGTGGCTTCAGGAGAATCTAAATGACCTTTGATTAAGTAAAATAATCTATAAGCTTCTTTGATTTCTTCATTGGTTGCGTCCATTATTCAAATCCGTCCTCTTCTTCTCTAGTTTTGTACTGCCACTCATCAGTATGTCCTACTGACCATTTTGGTTCAGTCTCAACTGCATAGTTCTGAGTACAAACTTTAAAGTCTGGTGTCATTAGTTTATCGGGTGTCAAGGAGCTATCACGCCAGATAACTCGATTGTTAGGCTGAGCAGCAAACTGACCATTGTCAAGTCTTATAACATTGAAAGACTTATGTTCTGGATCGTGTTCACTGAAATTAGTATCAAGAGTGGAAGCATCACGATGACAGTTATCAATTGTGAATTCATATTCTCCTGCGTGCATTCGTTTATCTTTTCCAAAGAACTCACACCGGCATAAGATTGGTTTTTCACTAACCGTAAGATCGTAATCAAAGCAATCCCAAAGCTGGAGGACGTCAAGCGGTAAAAGCTCGCCGTGGTCAGTTTTCCAAACAAAAGCAGATATAGGTAACTTATCATATAAAGCACCATAATCTGTGAGTAAAGTTTCAAAGTACAGTGCTTTGTGTTCCGTACTTTTTACACTAATCCATATGCCTGGAGTAAATTCGCCATGCCCATGTTCGAGATCGTAAAGGTATTCTTTTCGAACATAGACATGGACTGGGGGGAGCTGGTGTACTAAAAATGCCATGTTATTATATATCATCCTCTTTTATTTCAACTTCAGGTATTCTTAAAACTTTATGCGCAAACCATTTAAGAAATTTTTTAATACCATTGACAATCCATTCATTAAAGAAATGCCTTAGTATTCTAACAATAATAAGAATAGGAGAGTAGAGAACATCGAAAATAACTAAGAGAAGATCGACAATCAAGTCGATCATGCTGTCTACGTTCCACAGCTCTTTCAGTTTCTTCTTTGTTCTCTTGAACACTACTCTTCTACTAATCCTATTGATACCATCTTACCATTAATATCTTGAACTTTCAATGTACCTTGCGCGCAAGAATATCTTCCCGATTCACCTAGGTTTCTTGCAATTTCACGTTTAGCTTTCAAACAATCAGACAGTGAGTCCTTTGGAGTATATTCCTGCGGATCTCCATCTATAAACAAAAATAGCACAAAGCCTTTAAATATCTCTATCATGCTAATTACTCCCTTGCGCTTTGATAGCGTCGATTCTTTCTTCTAGTTTACTTATTCGTTTTTCATAAAAATCTAATGTAAGTTTTTGTTGCTGATCGTACGGTGCATTACCACTTTCAATATCAGTTATCATTTTATCGAGCTGACCTGATAAGTGTTCTATTAACATAAACTGCTCATTGTCAGCTGGTAACGATCCCATCTCACCACGTGGCCACTTAATTCTAAATTCTGTGTTCTTTTCTAAGTCAGTAGCCATTAGCGTTATATTAGTTTCAACATTATTCAACCGTTCGAGAAGTCCAAAGTATGCCCATGTACCAACAGCTACTGCAGCGATAATCGTAATGACATTACGTAACGGTGTCGCAATTACTGTATCTTCACTTATGTTTGCTTTTACCATAGTATATTTCTCTCATCATTTCCTTTATGATTATTTATAAACTATCATTCTAAACAATAGTGACAATAATTTGTCAATTTATTGCTGTCAAATTTTTGACAAATAAAATGAGGGCTAACCATGGCCCCCGACGTGCTTATTGAGTAGCAACCCTATACTTAGTTTAGAATGAGAATGAAATACCTACTTCGATATCATCCATTCGTTCAGCTTCTAGATCGTAACCTGTTTCAGCAAAGACTTTGGAGCTTAGACCCCACATTGTCATGCCATACTCTGCGCCAACGTCTAGAGTTGGTAATTCATCATTATTTAATGTGAATTCGTTTTCATACAGAATGAAATCCATTTCTGCTGATAATGATACACCTGATAAGTCATAACCGACTCCTGGTGTTAACGTCGCTGTCATTGTTTCTGTATCAATGTTGTAGCGATTGTCTAATTCAGCACCTATTGAGATGCCTGTTGCTCCGATTTCAGCTGCTTCTGCTTCAGTCGTTGCCATGCAAGCTGTAAGTAGTAGTGCTGTTGTTGCCGCTGCTGCTGCAAGTTTCATTTTTATTTTCCTCTATTAGAAATTATTTACGATTCCAGATTTCATATAGAACCCAAACTGAGATCAGCCCCATGACGCCTTCAGCGCCGAGTCCAGCTAACATTGCTGTTACATTGTCAACTACACTCATACCTTCAGGCATGAATGGCATAGCACTTAGTCCTAGTATTTCTAGGATGATCGCTAATGCAGCAACACTAAGTCCTACATCAGCTAAGGCGCCTGCCCATGATTTCACTTTGTTTAAAGTTTCCATAATTGTCTCCTTACTTTTATGGTACCACTTTCCTGTTGCTAAGCAAGTGGCCAGCTCCCTGTGATTATGCAGCTAGTGCAAATCCAGAAGGTGCAAAGTTATCGTTTGCGTTTATGTTTTATAGACTCAAACACCAGTCGATCCTATTTCACCCCCATCAAAAACACACTACTTAGAATCTAAAACTTCTTTACATTTACTTGATGCATAAGTTTCAAACCAACGAGGAACAAAGGCATGTACGAAGCATGCATATGCTGCTTTTTCTAACTGCCAAGAAATCCACAAAGCTCGTTTGAAATGCTGCCAGCGTGACATGCCAGCTTCTTCTACGTGTAATTTACATTTCTTACTAATCATGTTTTTCCTTAATGTGTTTTTGGTGGAGGTGCCGGGTACCGCCCCCGGGTCCTGTATATCCTCTAACGTCTATGGGGTTATTTAACCATATATCCTAGAGAAAGTAAATGGCTTTTCACGATATTCTTTGACCGTGATATAATTATCACTTTGCCTTTATCATCATATACGATGAATTTACTCTTCTTCTTGAGTATCGTGAATGTGTAATTGGATAAGGGCATAGTGTAATACCTTCATCAAATCTTTACGAGCATCAGTATGACTTCCTTTTTTGCCATAACGCTGAGCATACTTTAGAACATTGCCAATGCAGAAACCAGTGCCGTGGCCTCCGTCAATGATGAATTCTGTTGCTTGGAACTTATCTTTAGCATAATGTTGTTCATATGTTTTATCAATGTACATCTGAAACTCATCAATCAAATTACCTTCGTTAAATTTATAATCAACCATGTCGTAGTCATTTAAATCCAATGTGAATGATCCTGTATCAACTTCAATTGTTGTTTTATTTTTATCTCTAAGATTTATTATGTTTTCGTCTTTTGCCATATCCAAGTCTCCTCATTATTTTCATTCTTTGGTGGTAGTGCATTCTTGGCCACTTACTTATTTCATCTACTGTTCGACCGCAGCCGACGCATTTTCTTGTTTCTTTATCAATTCGACATATCTGTACGCATGGTGTTACGTACATCAATCCCACCTACCAGTCCAGACATAGAAAACATGTAGTCCAATAATTTTGCTTACGCTCAAAGACTTTTCTTTATTCCAAAATGGATCTACATAATTAGCGTGATAAAATGTAGCTCCTTGTGATGGATCAATAGTGTTACCTATCATAACGTCACGTGCAATAACCATAGCTCTATCCCAAGCACGCTTTTCTTTAGGCGTATGGTCTTTTACAAGAAACGTCCAACTGAATTGTTTGTACTGATAAACAACGTCACATATAGTGTCAGGGAATTTTTCGTGATCAGCACGATTCATAGTTACGTGTGCCACTGCAATTTGACCTTCTATCCTTTCGCTACGTGCTTCGTGATAAATGTTCATTGCTAGACAGTTTTGCTGTTTTGGATCTACTTCGGGTAGACCCAGCATAGCGATGCTAAATAAGCCTGCTGTTATACTCATAGTGATTAACCCACTTGTTATGGTAATAAATCTTGTCATTAGTATTTATTATAGCCCGATATTCCTCTTTCATGTACCATTCTATACTATTTCTTTGCAAATGTAAAGGAAAAAGTTTTGTTTGTTTTCAATAAGATACGCTTTTTTATAAATAGTTACGAAGGGAAACTGCTATGATAGATCCAATAAGCGCTATCGGTATGGCAACAGCTGCGTACAACGGCATTAAGAAAGCAGTTGCGACGGGAAGAGAATTGCATGACATGGCTGGCACACTACAAAAGTGGGCTACCTCGATGTCTGACTTAGATTTTGCTCATAAACAGGCGCAGAATCCTCCGTTGTTTAAGAAAATGTTTGGTGCAAGTCAAATAGAACAGAACGCATTAGAAGTCTGGGGCCATAAACAAAAGGCTAAAGAGATGCGTGAGGAAATGAAAACACATATTAGTTTTTATTATGGTCCATCTGCTTGGGATGAGATTGTAAAAATAGAAGGTGATATGAGAAAGAAACGAAAAGAAATTGTGTATGCAGCAGAAGAACGTAAGCAGTTAATATTAGAATGGATAGTAGGAGTTACTGTAGGTGCAGTTGTTCTCGGCGTCATGGTTTTTATAGTTTGGATTATAGGTTCAACACAAGGGAAATGGTAAATGTGGGTATTGCTATGGGTACAATTAATGGCAACACAAAATGTCAATCACTTTCATATTGGTAACTTTTCAAAAGAAACAGATTGCACTGCAGCTATGAGCGCAGCAGCTGTATTGGTTACTAGTAAGAATGAAAGCGTTGCATGCTTGTACGTAGACATTAATGACATTAGAAACTAAATAAAAGCCTCTAAAGTATTAGGAGCTTTTTCAATATTGTATGATTGAGTCTTGTTATCTTGCAAGATATATTCTGCTTCGACCATTTGCAAGTCACCTCCTAAGAATCCTTTTACATTTTCTGCCATGTCCATTGCTGTCGTAACGGGTACGTTCTGACATATCATATTTAAGTTCTTTAGTCCTCCTTGTAATATAAAGTCTTTTGGCATCTTCATTATGTCTAATGCTTCACGAGTATTTATATATCGATCTTCATCAGGGTGGCATAAGGTATGAGGGAAGTGACCAACAAAAGCACCGATACGATCTTTTCCTATCTCAGTCATCTTTCTCATTATGTTTCCACCGGCCGATAACTTATCAAACATATAGTTACACTTCTCAGAAAGCTTCTGGTGACCTCTTTCTGCCATCCAAACGCCCACATCCTTATAAGATACACCTTTATCTTCAATGTAGTGTAAAGGATTCGTAGTCTTTTCAATCTGTTGAAAGAACTCAGGGTGAGTAATTCCACCGTGCATTTCTTCTAATATGTATTGATAGTAAGGGTTGTCCGAAGGTTTCTGCTTGCTGTTTACTTGTTCAAACATTGGATCTGGTTCATTCGTAGCAGATGAACGAATCTGGTCTTCAATCTTCATGTATGGACGATTGTAATACGATAAGATCGGTACAGAGTTTCCTTTCCAAAAGAAATAGAATGACCTGTCTCTAACCTGGCTTAATCCGTGGAGGATTGATTTGGTTTTGTAGATGGAGAAGACGTAACCGTTTCTTCTTCCGATTTCTCGTAGTTTTGCCACAACTGGTTCTCCCATTCGACTAGCGAGCCGTGGAGCATTTTCACCCCAGAACACAGTTGGTTGGATGGATTCGAGCACATACTCGGCAGACTTGACCATCCAATCATTAGTATTGCTATCACCGCTGCTAGTAGGACTAAGTGAAGAAAGGCCCGCACAAGGGCAGACAGTATTGACCACGTCCACTCTGCCAGGAGCAGTGTCCCCTTTATCAAGCAGTAGATAAGGAATACTATTATTATAATGGTTAAGAAGCTGGCTATCATTTGCTATAAAATCCGTGTAAGAGAGGATGTATTCGGGACGTTTCCCGAATACGTTTTCCATTGCTATTGTTTCCCCACCTATGAGTGGAACAATACTTGCATAATTCATTAATTCACCTTGTAATAATCTTTGTACCAATTGATAAATTTTTCCACGCCTTCAGCGATAGGTGTTGTTGGTTTGTAACCTAACTCTTGAAGTTTAGTCGTATCTGACCATGTGGCTGGAGTATCTGCTGGATGTGCTTCACAAGGATTACGTATTGCTGTACGATCAAGGTTCTTTTCAATATGATCTACAAAATCAAGTAACTCTACTTGTTGTCCATATCCGATATTATATATCTCATGATAACTATCACCATCTCTCATAACCTTAGCTATCACTAAGCTGATGCCATGAACAATATCTTCGACATAAGTAAAGTCACGTTTCATATCACCAAAGTTATATAAGTCAATTGGTTCACCTTTTATAATGTTATCAGTAAACTTAAACAGTGCCATGTCAGGTCTTCCATAAGGACCATACACAGTAAAGAATCGTAAGCCAGCAGTACGTCTAATTTTTGAATGACCAAACTGACATTCGTTTACTTTCTTAGACCAGCCATACGGGTTGTTTTGATTTTCTGGTTTATCAACTTCATTCCAAGGTAAAGGCTGACCATGCATTACACACGATGATGAAGCATATACTACAGGAATATTAAGTCCTTTGACTTCCAGTGCTTCGACGATACGCTGTGTACCAGTAATGTTTGTGTCAATATAGTGCTGTGGTTCATCCATAGCGTGACGTGGGTTTGCGTACGCAGCAAGGTGTAAGACTACATCAACATCATCAAATAATTTCTTATCAGGATGAATGTCTTGAATATCGAGCTGAATCGTGTCAACTCCATAGTCTTCTCTTAATATTCTTGCTCTTTCTCTTTTTAGTTCTACATCGTAGTAGTCATTAAAGTTATCTACTCCTACTACTTTGTGTCCTCTTGCAGCGTAGTATATTGCTGAGTGGAAGCCTATCATGCCGGCTTGGCCTGTAATAAATATTTTCATACGAAGAATTCCTCGAGTCCTTGTGGTTGGTTGCTAGTAGTGTTTAAAGCGAGATCAACAATTTCGTTCACAACTGGCTCAGCGTCTGAGTGTTGCTTCCAAAATTCAAATGACATCTCTCTCCAATCATCTCTCATCGCAGGATCATTTTTTAGTTTGACCATCAGGTCGCGACACTCATTAAAGTTAGTGTAGTCAACACCAAGAGTGCCAGAGTTTTGACATTGACTAATTGGTTTACCTTGTACAGGATGAATCACATTATCACAAAAGTGTTTATGGAACAGAGGTACTGTACCTGATGCAATGCATTCTGCATGACAGTTTTCAATATTATTTCCGTAATGTTCTGCCTTTAGAAAGTAAAGATCAGAACCAAAAGCAGAACGTGATAAACGATCCATAGCTTCTGAGTTTATATATTGTGGATAAAGGTAAGCACCTTTATTTGCTTCTTCCTTTCCATATAGATCCGGTGTAAACTTGACTTCATTAAATTGTTTTTCTGGTCTAAAATGATTTTCAACTTTACGACGATCAACCGGATTGTCTTCTTTATTATCACGATATAGAACTAATGGATACTGAATAGAAGCTTCGAGTCCTTCCAACACAGTGATAAATCCTTGTTCCATCAAAGCATCTTGGTGGAAGTCTATCATCAAGCTTGGGCCTTTCCACATTGCAGTACGGCCTATCCAACGAACCATGTCATGTTGCTGTTCTTCGATAGGACGCCAGTACTTTGCTCGATGTCCGTCATAATCAAAGCCAAGCCCCATCTTTGTAAGTGGAGTTTCAATCTTGTTTTTTCTCATAAACTTACAGAAATCGTTTTCCATACTATGAGTCATAATCACATCTACATTTTCGCATACTTCTTTTAAGTTAGCATTACGTGCAATGGATGCTGCTTTATGATCTACGTTAATAAACACTTTACGTATATTCAAACTCCTTAGGAACGGGATAAAGTTATCCTGACAATCCTGAGGGTGTCCTTTTGATGGAACTGAATAGATAACAGCTAAGTCATAGTCTTGATTAATCAAGCTAGCTGTAGCTGGCCAGTCCTTGCCCATCATAAATTCTCTTTGCTCAATCTCAAGTCCTTTAGCTCTACCCCACTTCTTGTCCATAGCAGAAAATATATCAGCTTGAGTTACCTTTTGCATTTGGATTGCGCATTGTGTAACACCACAGCCTTCAGTACCTCGGCCAAGGATAATAGCAATCTTAGTCATTAATAAATTCCTTACATTCAATTAAAACATTATGTACATATTTATGATCGTTTAACTTACGATTTCGAGGGGAAGGATGTGGTAAGACAAAGTGATCTACAAAACCAAGACGTTTTAAATAGTTCGATACCATTGAACCCCATACAACTATCTTATCATAATTTTTAAGACTTGTACATAATAAAGTGTGATCAAAAGTCTTAAATTTAAAATCCCATTCAGGATCAAATGACAAGTTAGTGAAGGAGACATGCATGAGGTCCAGTTGATCTAACCAGACATGAAATCTTTTGTATGCAGATCCCTTTGCCTTACTCACTGCTACCTTTGAAGGATTCATTCCAACAAAGATAATTCTAGACCGAAACGAATTCATATTCAATTCCAGCTTCTTCAAACATAGCTGAAGTTAAAGCAAATGATTCAACCCAATGATCAGGTATTTCCTGATTAGGCATAATCACGCGTTTAATTCCAACTTGAATTACGCCTTTAGCGCAATCAGAACAAACAGGTAAACCCCATACATATAATGTAGATCCATCAAGTGATACACCATTATATGTAGCGTTGTATATTACGTTTTGTTCTGCATGAACAACATACCTGTACTTAATTTTCTTGACAGCGTATCTATTCAAATCATCCTTTATTCCACGAGGAAATCCATTGTATCCTTGAGCAAGTACTTGCCCTTTCTTTCCTATGGCAACAGCACCAATCTTAGATGACGGATCCTTTGACCAAGTACTTACTTCCTTTGCTAATCCTAGGTATCTTATATCCCATTTACTTGACAAGGTGAAAGTGCCTTTCATATACATGCAAGTTTTGTACTTGCCACATAATCATACCAGGTTGAAGTCCTTCATAGCTATGAGCATGTCGATCAATTCTGTTTATGTTGTCACATAGCAAATTAAGTACATGCATTTGCCAAGCATAATCATTCTTGTAACCAAACACTACATCATTCGAACGCATTTGAACTACAGCGTTAAGTACATCATCACGAATGTAATAGCTCACAGCATTTGTACATATGAAATCATTCTTTTCGTTTTCATTGTATTCTAGCCAGACAGAAGGACGATTGTATATCATCGTAGCTCTACGTCCATCAGGATTTTCAATCAACTCATCAAGGACATGACCGTACTGTTGGTGGTACTTATCAGACCAGATAAGATGACCATAGTTTGAATTGATTTCACCATGTTTATTTGCTGCGTATTGCCAAGCTTGGGGAACACTTTCACCAATATCATTTACGTTTGTAGACTGGCTCTCATACCAATCTAATTCTTCTTGAATATAATCGTAGTTTGGTTTACCAAAGATAGCAGGCTCATCAGCAACAAACGATGCACCAATCAATTCAATAGTCTTTTGACCAGTCTTATCGATTGTAAATGCTTCATCATTGAGTTCACCAATAAAGAACTGGCGAATATCATGTACACTATGTAGTTTCATTTTTTACTCGCTTTGGACGATTCAGAAAGTCACGATCAGGATCTTGGCCATCAATACCATTATTCATATACGCAGCAAAGAATGAAGCATAGTTAATAATATCAATGCATGAATCTTCGAGGCTTTCAAAGTTTGGATTGTAATCTGGATCAGATTCCATCGCTTCAAGTACTGACTGCATGCGTAATACTTTTGCATACATTGTATCAAGAAGAGTTGAACAACCTCTGGGGTAATACATTGCTTGTTGTATTCTAGAGCTGGGGTTTTGGTAATCATTACCTTTTTTGTTTTGTACTTCTGCAGCTTTCTGCAGGATCTTAAGTGATTCTTTACTCATGTTGTCTCCTTATGCAATAATTATACCACACTTTTAGTGAGTTGTATATATTTTTTTATACTGATCAATTGACATTTGTCCCATTGCTCGATTATGTTTCTTTCGGATTATAGCACCATCTGTGCCACCATGTGAGTACGCTATATCATGTCCATATTCCGCATCATCAATATCAAGTGGTTCACCGTCGATTGCACACACACCGCGTTGAAGTTCGAGTAGTTCAACTTTTTTAGATTTTAAAATTGAACGAGGAGCTAAGTTAACAGCGTTTTCAATATCCATTTCATTAATAATAGCTTGAGCAACTTTGCGCATGCCTTCACCATCAAAATAGTTATTTAGCATTGTACGGTACTCTTTCTTTTGCTCTTCAGAAAAATACGTACTAGTATTTCCTGTTACACAAGAATGAGCTCTCCATAGTTCTGTTGCAAATTTAGAACGATCTATAATTTTTCCTTTTAAATTAAAATAAACCATAAGGAAAGACGCCAGCTTAATGTCATTATAACCATTCTGCGGCTTACATTCATATGCTAAATCAAGGAAATGTTTTAGGCTTTTCAATTGAGCGGTTGACGGTTCAAAGTCTAGATCATCAGTAAGATCATTAAGAATAGTATAATCAATAACGCCACCTGTCACAATCATTCCAAAAGCGAACGCCACCCATTCGTCCCACTTACGACGAGGATTAATTGAAGTCTTCGTAAAACATTCTGGAATCTTTTCATCTTTATTGTTAAGTTTTAAATTAAATAGACGATGACTCTGTTGTCCCTCATGTTGATATTCAAAATATTTTTTTGTTTGTGAACGAATTACTTTTGCAAACGGAGATACTTCATGAGCCATAAGCATTTCAATATTATTAACAGGCGTTGTTTTGTTAATATTTCTAAAAATTTGAGTTGCTTCAAGTGCAGTGCACTCATAGATGCAGAGTGTTTCTTGTTGCGTTAACCATTGTTCCTGTTCTCTTTCATCAAGCGTTTTAAATAATTCGTTATTCGCTAAAAACTTATTAGAATAATAACCAAGATAAGCACGTGATCTATGACCACCATCAATAACTAAATATTTGATACCTGGATAAGACAGTTGAGCATTTTCATCTTTTGAAATATCACGCAAGATAAGAGCACCCATAAAGAAACCGTTAAAAGAAGCTTCTACAATTTTTTGTGATTTTATTTGCCCCGGAACTTGAGGACGCTGTCCAATTGGATTAGGCTCAACCTTACCTCTAATCATCAAATCTAAATACTCTTTACGAGCCATAGTCTTCATATAATTTTTCATCTTGTATATCCTATCTACTATAATCTCGAATGTAAACATCCCAATGTGTTGCATTTTCTTTTGGTGTATCTTTTGCCCAACGATGTAAACGAGGACCACGTGGTCTGCACCATACACCTTGTGTAGGACGATCACGATTAATATCAAAGTATGGAGATTTGCGATAGTTCTTGATGAAACTGTTGCGATAAGCAAGTAGTTCTTTGAGTCCAGCAATAGCAGGATCATCACGAGTTTCAACTGTAAAACGATAATTTTCGGATGTACGATTTTTATAAGTTACATAAGCCATTACGCTGCCTCCTCTTGAATGATACGTTCTTCACGCTCAATATTCTTTTCAAGATCTTCACAGATCTCAAGTAATTCAATAATAAGCTGAGTACGGGATTTTTCTTGAATGAACGCTCTACGCGCAATGCCAGACAATGTTTTTCTCATTGTCATTGCATCTTGTATGTCTTTAATTATAATCATAGTATAGTCTCCTTCATTTCCTATAGACTATACTACCATAGTTAAAACCAAATGTACACCTTTTTGTTTTGTTTGAAAACAATAACTTAGAATTTTGTTAAGAACTGTGCTATTCTTCCTACAAACGGTAGCAGCATAAGTGCCATCATCAGGTTCATACCAGTGTGTGCTATAGCTATTCGTAAGGTATCACCTTTAGGCATGCCATCAGATACAAAGAAACCAGCTAACCATATGGTTCCAGTAGTTCCAATGTTAGCTCCTAACACAGCAGCAACAGCAGCCGGTAGTGGTAAAGCGCCTGAAGCAACTAATGCAATGATTGCAGTGGTTGATAATGAAGACGACTGCCAGAGCAGTGTCATTACTATTCCACCAATAAACATGTATATTGGATTGCCTAAAAAGAATTGCAGGTGGTCCATGTTACCCATTGACTTCATACCACCTGAGAATGTTTTGAGTCCAATGTAAAATATTACTAAGCCAACCAAAGCGGTTATTACGGGATTTCCTAGATCCATTTTCTTTACCTTCTTCCAGAGTTTTTTACTTGCCATGTTACGAGCCTTTTGCTAATTCTCCATGATTATCTTCATGGTTCGGTCCTACCCATCCATCGGGTTTCAATAGATCTGGTAGACCAAACGGATTAGGTCGTCCTGGCTTTACGCCAACCTGTTTATTCATATTTGCTTTATATATCTCGTCCCAAGCTTTACTTGCATCAACGTTGAATACATCGAGCGTACCAATAGCAAAAACACATAGATCAATCAAGCCATCAACGATTTCTTCTGAGTTACCAGAGTTAGCAGCCTGCATAGTTTCATGTAGTTCTTCTTGACACATAAGCAAACGAAACATAAGGTACTTGTTCATAAGTACTTTATCATCTTTATTCTTTTCAAACCATTCATTGACACCATACTTCTTATGCATGTCTGCCATGTCTTGTACCCAATTAGTACTCATACTTAATGTCCTCTATTGTTTTATACATTATATCACCTTTTGCATAATAAGTAAACCCTACGAAAGAAATTCATTTACCTTTGGATAGATTACGCTAATAGCTCTGCCTATTTCTCTGGCCAGTTCCATATGTTCTTTTTGTGTCCCGTTTGCAGAACGTAGCTCGATATAATGAATCCAGCTACGAATGGTACCATTAACATAAAGCTTAGAAACTGTGTTCCCTTCTGGCAAGATTGCTCTTGCTTGTTCTTTGGCGATTCCTCGTTCGAGCGCTTCATTGTAGATCCTCTTTACATGATCGATTACAAAATTTTGTTGAGCGTGCCACCAAGCCTCTAGAGCTGCATCACTTGCTTCAACACTGTTCTGACGATTCGTATCGTCTTGTAGTCGTGCTTCTCTTAGAACAAAATCATTATTAAGATCATTGATACTAGCATACCGCTGAGAAAACTCTTGAAATGAAAACGATCTGTGCCTGAGGAACTGCCTTGCGATGTCTCTTGTCGTTGTGACTTCGATACAGGCGCTGGCCATTTCGAATGGTGACCAGTGCTTGTGTTTGATGAGGTAGTCGAGTAACTTTGTTGTTGTCTTGGTGTTAGCTTGGTTCTGTGGGTTGGAGACACGGGCACAATACGCGATGACATCTTGGATGTTGTCGAGACCCATGATGCCGAGTTCGCCTGAGTGTACGTGCCGTACAGGTTGTGAGTATGAGATGAGACGTGCATGCGTCAATGCAATGAGCCTCCCTCAGCAGACAACGTTTTTACATTATCTGAGTTATCTACAATTGCCTGAATCATATCGCTATAGTCACCTTCTGATAACATTGTCTTCCACATGGAAAGCGATATTGTGTTGAACACTGCTGCAACAGCGAGTGGTTCATTTTCAAAAAGTAAGTCATCTGCGAAGCTCATTACTTTACTATATAGTTTTTCTACATCTTGCATTTTATTCTACCTTAAAGTCCTTAAATCTTTCATTCATTTTTGTTTTGTCAAAAGTTGGAGTATCATCAACTAATCCGTCAGAGCCGCCGTCTGCGTCCTCTAACCTCATCTTGGAGCGATCTACTTTCAATGCAAACCGTTTATATTGAGTCGGATCGTTATAACGATTCTTTAATTGTTTTACTAGTATCTGACCAAGCGAGTTTAGTTCTTCGTTGGATATAAGTGCAAACATTAAATCTGCTGTTGCGGGTAATCCAAAAGACTCACTTGTGTCTTCAAGCCCAATATCCGAAGAGCCATAACCAGCACGAGTCGTCTGCGTTGCAGAGACGATCGGTACGTTGAACTCGACCGCAAGGCCGCGTATCTCTTCAGCAATTGCTTTAATGTAAGAGTATGAGTTGATTGCACCACCCATTCCTTTCATTCTACTAGATGCACAAATATTTAAATAATCAATAAAGATAATGTCTGGTATGAAGTTCTTCTTTAACTTCAATTCATTTAACAAAGCACGGAAGTGAGATGTGTTTGCCTGACCAGTAGGATATTCCTTAATGATAAGCTTACCGTTAGTACGAGAAGCAATAGTGGAAACCTTATTGGTTAGCATTTCTTTGGAAAGATGTTCGAGTTGATCGATCGGTACATCAAGTAGATTAGCATCGATACGTTCAGCGATTCTTTCCTCACTCATTTCCATAGTTATGTATAAGACATTCTTGCCTTGAGTTAAAGAAGCTGCACCAACATGACACATGAATAAAGACTTACCGACACCTGTGCCAGCAAGAGCGATGTTCAGTGTTTTGTTGGGGAGACCACCTTTTGTAATCTTGTTAAAGAACTCAAGATCAAATGGAATCCTTTCCTCTTGCTCATGATAGAAATCATAACGTTCACCGACATTTTCAATATAGTCGTGACCAATGTTTGTATCAAAAGAAACTGCTAGAGCCTGTGATAGAATATCTGGCAAAGCATTCTTTGTAAGAGTCTGGTGTTTACCATCAATAATAGTAATTGATTGCATGATAGCATTATAGACAGCGCGATCTTGACACCACTTCTCTGTAGTATCAACTAACCACTTATCATCAATCTTTTCAGTATTAAATATGCTAGGAATAATTTCTACAGCATGTCGATACTGCTCATCATTAAATTTATCAGATTGATCTAACTCAATCTTAAATGATTCTTGACTTGGTAGTTTATTATACTTCGCAACGTACTTAGCTATCTCTTTAAATAGTTGTTGGTAAACGCCTTCAAAATAATCTGGTTGTACAAACGGTAATACCTTACGCGTATACTTCTCATTGGTAAGAAGATTGCGTAAGATAGTTTGTTCAATGTTAATATTATTCACGTTCGGATAGTTCCTTTATGCGTTTATATGCGTTCTGCAATTGTTCTTGTAGATCTCTTACGTTCTTTTTTAAAATGTCAACTTCTGTCATTGGAACCTCCTGTTTATCATAATTTATTATAATATAGTTTTTCTAGAAAGTAAACAACTATTCTCATCTAAGAAGTTTTTCCAGTTTCATTTAGTGTTGACATCAATATGCTATGTAAGATATGACTAGCTGTTTTATCTAATCCAGGATCACCAGCCTTTACCCATTCAATAGGTGTATATTCTAGACTGTAGTCAAACTTGAGCTCTAGTGTTTCTTCATTTATCTTAATGCTAGTGTAGCTGATATGACAACTCGAGTAATCACCCTTAAGTATTTCAATGTGCCAGAACTCATCTTTTTCAGGGATTAACTTATAGTCTCTGTTCTCTTGCCACTCTTCAGTTATTTTTGTTTTCACCATAAACCAACGTCCCATTTGCCAAATTAGTTTTTATTAAATCTTCGAGTATAATTCCAGCGTAGTCCTTAAACTCTGGATCTTCTGCACTTAAGTTATCGATAGGTGTTTGACGGATTGCTAACGTAAACGCTAACTTATTATTTACTCCATCAAACTTTACGTTACCATATGCACATGTAGTACCTTTGTATTTTCCTTCACGAAACTCAACTTCCCATGCTTGTTCATTATCAACAGCATCCATCTTATGAAGTACGTAGTGGATTCCTTCGCTTAATTTATCTAAGTTAATCATTTTGATAAACTTTTACGTAGTTCAGATCCTTCAAAGTTTTCCATTGCTAGATACTTCGATAGAACAGGATTCTCAGGATCTAACCTATGAACTTCCTTAGCTAGGTCTGCAATCATTTCATAATCTAATTTTGTTTTAATATGTTTACCCATTATTCTTCCTCAACAATAGCATCTGGATCCACTAAAGCTTTATGTCCAATAGAGAACTGCTTCATAATAAAATCTTTGAAATCTGTATTCTTAAATACTGGTTCCCAGAATTGTTCTTCAAGAGTTTGTGCTTCACGTACTTTACCAGATGTTACTTCACCAGTTGCAGGATCTACAGACTCGTACCAACCATTACTTGGTTTTTGTACATATCCTCCAGCCATAGCAACTTCAAGTAAACCAGAATACTTTTCTACACCGCCGTCCCATGATACTGAGATAGGAATTTTAGATTTTTCTTTTACATAACGAGATTTCTCTACATTAATAACAAAGTCATAACCAGTTACCTCGGTACCTTTCTTATTCTGCCGCCGACCAAGAATCCAGATATTATCTGCTGAATAGTAGATACCCGTACCACCAGAGACAATAGCTTTGGGAAACAAACCAATTTCTTGATAAGTATGATTTACAGCAAGCAATGGAATACTTTTCATGGCAAGATATGGTGTTGCCATACGGAACAAACCTTTTAGTGCTTTTGCTCGTGACATATCAGCAACTGACTTTTCATTCAGTGCATCTTCCATTTCTTTCTTTGAAGCAAGGTTACCAATCGAATCAATTACTACAATTACATTTTCACTACGATCAATTGCTTCAAGCTGGTTGATTAGATCAAACTTAAGTTCTTCTACATTTGTGATTGGTGTATGCAAAACACGTGTTGGATCAATATCAAATTGTTCAAAGTAAGATTGTGGTGAACCAAACTCGGAATCATAAAATAGCATAACAGCATCTTTATGCTTATCTAGATATGCACCGGCCATAAGTAATGCAAATGATGTTTTAAAGTGTTTGGACGGACCAGCCAGAACAGTAAGTCCTGAAGCAACACCGCCGTCAACAGAACCAGATAGAGCAACGTTTACCATAGGTACCTTCGTTGCAACCTGTTCTTTGTCATTGAAGAATTTAGAATCAGCCAACACATCTGTTGACTTAAGCTTTGAATTCTTTTTTAGTTTATCCATAATTGACATTTTGTTCTCTTTCTCTATCGTCTAGTTCGTACTGTTTACGATACTCATTGTTTATTCTAATACATTTTTCAACAATTGTAAACCCCTCATCGAAATTTACTAGAGCCGCTGTGTCTTTTGGAAAACAAGCACCACCGTATCCTTGCTTTAAATCTGGACCAGGCACTTTAGTATGCGAATGACCAATACGTGAATCAGTACCGATAGCCTTAACGACTTTATTAAATGTTTGTCCTTCACGACCAATTGAATCATATAGCTGATTGAAGAACGTAACCTTCAGTGCTAAGAAAGAATTTACACCATACTTTACAAAGCTAGCTTCTTTTGTAGTCATCTTATATACAGGACAAGGTGTACACAAGCTGTACTCATCATAAATCTTTTCTAAGAAACTTGTACTTATTTCGTTTCCACCAAACACATGAAACTCTGGACGAATAAAATCTTCGTTAGCAGATTTTTCTGTAAGGAACTCTGGATTGTAAATAAGATTGTATTTCTCAAATTTATCAAAGAAAGTAGGAACAACAGTCGACTTAATTACAATAGGAATATCAGGACCAAGAGCTAAGACCACTTCAGTTAAGATCGAATCATCAATGGATCCGTCTTCACCAAATGGTGTAGGTACACAGATAAACGCAACACTGTACTTTGTTATGTCAAGTTCATGTACACTATTGCCATACTTTGGATCTATAATAGTCTTTTCTAACTTAGGATGATTAAATCCATAATCTACAGCTTTGCCAACAAATCCGTGGCCTACAATCACCATCTTCATATTATATACTTTCTCTTTCTGCTACGCGTCTACGTAGGTCGCTACTGCTAAATCTATGTTCACGTTTGTTGAAATAAAGACGAATACCTTTACGTCGACATTCTTCCTTGCCAGTGAAGTCTTTTTCTCGATACTCTTCACCTAGTATTCTTACTTTTATATCAAACATTTCTAATATATCAATAACATCATTTTCATCTTGATAACAAACAATCTCATCAACATATTTTACTCCAGCTAATTGAACATAACGTTCCACTAATGTTTGCACCGGTGCGTTCTTGTCATCTCTGTCAAGAGAAGGATCTACTTGTAAACCACATATAAGATAATCACAAACTGTCTTAGCTTCACGTAGCATAGCTACATGGCCAGAGTGTAATAAATCAAACGTAGATAATGTTATGCCAATTGTTTTAGCAGGTTCCATGTTTCCTCCCATGTTTTAACTTGGTGTACGCCTTGACCAGCTTCGGCAAGAACTTTAGCTAGTTTATAGTCATTTCCACCCGGATCCATCTTATCTCCAAAAAACTCGATACGATCGTTCTCTAAATCAAAGTCACGTGTTATCTGCGACTTATCACAACCAGGTAATGTAATATCGATTCCAGTATCACCTGCAACTTCAAATGATATATGTGGGTATCTTTCTTGCATTGTAGTTGCAATCTGTACACGTTCACTTTGATGTTCATCCCATTCTTTGTACATAGCTCTTTCCTCGAGTGTATTGTTTCTTCCTAGGATACTAAAGTTTACAAGACCAGGTCGTTGATCAAAGTGCATGCCAGTTTTTGCAGAGAACTTTGACTTGAGTATATAATCTCTTAGATCGAACTCTACGTCTAAAGGTAGTGCAAATATTCCAGAATACAAGTTTTTACTCTGTTCCCAAACATCGTTTCCTGAACAATTATAAACCTTTATGCATAGATTGTAAATAGCAAATCCTACTTGTTCTAAAGTTTTTATTCTATCAGAACCAGTAACAAGATAACAAGCGTTATGCGTAGCAAAATGTTCAAACCAACTTTCAAACTCAGGATCTATCTTCATCCTGCTCTCTGTTAAAGTACCATCCACATCAAATATATACTTACGCATAGCCTACTGTCTCTCTTTTAATATCATTATGATTAAACTCAGCCCAATACAATTCAAACGCAACACCTTCTTCTAAACATACAAATTGATGATAAACACCAGGCTTGACTTTTGTGTATTCACCTGGTTCTAGTATTGTTTCATCAACCAAGTCATAATCATTTTGCCACACACGAATGAGCATCCGACCGGACTCAACATAGAATCCATTCCATTTAAATTCATGAAGATGTTTGGAGCAAACACCACCTTTATTCATTTCAATTCTATGAAACTCAAGAACACCATTCATTTCAATCTGTTCTGTAAGTCCCCATACTTTACCTGCTTTCATGCCATTT
>Ga0181380_1000236_pt1 | contig 25909 bp, 32 predicted proteins | sample 3SPOviralmetaG_FD_130116 | JGI IMG/M metagenome (GOLD analysis project Ga0181380, IMG submission 130116) | Marine viral communities from the oligotrophic San Pedro Time Series (SPOT) site, San Pedro Channel, CA, USA - 3 SPOT_SRF_2009-08-19 | ecosystem: Environmental > Aquatic > Marine > Strait... | reverse complement strand
AGAAATAAAATAATACTGTACCCGTGCACCATTGAACTACTCTGATGTTAGGGTAGCATAGGGTATAAGAATATCATTAAATTTCTAATCGTTAATTAAGACATATTGCAGCACCCTGCATTGCACCCTACGGGCATGGTTGATATTAATTGTTATTAACTATATTGTACAGTACAACGACACTGTTGTCAAGAGTTATCTACAATATTAGAACCATTTATGTAGAGTTTTCACATTTGATTTTACTCTGAATCGCCATTTTAGAGGTGCTACGTTAGGTTTTTACTGTAAGTCATTGTTTTTATTAGAGAGATTCGAGGGGGCGGGTTCAGACAACTTAATCCAAGCTACAACTCGTCATACCCCCATACAACCCAACACAGTTCTCTTACTACATTTTTACATAGATCTTTTACTGTATTTTCAATTGTATATTATATGTAAGGGATCCATCCATAACAGTATTATTATTACTAGTGTTACTATTACTACATCTAACTCTACTCTATCAAACATTATTGTTTCTTTGTTCTTCTACCTGTTACACACAGTCTACGTCTTGTGCCAAAGTTCTTATCTGGTTGTTCATCTATACTAATCTCTTGTATCTTTATATGTTCTCTTAATACTTCTACCCAAGCGTCTTCTGTTAATAATGTTATATGTGCATTGCGTCCATCTGGTAATGTTTTCTTTGCTGGTGTTAGATCTATTATCAAGTACATTTCATAATTGATTGTTCCTGCTAGTAACGGTAGTGTGTGTTGTTTTAATTCTGCTAGAGGGATATGTTCTAGTACATCTGCTGAGTATATATAATCCCAATATCTATTTGTTACTATACGACTATCATTGTATTCATCTACACCTGGATCATAACATTGTATGTCTAATTTAAGTTCTTGGTTTAACCAACGTGCTGTGCCTCCCTTACCGGCACCGAAGTCTAGTATACTATTGAAGCTATTCACGTGTTGTAGTTTTTCTAACAGATATGGATACTGTTTGCCTACGCCTGCTTCTGGGTTGTGTTCGTGATATTGTTTTGCTAGGTTCATGCTATTTCCTTTATTGATCTATAATTTCTTTCACAGCGGGATGTACTGTAAAAACTTTTTACTATTACATGCATTTAACTTTACTTCTGCTAGAATAGTTGCTGCTGCCTTGGATTCCAAATACTCTTTTAGAGTATTTGCATGTGCCTCATCTTTACAAATTAAACAGTGTACACTTTTGCTTAAAATACTGTCTGGTGCTTCAACTATAAGTTTACCAAATTTTCCTTTTGATGTTGTACAATTCATTACTACACGCCAGTTACCCACTGTTGAGTCTTTCATTTGCTCTACAATACCAACATCATCAGTATATCCTTGTACTCGAGTAGTTACTACAATTCTATACTTTCCTGAGTCACGCAATGCGTCTTCATAGTCCGCACGATTTAGTCGACCTGGTTGATTCTTAAAGATACTTCCTATATTTGCATCTGGAATAGTGCGAGTGTGTGCTTTGTAATTGTCTTCTACCTTACTCGCAACTTTGTTTTTATCAAAATAAAATATGCAAGGATTAGTTGAAACGTGTTTGAAATGTTGTTCTGCACTGTCAATCTTATATAACCCTTGCAGTCTATATGACTCTGCTAGAGCAATTGAATACGTTCGTTCGCCATATGGTAAAATATATGCCATATGTCCAGTGGATTTTAATAAATCTAAAGATTTAATAGTAAATTTTTTAGCAAGGTTATCGCCTTGTCCTCTATGAGATGTATTTTCTCTTGAAGTATCTAAGCTGTTATAAGGAGGATTACCAATTACTAGGTCAAACTTCATGCTACTTCCTTTATATATTGTTCAATAGGATCTAGTATATGTTTATACCATTGTTGTCTATCATTAGCTAATTCTAAATTAAACTTATGACTTGTAGTAGGATGTAGTGAGAAGTTCTCTAAGTCTGACTTGTGTAACCATATCTCTTGTTGTGTGCCAAGTATCCATAGTTGTGCTGTAGGTATTCTTGCAAACACTATATCATGAGGTTGATTGAATCCTTTGTTTTCTTCATACACTAGATAATACTGTAGTAGGTGTGTTGCGCTAATTCTGCGATAGCATCTATCAAACTCGCCTAGCAGTGCATCCTTTTGCCATTCTCTTAGTTCGCTCTTGTGTTGTTTATCCCACCACGTAGTTCTAGGAGTTCCATATTCTGTACGTACTAAACTTGTGCGATATGTTGTGCCTCTGTCTGTGCAAATACTTGTAACACCTTGTGTGTTTGTTTTTATATCAATTCTTTTGTTGTAGCGTATCATATTCCTAACTCCTGGGGTTTAATTAATCTTGTTGCTCTTGCTCCTGCATACGCAGTTGCTATCATATTGCCTGTTGACTGTTTTTCGTTAACTTCATCTGTTAGTTCGAAGTTGTATATAACGCCATCTCTACCAATGTCAACACACCAAGTATCTTGATGTTTATAAACAAACGCAACCATTTCAGTGCCGCCTTTTTTCTGCTTAAGACCAATCTTACTTGCTCTTATGTTGTACACATATTCAAGTTCTCGCTTGTGCATTTTCATTTTAATCCAGTGATTGCTTTCACGCCATTCACGAGTGTCTACACTTCTACGCACGCCACTATCCCAGCTTGAATTAAGACTTGCTTGTAGAGGAACTATCTCTCCGTTGTCGTGTCGTATTACACCCACGTTCAGTTTCATCATGTCACTGCCGTCTTTGTTTTTGCCATTACAGAATAGGTCTAGTTTGACGCCTCGCCACATCTGCGGGAGTTTCAATGTGACTTTCTCTTTTGACTTTGATTCTCTGCCAAGAGATCTAGACGAAGTCGTCTTACTTCTTGCATTGCTTTTATGGCAAAGAGTAGTAGTTGTTATTTTGTTGTTAGTGTCATTATTGTTATTATTGTTGTTAGTTATATTAATGTTTGCTGATTTTTCTAAACCTAAATCTTCTAAGATATTCATTATACAGTCTCCTTTGTTGCTGTCAGTTGTATTTATCACATATGTATAATAACACGTCTAAAAGCGAATGTCAAGGAAATACCCTGCTAGTATAAACTAACAGGGCATATAACGAATTTTACACGAAGTGTAGTGAGCAAGACACTTATAGGAATTACAAGTGTAAATGTGACAGCATTTTAACAGGAAACTAAAACGGAAGAGTGTGATATAACCTTATTTTAGTTTAGTGTCTTGCTCAGTAATATTTATGCATCCTCTTCTAATTCGTTGCGTAACTTGGCGATTTGCCAGTCATATTCACTAAATTTCATACTAGGTAAAGCATTACATACGCCAATCTTATACAATTTACACCAATTGCATTTACCTTGCCAGTGTGCAGGTTCTTTGCGTATATACTTGTACGTTACTACCTGTTCAGCTTTTACAGTTTGCGGATGTCCGCAGTCTCTACATGTTTTTATGTCCATACTGTATATACACTATGTTGCACTAATTGCAGCGCCGATTGATACTACCTTCCATGTAGGTGTTTCTGTACCTGCTGAGTCATCTTCTACGACAGCAACAGCTAGACATTCTGTGCCTACATCTCCATCTGAACACATTGCTATATCGCCTTGTTCTACACCTGTACGTGCGTTTAGTTGTGCAACAGTTTGTGGTGCTAGGTTAAGTATTTCTTCTATGCGTACTTTGCCTGTGCTTGGATCTAGTGTTAAGTCTACTGTTGCAGTTGTGTTAAACTCATCTGGTAAGTTTGCAGCTGGTACTTTGCTTGCAGCGTTTAACGGACAAACACCGTCTGATGTGTCTCTACCGTCAATTACATTTACAAGCTCGTCCATTGCAAGTTTAATGTCGCCTCGTGCTGCTGCAGGAGAGTCTGTGCCTGCGTCTAAATTAGTTGTTGATACATTTGAACTGTTGGCCCATGCCATTGTGTTTCTCCTTAACGTGTAATGTTACCATTTTCATCTGCTGTTATTGCAGCATATCCTGTTGCTACTGCGTCGAATGTGCAATCTATTGCTGTGTTGTTGTCAGCTATATCATATATGTATAGCTTGTTGGGTGTGCCTTTTTCTACTACTACATGTGGCAGTGACAGTCCGCCTTCTGGTGTAGAGTAACCTGATGCTACATACCCAGTATCGACATAAAAGGTGCCGCCCCCTGTTAGTATTGAATGCGGTGTTATCACTATGCTTTTTATATTGCCAATGCCTGTAAATGCTTCTAGTTCTCTTACGCCGACAGTACCTGCAAGTGTGCTTGAATCTATGTTTGCTAGTGTAGCACTTGTAGTCTCGCCGCCTAAACGTGTGTTTATACCTGCAATATAATATTCTTCAGTTGTGTCAGCACCAGCTGAATCTTCTGTAATACTAACTGTAAACTGGAAGTAACGTGCATTGAATGCTGGTATGCCAGTGTCATCTGGATTTACTACATATGTGCTAGGTGAGTCAATTGCTCCTCCGCTTGAGTCTACTGTATCACCATATATGATAGTAGTTTTAACAGGGTGTGTTGCTTCTATAGTAGATGTAACTTGTACTATGTCTTTAGAACCATAATCCGTTATACCAGTTGTAAAACTTAGTGGCAGTTGTGCGTTGCCGTTCCAAGTTTGCCAGTCTTCCCATGACGGACCGCCTGCACTTGATCCATCATAATTGTCCCAAGTTTCTATGCTTTGCGCTCTGTAGAATCCACTGTTTGCATCATAATATCCTGTGCCTGACATATTAATTACCTCCTAGTGAGTGTCTTGTACTAACGTTAATATCTGCTGCTAGTGCAATATTGTATCTATGATATACCAAGAAGTTTAGATATCCATTTAGACCTTTGTCTATTACCCAACGTCCGTGTCTATCTCTATATGTATAACCTCGTGTAAAGAACTCATTTACATAATTGACACCTGTAAACCAAGTAGGCAAGTAACCATCTGTTTTTAACGTAGTAAAGTTGCCGCCTGCTGCATATGTAGTTTCGATAGGATTGCCGTAATTTCTTATAAAGAATGCTTCGAATACAATAGTAGGCGATGATATCTGGAAGTTTACAATAGTTTGTGTAAGTGCGAAGGCGCCAACTGCTGCTGAGTCTTGTCCAACTGGGCCGAAGTTGTAAACACCATCACTAACTTTTTGTCCATTGTCATAACCAATAATTCTTACGTGTGTAATAGTTGGATCAGTCGGTGCTTGAATAGTAAACGAATAACTATCTTGATAAAGAAATCCTGTGCCTGGAGGTCTGTAATAACCTATACCCATGGGTTCTCTTTTCATAACATTTGTAAGTCTGTCGCCGCTTAGTGTGTGTAATGCTTTAGTGTTTACATACACTGGACAGAAACCATTAGTAAGATCAATAGCTGCGAATCCTTTATTTGCAAGCACTTGGTACATGCCATTTGCATAATCGTTATAAAACCTATATGGTCCGTTAGGTGCTTCGCCTCTTGCTATTGCTGCTTCTGTTTGTGTAATGCGTCCATAATAACCGTCTATCGGACGTTGTGTAGTATGTCCTTGGAATGCAGTAACAGGTGTTAGTACAGGGGGTAACACAGGATCATATCCGGGCGGTACAGTAACAGGCGGTCCTGTTGTGGGCGGCGCACCTCCTGGCGGATAGTAGTTGTCAATACCACCATTGTCAGAAGGCGGTGCAGCAGGTGGTAATCCACTGTGATCACCAATGTCACCATAACTAGGCGGTACAGGCGGATCGTTTGTGCCTGGATCTAAGTTAGAGAAGTCGCCTATCAAGTCGTCATACACATGTACAATGCCTACTGGAAACTGTGGTAGTTTTCTTACAAGCGGTATAATACTATAGAAGTCAGGCAAGTATAACGGCGGCGGTATATCAACTTGTGCACCTCGGACAAACGGATATAATGTTGCATCATGTTCAACAGCTTCTATTTCAACAGTAAGATCCTTTTTAAGTTTCATACCAACTACTCTAAATGTATCTGATGACAATCCGCATATTTCATCAGTGACAGTAATAATGTCACCAACTTCAACATCTAATAATTCGTGTGTAGCGTTGAACGTTACTGTGCGTTGTGATCTACTTTTATCGTATATCATTTGTGCAATATCACGTGCAATTGCTACATTTGTAAGTGTATGGAATGTAAATTCACCAACTAATATTTCATTGTTATCTTGTGCTAAACGCCCTGAACGCTCGAATGTAACTTGCTGGTTACTAAACGCTTTGTCTGGGTCAATATAGTTTACAATAACTCTGTTGTACTTTGAACTTTTGCGCTCACCTACTAATTTTACACCGCCGATTATTTCGTTTGCATCTACGTCATATGCAACATTTACAACAGCACTAGTAATGTCTGTTGCATGTCCGCCATCTTCTACTTTTAACTTATAGCGTCCATTGACAAACGGAAACACACTTCTGCAACCTTGTAACAGTAATTGCGTGTTTGTAATAACCTGTTGACTTGTGTCTATAACGGCATGCATTGTCATAGCACGACCTGACTGGTTATTTGAATATTGTACTGTTTGATTAAATTTGTTTGCAGCAATCTTAAATGTTTCTGCGTTAATTGTATCAACAGCTTGTCCTGCGCCGTATCTAGGATTTTCTATAAAGTCTAATAAACAGTTTGCAGGATTTACACTGTAGGACTTTGTTCTGTTTGCATAAGCTCCGCTTAAATTTTCACCACTGCCATGTGTTGTAACATCATACACTTTCTTACCAAATACTTCGAAATTAACCTGCGGAATACCACCGCCAAACGGGTTGTTGTCTGCTTCTTCTTGTGATTCAATAGGTGCCCAATAATAACGTATCACTACATATGCAACACCCGGCAGTGTACGTTTTTTAGTCTTCCAACTAGCAGATTCGTTTGCTAACGCACTTTGTCCTTGTGTTTCTGAACCATTAAAGAACTGTAATGCTATTCTATTTGCATATCTACCTTCAGTTACAACATATGTTGTACCATTAGGGTATTGTTGCCCGCCTCTTGGTAATTCAGTGTCATTAACAAACACTTTGTGTAGACCTTGTATTTCGCCTTCGCATAATGCATATACAACGTATAAGTTTGAGTTTTCAACACCGTTAGTTTCAGTGAATATGTTAGTGCCGCCTACTTTTCTGTGTCCATAAACGACCGGTAACGGCACGTTCGATCCATTTCGTGTAACCGTTACCCCCTGTGCAATTTGCCCTGGATCGCCCATGTCTGGTCCACCGAATGCACCGAAAGGACTCATAATAAATCCGATTACATCTCCTACGAAGTCAATAATGCCTACTACTACGTCTACAATAACTTCAACGATTGTTTCTACAATTTCTACAATTGCATCAACTACACCACTCATCTAAACATCTCCAAGTCCTTAACAAAGTGATATCCGCACTCTGCCATATCTTGTTGCTTGTAATATGTTCTTGCTTTTGTTAACCATTCGTCATCGGGTTGATAATCTTCATTAAATATCATATTACTTGCTTGCATGTATACGCAACCAACTTCAACAAACCAATCTTGTATTGCCATAAACAATTCGTCTGCAATACGTTTACCTTTTCTAGCTTCAGGATGCACGAAGAATAATATTATTTCTCCATACACTGTGCCGTTCCATATTTTCTGTTTACCTGCACCTGCTACATAACCTATAAACTGGTCACCTTCTTCGTACACGTAGATTTGCATATTAGGATTTATAATGCCTTTTTTAATTTGTTCCTTGACAAACTTTCTGTCAAGTTGATCATGTGTTACAAGTCCTGCATCAAGCGCATGTTCAGCACATAAGTCACATAACAATCCAATCTCTTTAGGTTTAACTTCTCTTATCATACTCTTCCCCATTTAATATCTCTAGTTGGTTCATGACTATATTCCATGCTGAAGTCTGTTGGATGTTCTTTCTGGAAGTTACCCAAGTTTGTTCTACGTCCAACTGTTTTAAGGAAGTTTGTAAATTGACTGTTAATTTCTAGAACCAATGTTGCTGTGTCATTATTGTTATCTATTCGATAACCAACTATTTTACCTTTGAATATGACAATAGTTTCGTTAGTGCCGATAGGTGCATATGTAGTAGGATCTAATAAAACTTTTTCAATTGTAACTGTCTGGTTAATGTTTGCACTTTTAGCAACAGTTGACACAGTATTACTATCTAGTGCTGATAGTGTTAAGTTGATGCTTGTAACTTGTAGATCTGCTGTTTCTTGATTTTCTGATACACCTAGAAACACACCTTGTGCATCATAGGTTCTACTGTTTATTGTAATATCAAACGGTGAGTCTGTGTAATATAAATTAGTTGTGCCATACAATCCAATTTCTACTAAACTTGCAACAACAAGACTATCGCCTGCAAGGTATGTGTTTTGTGCAGTACTAAGTCCTCTTGTCATTAGAATACCTCTCTTACATCTAGTTCATAACTTACAAGACTGTTTGTTTGATATCCAAATTCTTGTGTGTCATTTGCAAGTATCATTCTGAGCGGTGTGTTATTTGTAGTAATACCTTCGTTGTTTGTTAGTGATTCTAACAGCGCAGGTTGAATGTTTAATGTACAGTTGCCACCGCCATCTGTGTTACAGTCTGCTGTTGCCATATATACTTTAGTATGGTTTGCGAATCTTACAATGTCGCCTGCTTTAATTACATTGCCGCTGCTAATATTTGTATCTAGTTGTATAGTTGTATCACCTATAGAGTGATTACCATCTACACTTGCACTTACTGTATCTCTATTCGGTGATGTGCTTAAACTTACATTTTGTATTACAATATCGAATTCATGTAACGATCCTTGCGTTAGTGCAATAAACGCTTGTATCGGTCTAAACTCTAACAGTGTCATGGGAGGAAATACTAGTGTTCCTGTCCATAATGTAGTAGCAGTTTGTAATCTTGTCATTCTGCCACTTGATGTAACGGTTTTTTTAGTCGGTGCATTCATCTTAAATCCTGCTGCACTAAATCCTGGATCACTTGGAAATGTTCCTATATATGCCATTATGATGTTACTCCTCGTTTACCACGTTTTTGCATTGCTTGGTTAATAATACCTACAATAGTGCCTCTACGTTTTACTAATAATTGATCGAAGTCTTCTGCGTCAACTGTTGTGATAGAGAAGTTTACAATAACATTTTCTCCACCATTGCCTCCGCCTAGTCCGTCAATTGCTTCTGCTACTTCTCTTGGTATAACAGTGCTAGGTTGCTTCGGAACAATAATCTCTGGTCCATCTTCACCAACTACTGTTTCTCTACCAATTTGTAACGCACCACCACGTTGTCTACCTGTGTACTGTTGACTTCTAATAGCTGCAACCTGTGCGAAACCACTTGCAATAACAGCACCAGCAGCGATGAAGTTGAAGGGCGGCGGATATGTTGCTAGTGCTTTTGTGGCACCTGCATATGTATTCATTATGGCGCTTGCAATGTTGAATGCTTTTGCTGCTTCGAATGCACGTTTATTGTAGCGTCCTAGTGCAGTAAGAGCATCTCCAACTTGACCAATTGCGAACTGTGTTTTTTCAAGCTCTGATTTCTTTTCAAACTCGATTCTTTCATCAGTCATGCGTCTGCGTCTTTCATCAGCGCCTTCTTCTCGCAATCTTCTTTTATCTTCTGCGTTTAAGATTGTGTTGCCTGCATTTAGATAATCTCTAATACGCTTTTGGTTTTCTTCTTTAATCTTTGCAGTTTTTTCATCTTCAATTTTTGCCAATGCATCTTGTAATTTCTTACCAGCAGCTAATTGTAGTGCGTTGTAATCTTCATTAGAAATAGTTTTACTATCTAACGCTGCCTTAAACGCTTCTAAATCTTTTGCATATTCTGCTTGTGCTAATTGCGTAGATGTAAACATAAACTCTGCATACTTGTCTTTTAGACTATCTATATTTTTAGCTAAATCTTTTGTTTTTGTAGTTGTGGTGCCAAATGCACTTGTAACCTTATTCTGATTACTTACAATTTTCGGTAATATAATGTTTGTTTCGTCATACCCGTGATTTTTTAGTATTGTTGCTTCGTATTCTTGTCTAGCTGCTGTTGTTGCTTCATCATAACTCATACCAGCATCTTGATATACTTTAGTTAATTCAGATATTAATGCTGTGCCTTTTTCTGTTGCAGCTTGTGCTAGATCACTTGCATTTACATATTCAATTGTACTGTCAACAGCATCACTTACTTTTGTAGACAACGCTGTAAATGCTTGTGTTGCAACATCGCCAACTGCTGTTCGCATCTGCTGACTTGTAACATTTACAATTTTACCTATACCAACAAATTCAGCTACTGCATTTACACCACCTATAACTTTGTTTATGAAGTTGTCAAATGCACCTGTTACTTTTTCTACAACTTTATTAAAGCTATCTTTTAAGAATGTACCAACTGCGCTTGCTATTTCACCAAGTCTATTGAACACTGCGCTAACTTGCGAAATTGTTCTACCTAGTCCATTCTCCATACTTAAATATGTGATTAAACTAGCTGCACCTACTGCTAATAATCCAAACGGATTCTTTGCCATTGCAATAGTAACTGTTCTTATACCTGTTGCAACGCCGCTTAATACTTTTATCAGACCAGCGCCGCCTAGTACACTTGCTAGTATTGTTGCGCCTTTAATAAACTGTCCTAGTTCGAATGTGTTTTCTCGTAGAAACTTAGTTGCTTGGAATATACCAAATCCTAAATCTTCGCCAATTTGTTTTGCAAGCGGTATTACTCTTGCAAGTGCTTCGTTAAACAGGTTAACTAATTCTGTTAGTGCACCGCCAAATCCACCTGATCCAACTGCATCTTGTACGTTTTGGAAACCAATTTGCATGTTGGATATTGCTGTTGATAAGTTGTTTGCACGTTCAGCAGTTGCACCACCGAAGCTTGCATCTAACCCAGTAGTTAGTGCTTCTGTAATTTTTCTTGCACCTTCAGCAGTTTTACCAAACTCAGATACTTCTAGTCTTGTAATACCTAACTGCTCTTCTAGGATCTTAAATACAGGTACACCTCTATCTGCAAGTCTGTTTAATTCTTCTAAACCTAAACCACCTGATGTAGTTCTTGCGAATAAGTCTGTCATAGCAGTTAGTGTACCAAGTTGGTCTGTTGTAACTGCTGCTGTATCTGTAAATGTTGTTAATAATTTCTGTGTGGGTTCGATACCCGCAGCTTTTAACTTAATAAAAGCTTCACTAAGGGTATCGACTCCAAATTGTGTTTGTGTTGCGAATTGACTAACAAAGGCGAATGCATTTGCACCTTCCCTTGCTGATCCTGTAACACTTGCTAATGCAGTACGAAGATCTTGGAATCTAGCAGTAGTTTTAACTATACTTCCAATAACATTTACACCACCAATAGCACCCAGTGCACCAGCTGCTAAACCTGCAACCTTGTTTACACCAACCATTGTGCCTTCGATACCTTTTAGACGTCTGTCAATGTTACCTAATGCACCGGCAGTTTTATCTTTTACCTGAATGTTTATTGTTTGCGTTGCCATTCTTCATAGTCTCCTGCTGCATACGAAAGTATTCGTACCATATTTCTAATTCTAGGACGCTGAGTTGCATTACCTCATCTAAGCTTTTACCTAATGTTTCACCAACTCGGCATAGAAGTTGTAATTCAACGTCCTGTTTTAGTTTTTTGCAATATCGTCATATTCTGTAGTAGCATCATTTAACACACTAGCAATTCTTAATAATACACTTGGATCAGCTTCGTACATCAGCATGTGTCTGTCTGAACTATGGAACATAGGTTTACCTTCTGGATCTAATGCTTTTTGTAATACACTTTCAACTAGTGCTTCAACTGTTTTACCTTGCTGTTGTAAATTAATAATTTTACTTTCGACTGCGAAGCTATATGCATTTTTATGGTAAATGTCTGACTTCCACTCTTCTACTGTAATCTTTTTTAATTCACCTGATACTTTATCACGGAAATGTGATTTGATGTTGTCTTTAATACTCATTTATATCTCCTTTTAGATATCTCCCGTGTGGTAGGACCTAGTATACCACGTGGTGCTTGTTTTGATCTGCCTTTTTCGAGTAGGTCGATGTATGGGACTCGGTTGACAATGTTAAATCCATCTTTAACACTTTCGCGGCGCCAACCGTCTCTTGCTTGTCCCTTATCAATAGGAGTTTTAGATTTTATTAAATCTAAACTGTCCTCGGCGATCTGGTCAACAATACGATCTTTTTCTTTTTCAAGACCGTCCATTACCTTATCTATCCCACGAACTGATAGTTGCAACATGTTATACTGCTGCGCTTGATAGTGCGCCTGTTCCTTGGAAACTCACACTTGCAGTGATCATATCATCAAAGCTTGCACTTCTTGATACAGATGTTACAATAACTTGTCCTTGGAACTTGTTACCTGCTGCTGAACTTGGATAGAATTCAACAAATAGATCTGTATCATCTGATGGGTCAAAGGATCCTAGTGCGTCATGACCTGTGTCATACACTACTTCCATTGTTCCTGTAAAGGAATGCAATCCCGATTTATATGTTCTTGCTGCATCGCCCATAACTGTATCTTCAACTACATCTTTTGTGTGTTCAAGTGTCCATGAACGAACTTCAGCGATTGCTACTTCAGCGCCATCAGCGCCTGCTTTTACTTGGCCATTTTCGCCTGTAAATGTTGCCATTTTAGTTCTCCTCGTCTGTTGGCATATCATCCTCTACTGAATCGTTGCAATTACAATCTTCTTGATCGCAATCGCAGTCATCAGTTTTGGATTTAGAAGTCACCGTCGCAGAAGCTTTAATTTTGTTCTTTGATGAAGACTTTACTTCAAGTTCAACGGACCATCCGTGCTCTCGAAATCTCTCTACTCGGTCTTCTGGAATACGCTCCATATTACCTTCTTTATACATTTTTACATATTGTGTTGGCATTATACTGCTCCTTTTGTAAAGCTATATTTTACTTCAGCAGTTAGCAGAAACTCACCTAGTGGCGGTGTTCTGTCAACTATTTCTATTTGTGTAACGTGTGTAGTTGCAGCTTCTGCACATACATCTAGTTCTCTATCGCGGCGTTCGTTTAGTGTTTCTTCAATTGCTTCGATTAGCACATTGCGCTTTTCGTCAACTGTTTGCACATGGCCTTTTCTGCCATCGCTGCGGACAAATCCTCTTATTGATACTTCAATAGTACCTCGTCTATTCCCGCCCATTGAGAAGTCTTCTCGTAATTCATTACCAGTTTGTACTAGTAGTGCAGGAAATTGTGTAATTGCTAATTTTTCTGGATCAAAGGGTTCGCGAGTAACAAACGGTAATCTTGGATCACCGATATCCTCTAGGACTGCAATTATATTTGTTATAATTTTTTCTCTGTTGCTCATTTATCTTACCTTTTTAGGCGTAGATAATGTGTTGCTTCTTTTTCGTCGTCTGTAACAGTACCACTAGAGTCAATATCATATTCTACACCATCTCTTAGAACTAAGTCTATTTCACGGTTAAACTCTTCTCTATAGAACTGCATCTTGCGTTCGAAGATATCTTGATCTATATCGAATTTTGCTAATTTAGGATAGATGTGATAACCAAGTGCATGATAACATGTTGCTCTGGTTAATTGACTAGCTGTGTACAGGTCTTCATCTGGTTCTTGATTGCCGCCAGTTAAGTAGCGTACATCATATAACCCTACTTGTTGTGTGGGCCACCATTTAATTCTTAATTCGCGGAATACATCTGCTTGCGCTTTTATGATTTCTTCTTCGAAATCTAGTATACCGTAGTCTAGAATGTCCGGTTCATAGTCTTGGACATCAGATATTGTTGCTAGTATTGCCATGGAGTACTGCTCCTTCCTTGTACGGGGTAGTCCTTCTACCTATCCATATGTATTTATAGTATTCAGAGAAATAGAGGGCAATTTTGCTCTCTATAGCACATATAAGAATAGGACCCTGAGGGAGGTCCTATTCTAGTGAAGTTATATTAGTTTAACTAATATTATAGATTTGCGTCGCCGATAATACCAACACCATATCCGTCAAAGATTTCTTTAACGCCGTATGCCATTGAACCTACTAGCTCAGTTGCACGTAGAGAAGCATCACGCTGCTCTTCGATACGCATATCACGCTTGATCATGTAACCTAGTGCGTCTTGTGCGAATGCTGCACCAACAAATGCACCTGCTGAGTCGCCTGTGATAACAGTTGATTCAAAGATGTTCATGCCAGCGATCTGACCTACGAAACCATCATTTAATGCTGCGTTACCTACATCACTTAATGCGTGTGACATAGTTGAACCAGCGTTAGTTAGCTGTAGTTTGATCTGGTGTGCTTGATATGGGTGTAGTACACATGCATATGGACCAGGTGCGTTGTTTGAACGTAGAGTTGCTGCTGCTTTAAACAGATCTTCTACTGTGATTTCAGCTGCGCCTGAACCTACTGTGTTTGAGAAACCGCCGAATAGACCAGCTAATTCTGTGTCTACTTTCTTGGCCATTGCGTCACCAATTTGACGACCAACTGCTGCTGCAACGTCTTCGTTTGCAGATTCAATTGCCATGTCAGTTAGTGTTACCATAACACCACGCTCTAAAGCTGTGATAGTTGCGTTTGTTGGATCGAACGATGTAGGTGTTGAGATATCAGTACCTTCTGTTAGATCACCAGCTGCTAGTGCTGGGTAAATCGGAACTTGAGCTGTTAGACCTGGTGTTCCTGTCATGTCGTAGTTACGAATTAACGGACGGATGACTGTTTGCTCACTTAATGTGAACAGTGCAGATTGCATAACATTGCTGAACAATTCTGCTGTTAATGTTGTTGTTGTGACTGCCATTGTATTCTCCTAATATAGCAATTATAAACGAATACCTTTACTAGACATAATTTCTCTATACCTAGCTCGGTGCTCTTTGTTGTTCATATCCAACTTGGATATGTCATTATCAACCACAGGTGTCTGATTACCAATACCTTGTCCAGTGCCACTGCCGCTTGGGCCTGCTTGAACAAAGTGTGGATTTGCAGAAAGAAACTCTTGAACTAATGCATTTGGAGTTAGTGGATCACCATTCTCCGTATAGCGCACTTGCCCATTTGCATCTACTACATCAACTGCGCCTGCTTCATTTAGGCGTAATTGTGTTTTTAGCAGTTGCACTACCTGTTGCGGATTAACAGCTCTATTATTACTAGCTTCGGATAACAATGCGCCATCTACTTTAATGTTTTGCAACTCAGTCTCATATTGACTAATCTTGCCATTAAACTTTTCGGCCTGCTCCTTTAGCAGCTTTTCATATTCACCACGCTTCTCCATTTCAGATGTACGTGACTGTTCTTCATTTGCAACAAGCTCATTGTAGCGATCTAAATCTACGTTTGAATATTTCTTTTCAAACTTAGCTCTTTCTCTTGCTACTCTATCTGCTACAATACGATTTACATCATCTTGTGACAGAAGATTTTCTGCTGGTTCCTGTGTATTTGCCTGCTGTTGTTGTGGAGTTGCAGTGTTCTCCGTTTCATTAACCGCTGTTTCTGCGTTCATTTAGTTACCTCTTTCTTCTTGAGTTGAGTCTACTCCCTGCCCCCTGGCAGTATCAAATATATTTATTATATTTGTGTAATAAACGTGTGTTTTAGGCGCTTATTTGCGTCCTCCACGTTTAGTATTCTTCTTTTTCTTTTTCTTCATCGGCATTTTATTACCCTCCTATAAATTATTGTCTTCTTCTATACCATCCCAACTAGGATGCTCAACCCACCCGAGTGTACGCTTGCGTTCCAAGATCTCTTTACGTCTCAGTTTGCATATTGCATACAACTCGAGTAGATTATGCCGCGCCCTCACGCCTGCCTTTTTAGAGTTTAGTGTTTCGAATCTGCGAATGTTATCGTCATATTCAACCAACACTTCTCTCAGTCTTTGTTCAGTACCTTCAATAAAAGTATCTGGCATATCCGGTACATACTTACCCACCAAATAATCCTGATAGTTCTGGGTGTAGTTCGATTATTTCATCGTTTGTAAATCCCTCATTAACCATTGCACGGATATGATTAACCATTTCTTCTGGATTAGTTACAGTTGGATGTGCCATGCCATTTACTGCTGCTGCTGGTGCTGGCGCTGCAACTGGTACTTCATATTCTTTTTCGAATATAATATTGTAGATTTTACTGTCTATTTCTGACAGCATTTTAAGATCTGTAATGCCGCTATCTTTTGCAAGTTTAAGCATTTGCACATCATTAAATTTGTCCTGTATAGAGAAACTTCTTGGATATTCAACTTCGCCATCCCAAGCACTGCCCTGGTACTCTGACCATAGACGCCATATTTGTTCTTCTGCATGTTCTAAATTCATTGCGAAATCTGCAAGTTTAGCGTTAAGCATTTGGAATTCTGTTTGTAAACCAATGCCTGACAAACGTCTACTTTCGATAGAACGTATACCGCCCAAGCATGCCATTCTATCAATGTTATCAACCTTACGTGCCATTGTGTCTAGTACAGCTTCAATACTTGCACCATCTGGTTGTAATAGATATGGTTTTTTAGCAGGATCTGCACTTGGTGGCATTTGTATAATTGCACCTGCACCTGCGCTTGCTTCAACGCCTTGTTCTAGTACTAAACTTGGGTGGTTAGTTAAACGTATAATTTGTTCAATCTCTGACCCAAACTCGTACAGTTCTTTTTGTATATCTGCAATGTCACCTACTGCTGATACGCCAACACCTCTAATGTTGCTGCGCTGTGCATACACACATACAGCTGGTATTTTACCTAGTGGATTAGGCATACTATCAATAATATCACCTGTTTTATCAGCGCCGTTTAATTTGTACACATTAATTTCTGTTGGTGTATATTCTCTAATATACTGGTCATCTTCATATACTTCTTCTTTAACCTTTAAATATGTTAATGTGTATAGACCGTTTGCCTGTCTTGTGTATTCCCAGTCTAGTACATTTTCAGGAGTAAACATTGACACATATGGACGAATTTCTTGCTGCAATTCTTCTGCTCTTGTCATGGCATTTGATATGGGTTTATCTACAATAACCCATGTGTTGCCGTATACCATTGTGTAAGAACTTAGGTCACGCATAAAACTATCATAACTTCTGCCATCTAAATCTGCATCTGCTAGGAACGCACGTAGACCTGGTGTGTTTTCTTGTGCGCCATAATCTCGCTTGGGTTGTTTTCTAAATAAGAAACTGTTGTATATGCCTACAACACTTTTTACATGGTTATCAAGCGCAACTTGACGTAAACGCTTTTCGTAATCTTCTCTTGACTCATAATAGTATGGTTCTAAATATCTACCTGTAAAGTAGTCATATCCGCCTTGGTAACTATCACCTAGGAACTTCCATCTATTGTTGTAATGTGCATAAGCATCATGTGTCTCCATTATGATACCTACATTTGTAATTGCGTCACTTTTTATGACTCTGTCTCTAATTATGGGCATTAACTCCATCTCCTATTCTGTGTACTGCCGGCGAAGGCCCAACGATGTGGTGTTGAACTAGTACTATCTGTGCGTAACGGAAATAAGAAGTCAATTAGATATCCTACTGCGTCTGCCATATGGTCTAGTTCTCCGTCTTTTTCAATTATTGACGTGCCCGGTTTATATACCATCTTCTCTAAACTGTTTATGACCTGTTTACATTTAGGGTCAATAAACAGAGATCTCTCTCCTGCTGTGTTTTTCAACTTAGCATTTACACTATTCACTCTATCTCTGATATGTGCATGTGTGTTTTTAACTTGTACTTGGAAACCTGCATTTTGCAGAATACTTAAATCTGTTCTACCACCAGCGGATGTTTTGCGTTGTCTGCCAGCAGGATCAGGGTACATTGTTATTCTTGACTTTGGATATCTGTTGCGTAATTCTTCAACTATTTCGTCTGTGTTTGAACCCATCATTGTAATTTCGTCAATTACATAAACAATGTTGCCTTGTATAACTGTAACGCATACACTCATAGGATCTACGTTAAAGTCAATACCGCAGTGTAGTTCTAAATTTTCTGTGCCTGTCATATCAAGCAGACTTTGTTTTCTATCGAAGTTGTAGTATACAACACCTGAATAAGTCGTAAACGAAGCAAGGTATTCTTGTTCGAATGTGCGTAAATCCATGTCACGTTTTGCTTGCTCTACTTCCGACTCTGGCACATTGCCACCTTCTAGTGTGGTGTATGTAAATCCATCCCAGTCATCTTTTGCAAGTGCTTCTGAATACATTTCGTGCGAGAAGCTACCTACGCCTCGTGGTGTACCTAGGAACAATGCATGTCCGCCTTTGTCCGATAGTGTTGGACGTAATACTTCTGTCCATACTTTAGGATCTAAATCTTGGAACTCGTCTAGTACGATGAAGTTAAGTCCTACTCCACGCAAGCTATCTGGGGAATCTGCGCCTTTCAGACTTATCTTGCTGCCGTTCTTAAGACGCAATGTAAGTTCTGCTTCATTTGTTAAATCTACCCAACGTAGATCTTTTAATCTTGCTTTTAGTTGATCCCAAACAATGCCTTTTGCCATTCTATAACTAGGCGCAACGTACCATACTTGACTGCCTGGATTACTTGCGAATCTCGAAAGCTCACGCATTGCAACGTGTGTTTTGCCGAAACGTCTACCAGTTACAGCACATCTAAATCGTGCGTCTGAATTGCATATGTTTTTTTGTGGTTCACTTAAGGGCACTTATTTTTTCTCCAATAATAATTCAAACCCAGCACTTACTGCACTCGTTGCACTGGATATTGCCCTCACTTCAATGTCGTGTTGTTCATCAACGACAATCGGCATTTCATAACCTTTTTCTATAAATCCGCCACGCATAGTTATAAAGGATTTTGTGTTCCATGCGTTGCCCCCGTTTCGAACTACTAGTGATACTTCGTGTTCTAAATCTTTTGAACTACCTACATCAAGCTGTACAACATATGCTCTAAATCCTGCTGGTACAGTATATATTGCCATTAGTGTTTGTCCAACTGTTGCTTTGATTAACGCAACATTAGCATCACCGATATAGAAGTTGATGTCATCATCATTAGTTTGCTGTGACCCTGCTGTTTCAACATATGCTCTAAACAATCTAATATATTGATTTACACTTTTTCCTTCAACGCCTGCGCTGTCTGGATTAGTTAATGTAATTGTTTCTGACTGTTTATTGTAATTTGCATCTAACCCTTCAATAGTAACACTTCTTGCACCAGTGCCGCCATCAACGTCATTAGTGCCATCGTCGCATACTACTTCTACATAATCTGCTGCATCTGGGTAAGCATACAGTGACGATCCGTCCCAAACAGTTTCTGTCGCATTGCTTGGCACCGATGGATTGTATCCAAATTTTTGTACGCCATGTAATTTAGGGAATCTGCCGCTGACTACACCAAGTCCATATGGTGCATCAAAGTTGTGTTGGAAAGAACCGAAATTTGCCATTAGTCATCACTCCACGGTAACGGTGTTGTATTTTGTGTATCTTCAGGTGTGTCACGCATACCTAAATACTGTTTTGACAGAAAGATTTGCAGTCTTGTATCACCGTCAATTGCTTTTTCATACATTGAACGTCTTAAACTTTGTCTACCTTCGTGTCTGCCTTTTTCTAGTAGTGTACCAAATCTACGTTTTAGTGTGTCAGCTGTGATGCCAACTACTTCTGCTATTTCTTGATCTGTACATTGAATGCAAGCAAGTTTATAAACTAAGTTCCTGTCTATAGTTTTATATTTTGCTGGGCGTGATGTCTTCTTATCGCTCATTATGCCTGCCTTTCTGCTACTTTCACTCTAATATTTCTACTGTCTGTTTTAGAATTATTAGTAGTAATTTTATATTCTACATTGTAAATTTTACCTGCTGTGCCGCCGCTTAGAAACGCTGTTGCAACAGTGGTTGTATTTGTTGACAAATCTAGTGCAAGCGGGGTTGTGTCACCGCTGATTGTTTCTACAGTAACAGATAATGCTGTTAATGTTTCGCCTTGCGGCAACCAATTAGTAAAGTCTAAACTGTAATCTAGTGCAGCATATGGATCTTTCTCGATATATGTGCCTACTCTGTCAGTTTGGAAACCTGTTAAACTTGGCATTATTCTCTCCTATTTCTCGAAGTACCTGGTATATTGACAAATACCAAGGGTTGTATGACAAGTGTTCTTGTCTCTGATGGCACTACATAAGTTCTATTTTCTTGCGTTATAGTATTTAAGCGAGTTTCTGAATTAACCCCAAATAAACGTATTTCTTCCGCAATTTCTGCAATTCTTGTCTCTGAATCTATATTATGGATCCTATATGGATCTATTTTAAAGACTCGTAAATCGCCAGTTAAATTAAACTGTGCCGACGCAGTTGCCGTTCCTCCATAGAATACTGTTGATTTACTAAAGAAGATTGCTTGTGCTGCTAATTCTACTGTGCCTAGTGATCTAATTAATCTAGCACTTGCATCTAAATCGCCTAAACTTGCACTTAGTATAGTGCCGTTTCTAATTGATTTACCTGCAATGCTAATATTTGCCTGTGAGTTTATTGTTGCTGATGTATTTCTAGTTCTTACGCCATCAATACTAATATCACCAAGTGTTGCCTGTAATACTGTGCCTCTTCGATTTAATCGTGCATCTGCTGTTTGTGTAAATGCACTGGATAGTGTACCTGTACCTGTTCTTATGCCTAATGCCGTAAACGATGGCATTGTAAACACACTAGACAAGCTAACAGGTGCAGCTTGTACATTTGTAAATCCTTCTACATCTACTGTAAATTCGCTTAACTGTTCAACAGGATAAGCATTAATAGTTTTTACACCATCAACACTCATTGTGCCTAAATTAACAAATAGTGTGCTTGGATTTCTTGTAGTGCGTCCTTGTGCATCTAAAGTAATTGTACTTGTAAATGTACCAGTACCTTGTGCAACACGTAGACCGTCTACTGCTACAACAGGGCGCCATGCTTCAGCTCTTGATTTCTCCCAAGTGCCTGCATCCGCCCATGTTTGTTCGTTAAATGTGTGTTCTAGTGTAGCAGCGAACGCTTTTGTAACACCTGCACTTACAGATAATGTACCTGATGATACTTTTAGTACTGTGCCTATGCGTGTTCTTACGCCGTCAACACTAACAGTCGCAGTCGCTGATATGCTTGCACTAGCAGTCTTTAACTCACCAGCGCGAACATATCCCGATTGTACATATAGATCACTATCTGTGCCAACATAACTGGCATCTACATAACCACTGGTAAGATAGTCATCATTTAGTATAACATACTGCGACATAGGGTTTTACCCCGTTACGCTAAAGTTACAGTCAACGATCCTGATGTAATCTGGAATGTATCATCTTGTAGAATTTCACGTGCTGTATCTAGTGCACCATAGAATAGTACATTACCTGATGTTAGTGCATCCATTACTGCAACGTGTGTAATTGTACCCCAATTACCATCTGATGCTGTTGCGAATGTTACGTTTGCATCTGTTGATACAGACCCGTTTGTGATAGTGCCGAAAGAAGCAGCTAATCTTGCATACGCTCCTCCACCACATTCGTCTGTTAGTGTACCTGCTTCTAAATTCTCTAGTGTTGATCCTGTTGATGGATCCGAATTAAACAGTGCAAGGTATACCGTTGCAGGACTAGCTGTTGATTGACTATTAGCTTTTAACCAGAAGTCTAACGTTCTGTCCTCAGTATAATTTGAAGCTGCGCTCATATGAGTCTCCTTTAATTTGTTATAACATAGTTATTTATAGTGGACTTGTAATATCCACCTAGATTCATGCAATCTTGACAATTTTTAAGTATAAACCAAGTCCTGCATTAGATGTAGTGTTTGAACCAGCACTATCAATAATAGGTGTAGCAGCAGGCGAATATTTTAATGTTGACTCTGTTCCAGCATCTATACCTTTACCATATAACACTAGGTCACTTGTGCTGGATAATGTAAACAACCCATTAAGGCGCTCCATTGATATTGATGGATTTAGTGTAGTACCGCCTACTCTTCTTGCTTCTGCACTAGTAATTGATTCGTTACCTGTGTCATCATATAACACTAGAAATTCTATAAAGTCACCACCTGTATATGTGTTATCAGGTGACGAATTAGATTCTATAAACCATGTGCCTGCTGTTAATCTTAAATTGTTGCTTACAACACTAACATCTGAATTTGCAGGTGTCTTAAGTGTTGTTGTAACAGTAACAGGTGCAATACTATTTGTATCTGTTGTGGTGATGATTGTACCATAACTTACAATATGTGCGAATCCTGTTATACCAGCTCCTGCAACCTGTTCGAACTTACCTGTTGACGAACTGTAACGCAATAAGTCACCGTCAGTAGGTGTGCTTATTGCGAATGTGTCAATTACATCATTAACATTGTCAATGTTTTGTTTTATGTCTGCTCTTGCATTTGCAATTAAATCGCTAGGTTGATCGCAGTTTGTTGTGCTTGCTTTTGTTCCGCTTGGCCATGCCATTTAATTTCTCCTTATGAGTTTGAGTTATCATCTGTAAATGTAGTTGAACCATCAGTGCCGTCCATGTGTGCTAATAACAATGTATCTGAGTCATTGCCATGTGGTCCTGTTGGCGGTGTAAAACTAGCAGTATATCTTGCTACACTTGACACACGGAACTCATCTATATTCCCATCAATCGCATTGCCACCTGCACGTTGTCCAATCCAGAAATTCTCAGTTTGCATTACATTTTCATTTGCTGTTTGTGTAGATTCAAGTGTACCATTAACAAACAATCTAAGTGTATCACCATCTCTACTTACAGCACCATGGTACCAAGTGTTGTTTGTTAATACAGTTGTAGATTCTAGTGTACTCCAACCATTAATAAAGCATCTTAATTTGGCAGTACTGCTATGTCTGTATAGGAACACTGCTCTACCGTCAGTGCCACCTGCATATTGACTTGCTATAATTTCTTCACCTGTGGCATTATCGAATCTAAACCAACATTCTACAGTCCAGTCGTCATATTCTGGTATTAAAGGTTGTCCTGTATCTAAATAATCGCCTGATCCGTCTCCTAGGAAGCTGCCGCCGCCGAAATAGCTTACAGCAGTATCTACTTGTGCATTACCAACTGCTTCTAATCCAACTTGTGCTCTTGTACCATTGTCATCAAAGAGGTCGGTTGAATTATCAGTGCCATTCATGTGTGCTAATAAAACTGTATTTGAGTCATTTATATGTGCTGCTGTTGGTGGTGTAAATGCACCTGTATATCTTGCAATCTTTGATATTCTTATCTCGTCTAAATAATGTCCAGTTCCTGTAAACACCGATCTAGCATTATATGGACTTCCGCTTTGAACACCACCATTAATTATTAACGAAGCTGTACTTGGCCCTGGCACTTGCGTAAAGCTCGAAGTAGAGTAAATTTGTATTCCGTTACCGTAGATCTTAAAGTTCGAACCACTCTTAACAAAGGCAACATGATTCCATTGATTGTAATTTAGTCCGCCACTTACAGTCTGTCTAGTAACATTGCTACTGCCATTATAACTAACCCATTGCATATAGTTATTTGTACCTGCTTTTGACATTCTAATATAATAACCATTATACGATCCTGCCTGTGCATGATTTAAGAGTCTGTTGCCGCTTGCGCTGTCAGGATAAATCTGGAACTCTACAGTCCAATTACTATATTGGTTTAGATCTACCTCATCAGTATCTGTAATTTCTGCATAACCATTACTTGTAGTTGCTGTATAGAGACTTGTACCACCAAATTTTGCTTGTGTGACATCTAATGCAGCATTGCCAACTGCTGATAAACCATTTTGTTCTCTTTCACCTTTGTCATCTGTAAATGTAGTTGAACCATCAGTGCCATTCATGTGTGCTAATAACAATGTATTGTCGTCATGTATAAACGCACTTGTACTTGGTGTAAAGGATGTTGTATAACGTGCAGTGTCAGAGATACGCAATTCGTCAATTCGTCCATCTAAGTAGAAATTCGGACTATGACTTGCACTTGCTATTGCTGTATAAGCAGTTTCAACTATACTAATACTACTTGTTGCATTGCCTTGACTAGTTCCATTTAACCAAACATCAAATCTATTGCTACTATTTCTCGTAACCGCAATGTGATGCCAAACTCCTGTAGATACTGTTGAGAATCCAGTAATAGTAAATGTTCCAGTGCCGCCAATAAACAATACTAATTTACCACTGCTGTTTACATAGAAACTAAATCTACCATTTAGATTACTAGCTCCTCCTAAATAATTATATTGATGTATTAATGCTTGCGTTGTGTTATTAACATCTAAACGCAACCATAATTCTGCGGTAAATTCTCCTGTTGATGGTATTAGTGCAGGTCCTGCTGATTGACTGTTTAATGCTAGATAATCGCCACTGCTATCAAATAGAGCACTAGCACCGCCAAACTGTGATTGTGCTGTATCAATCTGTGCATTACCAATTGCTGCTAATCCAACTTTTGTTCCGATAACTTCTGCTTCTACTACAACCTGTGTTTTTGCTAGAAAGTTTAATCTACTTGCACCTAAAGGCATATTAATCCCCTAATTCATCAGCTACATGCCATGCATCCGTTGCCATCAACGCATTTAATGCAGCTTTATCTAATTCATTGCCCTTGCTACTAATTGCATTGATGCTGTTGGGTAATAATTCATTATAACTAATTAATGTTTGTGTCCCGTCAATGCTTTTTCTACTAGATCTACTATTTTTATCAATAATGTAAGGATCTCTCCAATTAACACTATCGCAATCTGCTGTTGCGATTACAATCCATTTTCTAAAGTCCATTTGTAAATTCCTTAACTAAAGTTTGTGCTTAGTGAAGCATAATATGTTGTGCCATCATAGAATACACTTATAATGTCAACTGTATCAGTTGTTGATAGTGTTTTTGTGCCGCCTGCGAATAACATAGTTGATGTTAGTGTTCTACCTGTACCATTTGTGTCAATAATTAGTGTTAACGATTCTCCTGCTTCAGGAGTGTTAAATCCGCTAAATGTTAAATTACCATTTAGTGTAATTTTCTGCACATTGCCATTTGTAATATTAGGTGTAATTGTACCACTTGTAGTACCTAAATCGTATATGTCTTCTTTGTATTCGCGAAGTTCAACATCGCTAATTAAATTACCACCAAAGAACGTTGTTGCAGCATCTACTGTGATACCATTTGAAGTTGTTACTAATCTATTGTTGCCTTGATAGTATAAAGCAACAGCACCGGCGTTTGAATTTAAACTAATACCCGAAGTTGTGTCTTGAAGGTATATTCCGCCTTCATTTTCAATTGTTATTGCGCCAGATGTGTTACCAACAATTCTAAATGCTTCAGCTGCACTGTAGTACATGTGTACATCACCTGTTGCACCAAATACAAGTGTGTCATCTGTGCCTGGTGTAGCACAGTCGCCGAAATCGATATTGTTGCCATTTACATCTAAGTCGCCGCCTAGTTGCGGAGTAGTATCTTCTACAACATTTGCTAACCCGCCGCTTGCTGCAACCTCTAAACCAATTACACCTGTACCGTGATCATATGTTAGTACATAATTGTCTTGTCCTGCTCCTACAGTTTGATCCGCATCAAATGTTAAGTTGCCCAACAGCACATTACCTGTTCCGTTCGGTTCAATATCAATGTCACCATTGCTTACGCTTACAATTTTGTTGCCGTTTACATCTAACGATCCGCCTAGTTGCGGTGTTGTGTCTTCTGCAACGCTTAAGATACCTGTGTCAGT
>Ga0181380_1000235_pt1 | contig 25911 bp, 39 predicted proteins | sample 3SPOviralmetaG_FD_130116 | JGI IMG/M metagenome (GOLD analysis project Ga0181380, IMG submission 130116) | Marine viral communities from the oligotrophic San Pedro Time Series (SPOT) site, San Pedro Channel, CA, USA - 3 SPOT_SRF_2009-08-19 | ecosystem: Environmental > Aquatic > Marine > Strait... | reverse complement strand
GGTACAGATGGAACTAGTGGAACTAGCGCAGTAGATGGCGAAGCAGGAACTTCAGGTTCAAGTGGTACTGATGGAACTTCAGGTTCAAGTGGTACTGATGGAAGTTCAGGTACAGATGGAACTTCAGGAAATGATGGAACTTCAGGAACTTCAGGTACTGATGGAACTTCAGGCACCGATGGAACTTCAGGTACTGATGGAAGTTCAGGTTCTTCAGGCACATCAGGCGTAAAAGGTCAAAAAGGTGAAGAAGGAACTAGCGGAACAAGTGGTCAAAAAGGTCAAAAAGGTGAAGTCGGTCAAAAAGGTCAAAAAGGTGAAGCGGGAACTTCAGGTTCAAGTGGTTCAAGTGGCTCAAGCGGTTCTTCTGGTTATGACGGTGAATCGGGCGGTTTAGCACTTGATTATGACGGCGTACACTTCTCAGATTCTACATACACTAATTTTAATCAATTAGTACATACAACTGCAGACACATTCATATACACTGGTTCTAAAGAATGGTGGTTCTCAGATATTTCAAATGGTTTAAATGATGTAAACAATATTAATTCTTTATTTGCCGATATGGTAAGTGAAGGATATGATGTGATTTATGTTAAAGTTGTCAAAAGTGGCGACCCATCTAAATACCATATCTATAAAGGTACAAATCAAAGTATTGTTAATGGTTCAGGTGGTAGAGGTGATTTAAGATTAGATATGGTCCACATGGGCGGTTCATCATCTTCTCATTTCCCAGGTGGTGTTAGTTCAGACGAACATATGACAACAGATGCTGCTAGAGCAAACGATCCTGCAGCTGATGGTCAATTAATATTCTCATTCACTCCAATGAAAGTGGGTGAAGATGGAACTAGTGGAACTGATGGAACAAATGGTTCAAGTGGTTCAAGTGGAACTTCTGGTTCATCTGGCTCATCTGGAACTGATGGTTCTTCTGGTTCTTCGGGTTCAAGTGGCTCTTCTGGTTCAAGCGGTTCAAGCGGTGTAACACCTGTTAAAGATGAAGATTATGCAGATGGAACTTCGGGTAAAGATGGAAGTAGTGGAACTTCTGGTTCAAGTGGCTCAAGCGGTTCTTCAGGTACAGATGGAACTTCAGGTACTGATGGCTCAAGTGGAACTGATGGAACTTCTGGTTCAAGTGGCTCAAGCGGTTCTTCAGGTACAGATGGAACTTCAGGTGCAGATGGAACTAGTGGAACTGATGGAACTTCAGGTTCAAGTGGCTCGAGCGGTTCTTCAGGAACTGATGGAACTTCGGGTTCATCAGGTTCAAGTGGTTCTTCAGGCGCAAAAGGTCAAAAAGGTCAAGGCGGAACATCAGGTGTAACAGTTAGTGGTTCTTCAGGTACATCAGGACAAGATGGTAACTTTGGTGGTGCATCATTTGATTATACCATTTCAAGCTCTACAAGCTCTGCTGGAATTAGTGCAGGACAAATAAGATTTAATGTATTCTCTCCAACAAAAGGTGCGACTGCAATTATGATAAGTGAAACCGATGATGATGGCGGTAGTATTCAATCATTTATGAACACGCTAAGAGCAGTTACATCTGGTATAATAGGACATATTAGAATTTCTAAGAAATTTGATACAGGCACATACCTATTATTCTCTATTGGAGACGCATCCGATTTAGGCACATGGTGGGCATTAAATAACTTAACAAATACTGGTTCATCTGCATCCTCTCCTTTCACGAACGGAGACGATGTTGTAGTATCGCTAGTTACTACTGGTGATAGAGGTGATGATGGTACTAGTGGAACTTCTGGTTCAAATGGCTCAAGTGGTTCTTCAGGAACTGACGGAAGTAGTGGTTCAAGCGGTTCGAGCGGTTCTTCAGGAACTGACGGAAGTAGCGGAAGCTCTGGTACAGATGGAACTTCAGGTACAGATGGAACTAGTGGTATTTCTGGAGCCAAAGGTCAAAAAGGTCAAGGTGGAACTAGTGGAACTGATGGAACTTCAGGTGTAAGCGGAACTTCAGGTTCAAGCGGAACTGATGGAACTTCAGGTAGAAATGGAACTAGTGGAACTGATGGAACTTCTGGTTCAAGCGGTTCAAGCGGTTCTTCTGGAGTTAAAGGCCAGAAAGGTCAAAAAGGTCAAGGTGGAACTTCGGGTGTTAGCGGAACTTCTGGTTCATCCGGTACTTCAGGCTCTTCAGGTTCTAGTGGCTCTTCAGGTTCAAGTGGTCTTGGTGGACCAAAACAAGCTACTACATTTGAAGAACTAGGCTCAGGAGCATATACTGGTCAATTTGGTTACACAGCTGATGGCGGAATATATCAATGGAATGGTGCAGGTTGGGAAGAAGTAGGTGACTTAAGTGGTTCTTCAGGTTCTTCAGGTTCTTCGGGTTCAAGCGGTTCTTCGGGTTCAAGTGGTTCTTCAGGCGCAAAAGGTCAAAAAGGTCAAGGTGGAACTTCAGGTTCAAGTGGTTCTTCTGGAACTGATGGAACTTCTGGTTCAAGCGGTTCAAGTGGTTCTTCTGGTGTTAGCGGAACTTCAGGTTCTTCAGGAGCTAAAGGTCAGAAAGGTGAATCAGGTACATCGGGCGTTAGTGGAACTTCTGGTGTTAGTGGAACTTCAGGTTCTTCGGGTGCAAAAGGTCAGAAAGGTCAAAAAGGTCAAGGTGGAACTTCGGGTTCTAGTGGCTCATCAGGTGTTAGTGGAACTTCGGGTAATAGTGGAACTTCTGGTAATAGTGGAACTTCTGGTGTTAGTGGAACTTCTGGTTCTTCAGGTACTGCAGGTTCTAAAGGTCAAAAAGGTTCTGAAGGAGATACATTACCAGTAAATAATAACGGTGCGCATAGAGTAATTACCGCGAATGGTGGTTCTTCAGTCGATGCAGAATCAAATTTAACATTTAATGGTACGACACTTGCTCTTAGTGGTAATTTAGAAATTAAGACATATAAGATCGAAGAAAACACTAATGGAGATTTAGAATTTAAACTAGCATAATAAAATGGCAAAAGACGCAAACGTAAAATCAGTATTTGTAATTGATGAAAGTAATTTTGTCAATCAATGGGGTATCTATAATGAAGAATCTCCTACTTTAGACCCCGGTGTTACAGCTAAAATCGATGGAACTACTAATGATTTTCATGCAATTAACGTACATGAAACTGAAGATAGCTTAAACGATATTGGATGGCATGTTAATGCCGATGGTAGAAGATGGTGGTCAGATCAGGATAATCAAGTTTTCGGTACTGAAAATGCTAGTGGTTCATATCCTTGGAATGTTTACAAGCAAACAAACATTTACACGACAGCTAGAAAATATGCCGGTAAAAATAGTAGATATGGTTTACATATTTATAGAGAACCTAATATTACAAGTACGTCTACGTGGGGTGGTTTAAGATTATATCCAACATCAACTAGTAAACTTAGAAATGGTAAATATAGGTTTTCATTTGATTATAGAGGATATTCTGGTGGCTACAACATGGATGTATATCAAAATTATGAGATAGGTTGGGGAACTATGGGTATTGGACTTCCTACACCATGGAATCAAAGCATTTCTGCATTTGATACTTGGCAGTGGCAGAGATATGAAAAAGAATTTGAAATAGAAGACCAATATTTAGATTGGGTTCCTGGTCAAAACCAACAAGCTTGGAATGCTAGCACTGCATATACCGGTAGTTGGTATGGTGTTACATATAATGGACATGTTTACAAACACGTTAGTGGTTCAACATCAAAGGTAGGTGAAACTCCAGAGGATAATTACAACACAGGTGATAGAAGTGTATGGAATGCTAAAATCCCTATGACAGCTGGTTACTATGACATATATAGACAAATTAAAATAGGATTTACGTATCATAATCAAAATGATAGAGGGACACACGTCTTTATTGACAACATTCAATTAGTTAATACAACAACTAATGAAAGATTTAAATTTAACGATACAGAATGGGAAGCTGATAATCTTTCAGAAGAAACTACACATATTAAAGCACAAGGAACTGGTTATGTACATCAACCTCAAGCTAGCAACACCGGTGTTGATATATTTAGCACACATGCAAACAGAACACTTGAAGTAAATGGAACATCTATATACAATACAAGTGGAAGAGGATTAAGATTAACATTAATTAGAGAAGCAAATTCTAGTGTAACATTCAATCAAACATATGATGTATATGGTTCTGACGCTGCTAGAAATGAATTAGCAGATAAATTAAGCACAGTTACAGATGCAGAATTATGGGTTTTAACTTCATATGATGCTGTTGCCACAAATAGCATTTTAGATGCACAGATGGCTAATATGGGTGCAGTTTTATACAGAAATGATGGAAATTTATACTCTATTTTTAAAGGCTCTGGTGTTAGACATACTTATGCTGCTGTAGGTAGAGGACAAAAAGTAATTAAAGAAGACGGCGCAAATGCCGCAGAGCCCAACTATAAAAGAATGGGTGTAATAGATTTAAGACTATAATGGAACAATTAGAAGAATTATTAACAGAACTTGGCGCTATTAATTATGAAATAGATAAAGCTTCTTCTGTGGAAGAACGCCAAACTTTAGAGAATATATACTCTAATAGGATAAGACATTTAAGTGAAGCTATAGCACAACTAGAACAAAAATAAGAAACACATAAAATGGCAAGATTAAAAACAGGAACTACTATTGGAGGACACATTTCGTTACACGAAGGTAACTTTAGTGCATCAAATTACCCTGAATTTCAAGGTTCAAGTGGTTCGTCTGGTTCAAGCGGTTCATCTGGTTCAAGCGGTTCATCTGGTTCTTCAGGAGTAAATGGAACTTCAGGTTCATCAGGTTCAAGCGGTGTTAGCGGAACTTCAGGTAGTAGCGGAACTTCAGGTAATAGCGGAACAAGCGGAACTTCAGGAGCTAAAGGTCAAAAAGGTCAAGGTGGAACATCTGGAACAAGTGGAACATCAGGAGTTAAAGGTCAAAAAGGTCAAGGTGGAACATCTGGCGTTAGTGGAACATCTGGCGTTAGTGGTTCTTCAGGTTCAAGTGGTTCTTCAGGAGCCAAAGGTCAAAAAGGTCAAGGTGGAACGAGTGGAACTTCAGGTTCTTCGGGTTCTTCAGGTACAAGTGGCTCTTCTGGTTCAAGTGGATCGAGCGGGGTTAATGGAGCTAATGGAACATCTGGAACTTCTGGTATTAATGGTGTTAGTGGAACTTCAGGTTCTTCAGGAGCCAAAGGCCAAAAAGGTGCGCCTGGAACATCAGGTGTTAGTGGTTCTTCGGGTGTAACAGTTAGTGGTTCTTCAGGTTCAAGTGGTTCAAGTGGTTCTTCTGGAGTTAAAGGCCAAAAAGGCGAACCTGGAACATCAGGTGTTAGTGGTTCTTCGGGCGTAACAGTTAGTGGTTCTTCAGGTTCTTCAGGAGCTAAAGGTCAAAAAGGTCAAAAAGGTGAAGTTGGTGTTGGTCAAAAAGGCCAGAAAGGTCAAGGCGGAACATCAGGTGTAACAGTTACTGGAACTTCAGGTTCTTCAGGAGCTAAAGGTCAAAAAGGTCAAAAAGGTGAAGTTGGTGTTGGTCAAAAAGGCCAGAAAGGTCAAGGCGGAACATCAGGTTCAAGTGGTATTGATGGTAAAACAATTGCTGGAACTTCAGGTTCTTCAGGAGCTAAAGGTCAAAAAGGTCAAAAAGGACAAACTGGTGTTGGTCAAAAAGGCCAGAAAGGTGAAGTTGGCGTTGGTCAAAAAGGCCAGAAAGGTGAAGTTGGCGTTGGTCAAAAAGGCCAGAAAGGTGAAGTTGGTGCAACAGGACCAAACAGATCTGATTATCGAGTTTATAGTAACCAATATGTTGGTAACAGTTCCGGTGAATATGTTTATTATGACACTAATAATAATATGCATAGATTTTATATAAATTCAGGAGAAAGAATGAGGTTAGACAGCAGTAGTAACTTACATGTTGCAAATGACGTTGTTGGTTTCTCTTCTACTTTATCAGATTTAACTTTAAAAGATAATGTATCTAAAATCGACAATGCACTAGATAAAGTACTTAAACTAAGAGGTGTTCAATTCGACTGGAACAATACTTCTAAAAAAGGTACACATGATATAGGTGTAGTTGCACAAGAGGTTGAAGCTATATTTCCAGAACTAGTAAAAACATTAGAATCTCCATTTTTAACAGAAGGAGAAGATGCTACATCAGTTAAAGCTGTTGCTTATGATAGATTAGTCGGTGTATTAATTGAAGCTATCAGAGAACTTAATGAAAAAATAAATAACAAATAAAATGGCAATAACATATAGTTGGAACAACACACAAGTTGAAGTCTACGCTACATTACAAGACCGTCATGGTGTCGAAAAAAATAACGTTATTACTGGTCTTGTGTTTCGTTTGAGAGCAACGCACGATTCACATATTGACCCAGCAACTGGTGAATTAATGTTTAGAGAATTAGCCTCTAAAATAGCGTTTGATAAAGAAGCCATGGACTTTGGACCAATTGATTCGTTTAAAGAGTATGATGATGTTAGAGAAACTGATATAAACGCATGGGTAGAAGAATATATTGGAGCCGAAGAACTAGTTAGATTAAAACTAGGCTTAGAAATTATGATTAACAATGAAATTACACCTACTGTATTTTGGGATGAAAAATCAGACCCCGTAGAGGAGGAAGAAGGCCAATAATTTTTGGTTCTATTTAAGAATTATTAAGGGATGGCGAAAGCTATCCCTTTTTTATGTTTTAAAATAAATACTAGCCCATGAGGTTATAGTATCTCCATTGCCAGTTACAAAATCTTCATATTTTATACAATCAATACCTAAATCCAATGAAACATTTGCCAAGCCCAATCTACCTTTAAAATGATTATTTCTATCTAGAGTATTATACGCCTCAAATAATTCATCTGGTTCATCAGTGTATTCTATCTTATCTCCGTTACCTATTTGTGGAGTAGTTGGCATATATTCTTGTTTATTTTCCTCATAATTTTTTACAACACTTAAATCAAACCTCATTCTAAGCCTATTTTCTATAGGTCTTTCAAACTCACCTCCATTTTGAGAAATAAATGATTTTCTAGGTGAACATATTTTTACATTACTACATTCTATATTCACATCGGCTGGATGTTGAATAGGTGTGTTGTTTTCTAAAAGAGCTAGCGCTGCACCTTCTTTTATGATATATGCATGACCTGCCCATTCAGGTAAATATCTAACATATTCAAACAAACCAGTTGAATTTGAAGTATCATTATAGACTGGAATCTCTGAATCACAAGTCCCTAACCACATAATGTCATAATCAGATTTTTTAAAATCATCGATCATGGCTTCTAATCCTCCATTAGCTATCATTCTTAAACCTAATTTAGTCCAAGTTACATCGTCTTCGATAATTAAAGATGTTTTATGACCAAGTTCTAACATCCTTTTATATGCCTCTTTATGAGAAAGTGCACAACCAATAATGTTTTTGGTAAGATTACCACCTGGGTCTACAAATGGATTAGCCACTATACCAGATTTTATCATATCTTTCATTTCTGGTAAATCGCTACCATATATAGCATTGACAATGTGTAATCTATTAGCAATGTCAAATCCTACTGAATCAAATTCCATTGCTACAGTTTGTCTTCTTCTTTCGTGATGTTTAAGATTTATGCAAAATATGCTATCAAAATAATCTTTCATATTAAAATGTTTAAGTCGTTACTAAGATATATATAATACTTAATAAATAGACACAAATTAACAATGGCATTAACTAGTTCTGGACAATTATCAGTAAGCACAATTCATGGGCATCTTCTTAGTAATTCAAGCTATGCGTATGAAGGTGGATATGCACTTCGTGCTATGAGTTTACACGGTAGATGGAAACTTAATAATCCAATATTTGATATGGAAGATAGAATTTCTGATTTCTATGGAAGAGATTTTAGTACTGAAAGATCGACAAGAAGTATAGGTATGGTTAATGGCGGGTATGGTGGTCAATTTGCGACTATAGAGGAAGTATGTACAGGGACACAAGCGACTACTATTATCTACATATCTGCATATGATTATTTTACTAATTACTTAAATGGAAATCCAACTACGTTTTTTTCAGATTGGGAACTAAGATATAGAATTGCTACAACCAAACTTTGGGACACATCTAGAGACTGGATTTGGGAAACCGATGGTGTTGGTATTGGCACTAGAATAAACACAGATTGTACGCCTTATCAGCAAATCCCAACTAACAAGTATTATGGTGATGATAGATGTAATAGAGGTGCTAGCTATATAGTAGAATCAGCATGTACTTTAGTAACTGGTAGATACTATCAAGTTTGTTCGGACTTTAATTGTCGTACTACTTTTGATGCACCATGTGAAATTTATATTACTGGTGTCGCTCCATCAAATTTTAATTCTCAATTAGAAGTAACAAATTGTTTCACCGTAGGTTGTTTTCAAACAATTTGTGGAGATGGTGAAGACCCAGAAAACCCATTCATTAAGAAATAATTTAAACATTTATTCATTTTTAAATATAACCTTTAATGAGAAATGTATTATTGTATTCTGGTTATCAAGCTATTCCATTTGATTCAAATACTAAAATAGGTTTAGGAGGAACAGAACAGGCTATTATTAATCTTTCAAAGGAATTAGTAAAATTCGGCTATAAAGTTGTTGTTTCTGGACAAGTCTTAAATAGTGGAGTCATAGATGGTGTAGAATGGATTAGTACAGATAAACTTCATCAAAAACATCACGACAAGTTTGATATTATCATAGCAGCTAGTTATATTCACTTTATTTTAGAATTTAAAAACTATAATGCTAAAAAAATATTTTGGGTTCATAATGTAGATTATTTCGAGTGGTTCAATGGGGAAATCATACCTAATTCTAAACAACTTCTCGATCAAGTAGATAAAATAGTTTGTCTTACAAACTGGCATAAAAATGATTTTATTTATAGATTTAATCCTTCTTGTCAAGTAGATGTTATAGGAAATGGTGTTTACTTAGATTCATTTATCGGCACTAAAACAAAAATAAAAGATAAATTTATTTGGAGCTCAGCTGGAGATAGAGGTCTTTTTGATTTACTTAAAAATTGGCCAAGAATTAAACAAATAAAACCAAATGCAACGTTAGATATATTTTATCCCGAATATGCTGCTTATTTAAAAGAAGATATTGATAAAAATATTCAAACTCTTGGTTTACAAGGCGTTACACACCATGGAAGTGTAAGCTACGCAGAACTACACTCTCATATGCTTTCATCTGAATTTTGGTGTTATCTGACAGACTATGAAGAAACTTATTGTATAACTGCTCTAGAAATGCAACATGCGAGGGTGCTTCCCATAACTACAAACGTGGCAGCTTTAAATGAAACAGTAAATAGCGGAATTATCTTAGATAATAATGAAACAAAATGGGATTTAGCAATAGAATTATTAGATCGAATAGGGTCAGAACTAATAAATAAAAGTTTAGATTCTTCTAGCTCTTGGGTAAAAAGACAAACTTGGAATTCAAGGTCTTACGATTGGAAGAAATTAATAGATTCAATATGAAAATAGATAAAATTTATGTAATTAGTTTAGAGGCTACTAATCCTCAAAAACAAAAAGAAATAGTTTCTAAACTAGACAGTTTATTAGAAAATCACGGCAACGTTGGTTATGAAATTGTCCAAGGTTTTGACGGTAGAAATGGCAACGTTCCTGGTTTTTGTACACCTTACGATGCTTGGAAATTAGAAGGCTCAGATAATAGTTGGTGGAATAGACCTCTTTTGGGCGGTGAATTAGGATGTACTATTAGTCACGTCTCTTGTTGGCAAAAAATAGCTGAAGGAAATGAACATGAACAAAACGTCTTGATATTAGAAGATGATTTTAAACCATTAGGCGCCATAGACAATATCGTGGCACCCACAGTCGATTGGGATATAGCTTTATTGGGAAGATATGTGTTTGATAGTAATTCTGAACAATCAGTTGATGCAGTTTGGGTTAAACCTAATAGAAGCTACAATGCACATGCTTATGTAATTAAAAAACATACTGCTATTAAATATTTGAAAGAATATAATTTATTAGATAATGTAATTCCAGTTGATGAATTTATGTGTGCAACTTGGTATCAACACCCGAGAGAAGATATAGCAAAATTATATCCACCTAAAATTCAAGCACTATCATTAAAGAATGAATTAATAACTCAAAAAAGAAATCCTAAAGATTCTAATATAGAACACAGTGCGCCATTAACAGATGACACTTATTTTGAAATATTAGATACTTCTAATTGGGAATTATGGAAAGAAAAATACGTTAATAAAACACTAGCTTCTGGTGAATATGATTTAATGGTAGATGATTTAGGGGATAACATATATGAATTTCCTTTATTTACTCCTAAATTTTGTAAGGAAGTCGTTGCGTTAGCAGAAACATTAGATAATTGGACTGAAAATAGACATGAATATTATCCAACAAACGATGTACTTTTACAAGACATTAGATTACAAGACATTTATCATAGAGTTTTAAAAGAAGTTGTTTATCCACTTTGTGTACATTTGTGGCATTTAGAAGGTCCTAAATGGTTAGATATGTACAGTGAAAACTTTATGATTAGATATACCACACAAAAACAATCTCATTTATCTTTACACCATGACCATAGTGATATTTCAATGGTGGTAAAACTAAATGACGAATTTGAAGGAGGAGGTACTTGGTTCCCAAGATATGGTACACTTTCTAATCCTTCTAAAATTGGAACCGCATCTCTTCACCCAGGGAGAGTAACACATAGACATGGTGCTAGACCTATTACCGCTGGTAAAAGATATATCACAGTGTCATTTATGAGACAAGACAAATAACTTAATTAAATTATTCATGAAACAAGAAATTAAATTCAACAAAATAGTTGGGGACGATGGCCATTTGGTTTCCCCGGTATTAAACGCAGGTAGAAAAAACTATTTAATCGACATTGATGGTACTATTACAGATGATGTACCGAACGAAGAGCCAGAGAGAATGTCAGTTGTTTTACCATATGCAGGTTCAAAAGAAACACTAAACAAGTGGTTTGACGAAGGTCATGTAATTACTTTCTTTACTTCAAGAACTGAAGACGTAAGAGAGATTACTGAAACTTGGTTAAACAAACACGGATTTAAATATCACGGCCTATTGATGGGTAAACCTAGAGGTGGTAACTACCATTGGGTAGATAATCATATTGTCAAAGCTACTAGATATGAAGGTAAGTGGGCAGATTTGGTGGAAGAAGAAAGAACGATAGAAGTCTTTCCGTCGTAGATATATAAAATATGAAAATTAAAACTTATCAGCAATTTTTAAACGAGGCTAAACAGCCTGTAGATTTAAATAAAATATATTTAGTCTATAATCCAGATCTGGGTCATAGATTCTGGACTTACAAAGATTTTGCAGCTGATAAGTATTTTGTTAGATTAACTCCAGATAATTACAAGAAAATAGATATTGATAAAAATCTTCCTGTGTTAACATATCATTCTGATACTTGTCAAAAACTAATTGACGAAGGTTTAATTAAAGAGGAGAACGTTTACAATAAACCAAAATTTATTAAGAACTCAGGCTCTAAGGCTAAATTCCATAAATTAGTTGATGGTGATGAAAATATTCCAAAGACGTGTCATAAAAAAGAAGACGCAGTCAATGAAGTTGGATTTCCGATGATTGCTAAACCGGCCGAGGGACATTCAGGAATTGGTATTTGTGTATTAAAAAACCAAAAACAATTTGACGAAGCACCTCATGATAAGTTAGATGTTTATTCTAAATTTATTGATAAAAAATCTGAACACAGATTCTTTACATTTAAAGGTGAACCTATTTTCTGGCAAGTAAGAGAACCTGTTAATGACAAAGCTAAAAACGGAGATGGAGATTCTGATGAAAATATGCAATTTAATTATCATAAGAAAAGATTAGAAGAAACTCCTGAAAAATTTAAAACACTGATTGCTAAATTTGGCAAAATATTCTCAGACCTTCCATTTATTTGCTTCGATATAATGGAAGATAAAAAAGGTAAATTGTATATTATCGAAAGTAACGCCATGCCAGGTGTTCCATTTGACACGACAGTCGACATGTATAAAGTAATATTTAAAGACTTCTATGGAAGAAGTGTTGACGAGTCTACTGAAATTAAATTACAAGAGTATGCTGATTTCATGTTAGAAAAATCTAAAAAAATGGATGGTGGCAAAAGGTTTACTTACGATAAATAAACTTTTTTAAGTAAAACAATATAATAAATAAAATATCTGGAATTTTAATATAGTTTCTAGATAAATAGAATTGAAATAAATTATGGGCAAACCAAATATGGAATGTATGATAGTCAATATATGGATTCACCATATGCAAATAGGTGAATTATTTGACTTTTTAAACGATAGAATCAAAGAACCACCTAACTATTGGTATAGTGAGAACAGTGTACCTAAATCGGTTACAGGCGGATATGTTATGATTAGTTTACCATTTGAGTCTTATTCTAATTTATCTGCAGCTAAATATTGGGATGAAGCTCCAGGTTGGATAAAGAAATAATATGAAAAAATCAAATCTAGAGAAAAAGAAATTTCTCTTAAATTACAAAGGAAAGAAATATAGATCGAACACTCTTTTAGGTGTAGTCTTTAACTATATTTTTAAAAAGAATTAAACAAATCACATATTAAGTGTATAATAAACGTCTAGTTATTACTAGGCGTTTTTTAGTATTTAAAGGAATTTAAGATGTATACACAAGATGAATTAAAGCAGATGATTTTCATAGATATTGAAACATCTACTCAAAAAGAAACCTTACAGGAATTATTAGATGAAAATCCAACATTAGAAGAATATTGGAACATTAAGACTACTCAACTTTTAGAAAATCAACCTGAGACTTTAAAAGATTTTACAGACCCTCATAAAATGTGGGCAAGAATGGCAGGTTTATATCCAGAGTGGGGTAAAATAGTTTGTATTTCTATGGGTCAAATTCAGTTTGATGAAACAGGTCACCCTAGTGGTTTTAAAGCAGTCTCATTCTATAATGAAGATGAATCAATTGTACTAAAAGAATTTTTAAAGACTGCAGCCAAAATCATGCAAAAGTACCCAAAAATGAATTGGGTTGGTCACAACATTAAAGGATTCGATATGCCATACATTATCAAAAGGGCTTTGATAAACAACATCGGTGTACCAACTTCTTTCCATTTACATAAACAAAAACCATGGGAAAACTGCCTACTAGACACGCAAGATGTTTGGAAATTTGGTGGTTGGAACTCAGCAAAATTAGGTTTAATTTCAGAAGTTTTAGGAATTCCTTCTCCTAAAGATGCAATGTCAGGGCCAGAAGTAAATGAATATTTTTGGGCAGGTCGTTTAGAAGAAATTAAAACATACTGCGAAAAAGATATTCAAGCAACGGCCAATATTATGCTTAAATTGGCAGGAATGCCATTAACATGATGAGATTAGCAGGTAAGAAATGTAATAAATGTGGTAGAAAATTGCCACACAAAATGTTTAAACACAATAAAAAGAAAACATGTAAATCATGTGAGTATCGATGGTGGCGTTCTTTTCTTAGATATTTGGTACAACAAAAAAGATTAACTCCTGCTGAAAGAATGGCAAGTAGAGTTGGTTACATGGGTGCAGCATTCTTAATGGCAGGTCAATGGACAGTAGAACCTATTTTGTTTATCTTAGGATTTATTTTTGTTCTTATACAGGTTTCGTTTAGAAAACAATGGAATCTTGTTGCACTTCAATTAAATGGACTTATAGCTTGGACAATTCACTTTATTAAAACACTAGCTTAATTGCCAAATTGACATGTTATTTTTGATTTAAATGACATTAAGTCTTAAAACTTAGAATGGCATAGATTTTTCAGTATTACCTACGAGCACGTTGCTCAAATAACTAAAACAAATATAAATTATGTACACAACACTTTCATTATTAGACAGAATGTTCAATGACCCATTGTCTCAATTGAACGATTTAACAATTAGCAATTATGGCACACCCAAAGTCACATCAACTGGCGATACCTATGAAGTTGAACTTGCATTGCCAGGTTTTTCTAAAAAGGATGTTAATGTTGAAGTAGAAGGTCGTAAGCTGGTAATTTCAGCTGAAGTTTCTGAAGACAAAGAAACACATTATCGTCAATCGTTTAAGAAAGTTTATTTCTTACCGACTGATGTTGATTCAGATGTGGTTACTGCAACCATGACAGACGGTGTTCTTAAGATTTTATTTGGTAAAAACGAAACTACTAAAAAAATCAAAATTGGCTAAAAATAATTAGTCCTAGATTTTTTTATATCAATTATTTTTGGTATATTGGCCTAGTAAAATAAACAAATAGATATATTATGAACGAAGATTTTGATTTCAACGAATTAATGGGCGATAACGAAATGGAAAAAAAGCTTGAAGCGTATCGTCAAAAGATGATCGAAGAGGCTATTAATGAAAATTATCGTAGAATCGAAACCAATGGCTTAAGTGAATTTCACATGAGGCACTTAGAAACTTCTGAATTAATTGCACTAAAACAAACGCTTAATACAATGTTGGAATACTTTGTAGACCCAGATATTGAAGCTTACGAGAAGTGTGCAGTTATTTCTAAAGAGATTTCTAAAATCGAATCTGTTCTTTCTCTCAAAGACACTGCAGATATATAATATATCAAACGTGCTAGTGCTATCTAACTAGCGCGGGCCCCCGATTAAACCCAGCTAGAAATAGCTGGGTTTTTTATTTGATATATAATAAAAGAATATAATTTTAAGATATGAAGTACATCAAACAATTAAATGAAAGTGACGTTATCGATGAGAAATCTAATAAAGTTCTCTTTGATAGTGAAAAAGAATATACACTTCCTCAATTTATTAAAATTGCTAAAGGTTCTGTAGAAGGTAAACATGCATACGATGGTAATTCCAACTTTGGTAAAGGCATAAAATTAGCGGAAGCTTTAAAGAAAAGTTTAGGTCATCTTCCTTTTAAATGTAGAGTTGGTAGAAATGCATGGAATTATGGCGGAAATTTATATGTTTTAATAGAATTAGGAGGTAAAAGTTATCGTCAAGTAATGTTTAAATTTAACTCAGCTAATTCTACTAGACAGCCAACATATTCATTCTCACCTATATTTCAAGGTACGACTAAAGCATCTACTGGTGAAGTGGTAAAAGATTGGAACATGGGTACCATTCATGGCTCGTATCAATCTATATCTAAATTTGATGAATTTATAGGTGATGTTATTCATGTTTTTAATGATTATCAAAGGGTAAATGGAGAGCCATTTAGTTTTAAATCTGCAATGAAGATTTTTAAAGAAAAAGCAAAACTTAGAGAAGCTTGGAATAAATTAGAACCACGAGTAGAAAAAGAATATATGGCTGCAAAATCTATGGCTAAAAAAGTAAATCGTTGGATTTCAATGAGAATGCCAAGGTTTGATGATGATAAAAAGACTGTTTATTTTAAACACGATGAACCAAGAGAACTGAGACATCCAGATGAATATGGTGAAGTACCAGAATTAGAAACTAAAGAATACGATAAGTATGAAAAACATATTGCAAAAATGACAGATATGATTGAAAAGTTTTGTAATAAGTTTGGTGTTGAATTTGTTTGGGCTGCATCTTGGTAAACAAACATTAATAAAAGATATGAAATATATTAAATCTATAAACGAAGCTAGACAAGCTCCAGCAAAAAGATTATTTAAAGATGTTGTTAAAGGCAACACTAATTCTATTGAAGGTCAAAAGATTTCAAAAGAAATGGCACAAGCTGCATTAGATTGGTTTGACAGATCGGTTTATGCTAGAAAATATGCAAATCAAGTTCAAAGGGCTGGTATGGGCTCAGTGGCTCCTTTAATCTTTGGTGAATATTGGGGTATTAAGAAAACTATTAGTCGTAAACTAAAAGATGAGTTTAAGCAATTACAAGACGTGTATAAAGGTGCGCAAATCAAAGAGAAAGTAGAATATTCATCAACACATATTAACGGTGAAAAAATAACTTCTTCTTGGGCAGGAACATCTGATAATTTAAGAGAATTTATTAAAATGATAGAAGATGCTCCTGAAACACTAGATTATATTGATGTAACTAGTAGCACTGGTCATTTTTCCCCATCTAGAGAAAAGTTTAAAACACCAATAACTAATTCTAAGAAAAAACAAATTATTAAAATTGTTAAAGCAGTAGAAAAAGAATTTAAGAAAAAAGGGGACCCTATTACAACGTTTAGATTTCAGTCATATTATGGTGCATCCAATAACGATAGACATCTTAGTGACCCTGCATACATAAGCTATAGAACAAAAGGCAGCGATAAGTTTGGTAATGATATGTCTTCTGGTAAATATGGTAGTTTAGATTAATGAAGAAAATTAAAGCAACATTTTGGGAATATTGGATTAAACCGTGGCATCCATATTCAGTGTGATATATAGACTATGAAATATATTAAACTATTTGAACAATTTATAGGTGAAAAGAAACCTAAAGATGCACCAGGTTGGCATGATGCTGATTATCCTGATGCAAATGGTAGATTTAAAGATTTGTCTATTAAAGATTTAGCAGCTTGGTTAATTGATACAAGAAACAAAGATGTTAAAGCTATTAGTGGTGCATTAACTCAACAAATTGTTTTTAATAGAAACGAAGACCCTGATTATGCCGAAAAAATGGAAAAGACCAGAAAAGAGGTGTATAAGCAATTAGGTAGAGAAGATTTATTAAGAGAGGATTGGACTGCTGAAAATCCAGATCTGGAAAGAGTTAGAAGATTTCAAGGTACAGTATCTGATATGCATTCTTGGTTAAGTCGTAAACTTAAAGAACAGGGTTTAAGCGGTGAAACAAATCCGTATAAAGACACTATAATGGTAAATGGACCTCATATGGACGATAAAGATAATTCGATGCCATATCAGGATTTTCAAAATGGTAAATCTGATTTAGTAAAGTATAGACATGGAACCAAAACAAGCTAAAGAACTTATTGCACAGTTAAAAAGAATAGCTGATGCACTAGAGAAAAAGAACTTAATTACTGATAAGCAAGAAAAGCGTGCTGAAAAACTGAATAAATTACAGGAAAAGCAAATTAAATCAAAATTAAGAAGAGATAACACTGATAGAATTTCCCCTAATTTAGAAACTGAATGAGCCACTACAACACATTAGGTGTAGACAAGGCGGCAACTCAAGAGGAAATTAAACAAGCATATAGACGGTTAGTCAAAGAACACCACCCTGATAAAAACGGAGGAGACGACACTAAATTTAAAGAGATAGCGTCGGCTTATGAAGTTTTAGGTGATTCTAATACAAGGCAACAATACGACTCTCAGGGACAATATCAAGATTTTTTTAGTGGATTCAGTGGAGGCAGACATAACATGTCTGATATATTCGATCAGATGTTTGGTGGTGCATTTAACGGAAGGGCATCAACTAAAGGTGCTGATATTAGAATGGATATGCAAGTAACTTTTGAAGACGCATATCACGGGTGTACTAAACACTTTACCGTTAATGGTGAAAATATAAAAATGTCATTCAAACCCGGTCTTAGAAATGGACAAAAGTTTAGGCTAAGAGAAAAAGGACAACCTCATCAATTTAACACCACATTACCCAATGGAGATTTAATTATTCATGTACATGTTCTACACGATGGCCAGTGGATAGTACAAGGTGATGATATTTGGATAGAAGCAAATGTTCCATGGTATGATATTATGTTGGGTACTAAAATACAAGTTAAAACACCAGATGGTCAAATTTTTATTAATATACCCAGAAATTCTCATCCTGAAAAAACACTTAGAATTAAAGATAGGGGATATCCCATTTACAATACCGATAAGAGAGGTGCATTATTATGTAAATTAAATGCAACCTATCCTGAACTAAATGAGGAAATATTTGAATATATAGAGAAAGTAAAAAATAGTTTTGAACAATAATATGTTAGGCGGAAGATCGTCAATGTGGAATAAATTAATACACGGTATTCATGTAAATGATGAAGACCTTTTTATTAATACTTTATTTCAAGCAATATCAAAGCATCCTTCTTATGTAATTCTATCAGATATGGAATTAAATAGAAAGTCTACTATTATTAATGCTATGATTTCTTATTATGAAAATAAAGAAGATTACGAAAAATGTGCGATATTGTTTGAGATTCAAAAAGACTTAAATATAGTATGCTAATAGTAAACGTTAAAAAAGCAAATATCGAAAAAGCTCTCAAGCAATTAAAATCTAAAGTGATTAGAACTAAACAACTAAGACACTTAAGAGAAAGAAAACAGTTTACTAAACCTTCTGAAAAAAGAAGACTTCAAATGCAGAAAGCTCAATACATTGAGCAAAAGAAAAACAATTAAACTTGTAAAGATATTATTAAAATATCCTAATATTTTCGAATCGTAATACTGGAAACCGGTATTGGGTTTTAAAATATATAAAACGGGTAAATTAATACTCAAAAAAGAAAATTGTAAATGGCTGATTTTATATCAAATACAGATAAAGACAGTTTGATGAGAGCTAGCTACTATCAAATAACAAGAAATTTTACAAAAACTGTGAACAGGTTCATTGCGTTTAAAGATAGCGATAGAATAGTGGAGATTCCACATGGTATAGGTCAGCGTTCTCAGTTTATAGACTTAATGATTAAATACTTCGAGTCATTAGAAGAGTATGAAAAGTGTACGAAGTTAGTTAAATTAAAGGAACTGGTGATTATGGCCGGTGATTAAAAATATTAAATTAAATGGCAAGAACTCCAAGGCAAAACACATTAGAGAGTGGACTTAAGAAAATTCAACTAAGACAATCTCAGCACGGATATGTAAGAAACATAGAAGAAAACGAAATAACATTCTGTTACGGTCCAGCAGGGACTTCAAAAACATTTACAGCATGTTACGTCGCCTTAAAGTTATTAAAAGAAAAAAGAATTAAAGAAATTATATTATGTAAGCCTATTCAAGAGGCTGGTGAAAAACTAGGTTTTTTACCTGGAAACAAGGACGAGAAAATCGATCCATATATGAAATCATATAAATCCAATATTGAAAAAATTATTGGAGTAGAAAAAACAAAAACGCTATTCGACAAAAACACTATTAGATTTGAACCATTAGCCTACATGAGAGGTGATACCTTCGATGATGCATTAATGATTTTAGATGAAGCTCAAAACGCAACATTTAAACAATTAATGTTATTCGTAACAAGAATGGGTAAAAACAGTAAAGTTGTGGTAACTGGAGATGTAAGTCAACATGATATTGCATTATCTCAAGTTAGTTTACCAGATTTTATAGAATTAATTAAAGATGTTAAAGGAGTTGGCACCCATGTTTTTACTGAAGAAGATATCGTTAGGTCTAAAATTTTAATAGATGTTGTCAAGCGATATGACAAATGGAAAGCAACAAATCAGAATCAGAATCGCAAATAATTCTAAGACCTGCAGTCGTTGACGATCAAAATAGAATTTGCGAGATATACAGTCAATACTTCGGTTTGACTGAACCTACTACCAGACATTGGTGGACAATCATAGAAAATCAAAACATTAATTACATAGTGGCTGAAGAAAAAGGTCATGTAATTGGCGTAGCCACTCTTGTTACTATTAATAAAGTTATTAGAAGTGGAAATAGAATGGGCTTAATTGAAGATGTAGCCGTAGATAAAAATCATTCTGGTAAAGGTATTGGTAGAATGCTAATCGAAGAACTAAAGGAAGTGGCTCTTAAAAAAAGTTGCTACAAAGTAATTCTAAATTGTAGTGAAGATAATATTGGCTTTTATGAAAAATGTGGATTTTACCAAAAAGAAGTGCAAATGAGATGGGATAGACCACCTAAAGATTAAACTTTTACATGGTTTTGTGTATAATAATAAAATAAAAATACATGAAACAAATTCTATTAAAACATAGCCACACTGGACTTGAAGATACTATAGAAGTTGGTGTAGACGAAGCAGGAAGAGGTGCACTTGCAGGACCAGTAACAGTGGCAGCATGTATAATGCCATATGGGTTTCAACACGAACTTATTAAAGATTCAAAGATTCTTAATGAAGCTCAAAGAGCAGAAGCCAGACAATTAGTATTAGATAACGCATTAGCGTACTCTGTTGTACACATTGGTGTTGAAGAAATAGAAAACACTAATATTCTTAAAGCTACGCTAGAAGGCATGAGAAGAGCTCTATCAGATGTACATGACAAATATAAGTTTGATTTTATTTTAATAGATGGTGACCAGTTTCATGGGTTTGAAGGCGTTCCATTTGAAACCGTAGTCGGAGGAGATAACACATATGTTAGTATTGCCGCTGCTTCTATTTTAGCTAAAACCGAAAGAGATCGACTTATGAAAGAACTAAGCACCGATTATATGACATATGGTTGGGGTTCAAACAAAGGATATGGAACTAAACAACATAGAGATGCCATCGTAAATGAAGGCGCTACAGAACATCACAGAAATTCATTCATCAGTCACATGTTGACAAAAACTACCACATTATTTTGAGAGGTTTACTTTTAGGTGTTCTATGTTTTTTAGTAGGACAAACATTAATTTGGTTTCAAACCAATGGACAATTCATCAACGATTGGGCAAAAAATAATACTCTGATTTTATCAGTAGTAGGAGGAACCACAATTAGCTATTTCTTTATTAACGGCACTAGATTAATTGCCGATCATTATGATGGTTTACTTTGGCCCGGAAGATTCTTGGGTTTTTCAATGGGTATTACGTCATTTGCATTCTTAACGTGGTATTTTATGGGAGAAGGATTAACCATTAAAACATGGGTTAGTTTAGGTTTAGCAGTATGTTTAATTTGTGTGCAGTTATTTTGGAAATGAATTTACCATGGAAAGAAAAAGGTAAACCTACAAATGTAGTAGTTTACAAAAAACAAAAAACAAGTAACAAACATTATATGATTGTAACAAACATTCATGTTGATGTTTTAAATAACGCTAGAGCTACTAAACCCATTATCGATCATAAATATGAGATTGTAGAAATGGGCATCGGAGAAACGTTTATTGATATCTGGTGCCATAAATATGGGATAAAAAGCCCGAAAGTTTTAGCTAAATAATTTTTTTATGTCAATAATTTTTGGTATATTAGCCTAGTAATAAAAAGATAAGAAATGAAAAATTCAATAATGTTAATTATACTTTCTCTTATTTTAATACCTATCTCGGTATTTTTAGCCACTTGGCTTTGGAACACACAGTTGGTTCCAGCTATAGATGGTGTTAATCAAGTAAGTATGTTGCAAATGTTTGGAATCATGGTTCTATTTTACATTTTGCACCCAGGGGTAAAGTCTATTAAAATGAATTCTAATAAAAGTAAAGATGAATAAAAAAATTATATATTTTGACATGGATGGAGTCTTAGTTGACTTAGCTGCTAAAATAGCAGAATATCCTACTGACGTTGTAGCAAAATTCGAAAAAGATGATATGGTCGATCAAATGCCAGCTCTCTTTTTAGACCCTCCTCCAATCAAAGGGGCTGTAGAGGCGTTTAATAGTTTTGTGAACTCTGACAAGTATGACGTTTATATTCTAAGTACTGCACCATGGGAAAATCCTAGTGCATGGATGCATAAAAGATTATGGGTTGAAAAGCATTTAGGCGAAGGTGCTTGGAAAAGATTAATTTTATCTCACAATAAAAACTTAAATATTGGAGATTATTTAATAGACGATAGAACTAAGAATGGTGCTGGAGAATTTAAAGGCGAATTAGTTCAATTTGGAAGCGATAAATATCCAAACTGGGAAAGTGTAATTAATTATTTGCAACCTTAAAATGGGAATAATCGAACAAGAAGACTACGTTAAAATCATTCATAAGAAAGCTATTGCTGTAGTTCTTTCTTGTAAAAATGATGGTCAACTAGAGGCTGCGATAGAATATGTTTGGTTAGCAAAGAAAGCTATTTCTGGAATAAAATCCAATAGCCACAAAGAAACTACGATTTTTAATAATATAATTAGAAACCTAAATGTCGTAATTAGGTTAAAGAGAAAAATGCTTAGATATGGATAAGATTAAAAATTATTTAAAAGAGATTACTTCGGTAGATGTTGTTCTAATATTTGCCTTTACACTTTATATGACGTTTTTGATTGCTACTTTAGTTAATTGGTAAATTGTTCGTAACTTTTTTGCCCTAAATTTTTTTATGTCAACTATTTGTGGTATATTAGTAGAGTAAATTAAAAGTTAAACAATATGAAACAATTTAAAGTAACAGAGGTTGAATGTAATGGTATCGGCGGTTCTGGTTATCAGGCTGTTCTTAAACACAAACCTCAAATCGATGCCATTTGCCAAGAAGTTAGAGACATTTTGGGAGATGAGCTTTGGTCTTCTATGATCGAGCATGCCGAAATTGTAAATAAGAGTGATTGGCAATATTATGCCGGTTCTAGATATTCTAATGTAGAAGATAATGGGTACAGATTGGTCACTGGTATTGCAAAACACATATCTACTTATCTTAAAGACGATAAGCTAATTGAAATGCACACAGGTGCTGTTTTGAATAACTTAACTAAAGACGAGAAAGTTTATTTAGTTCTCGATGCTCTTAGAGACTGTGCTTCAGCAGACCATTGGTATACTTTCGAAAAAGATTGGGGTTAATATGTCGATCGAAGAAAGATTAGATCGCATAGCGTCTACCTCACATGTCGTTAGAATGGACGACAAATCTATCTATGAAGTTAATAGTGTTATCAAACTTGACGATGATGTTATTTTTGTCGAGTGTGGCGATGACCTTTGGTTTCAAGACTTAGATGTCTTCACTTTGGAAGAGGCTCATAATGCTGAGCTAAAAATAGCCGAGGCATTTAAGTAAAAATAATTAGTCCCAGATTTTTTTATGTCATGGGAATTTTGTATATTAGTAGTATAATTAAAAGCAAAAGAAATGAAAAACGTAATTTTTGACCTTGACGGAACTTTGGCTCTCATCGATAAGCGAAGAGCTATTTCTACATTACCGAGTGGTAAAATGGATTGGGACACTTTTTTCGATCCAAAAAACATTGATTTGGACCAACCAAACGATGCAGTAATTACCATGGCTAAAATGCTAAAAGCTGCTGGAAATAGAATTGTGATTCTTTCTGGTAGAAGTAAAGCAACTAAAGATGCCACTAAAGCGTGGTTGCAAAAGTTTGATGTACCCTTTGATATCTTGAAAATGAGACCCACTAGTAAAGATTTTAAATTTATGCCAGACGATCAACTTAAACAAATGTGGCTTGACCAACTATTCACTAACAAAGATGATATTGTTTGTGTTTTTGATGACAGACAAAAAGTAGTGGATATGTGGAGACAAAACGGTTTAACTTGTATGCAAGTTGCACCTGGTAATTTTTAAATTTAATTTATGGACAAATTATATAGAAGCAATAGGACAATAGGTGGAGTTTGTAACGGACTTGGAGAATACTTTAACGTAGACCCACTTCTGTTTAAAACTTTGTTTATTGCTGGATTTTTTATTCCTCCCATCCCTGCAATCTTGGTTTATATTATTTTTTGGATAATTATACCAAAGAAACCTGAGATTAATGAGTAGAGCGTTTACTTGGTGGAGAAGATTTCATGGTGATGTTAAATTGCCTAAGAAATACATGTATAAGGGTGCAAGTCAACTTCAACAACGCATTGAATTTGGTGAATATGAGTTTAATCATTTAGGTAGAGAAGTCTATTTAGAGGATTTGATTTACGAAACCAAAGTGGCAGATCTGCGCGCTGAAAAATCATATCTTAAAACAGACGAAGCACTAGAAGACCAAATCATAGATATGCGTAAACAATATCATAAAAGACGTACTCTTATTATGAAAGCACATCTAGAAGCAGAGGCTAAATTACTTAGAAAAATAGCTGAAGACCTTGATACAGAGTTTGAATTAGGTCTAGATATTATTAGAGATATCATGGAAGTATTTGACGGAACCACAAGAGAGCTTTATTTTCATTGTAAAAGTTTAGCAGTTGGTAAAACTCTAGACCCAGAAAAAATGCAAAGATTTTGCAATGAACAACCTCGTCACATCTTAAAACCTAAAGAAAGAAAATATGCTAAACTTTGGATGAAGCTAGTTAAAGAAAGAGGATGGCAAGAATTTCTAAATTGGGAACAACTAAACAATTAATAAAAATAACATATAACTAATATGCAAATACTGGTATACTATTTATTAGGTGGTCTTATTGTAAATCTATTTCATGATTGGTTGACCGACACTACAGAGCAAGAGGAAATTCGACTTTCTTTTGGTCAAAAAATAGTAGCTGGTCTTCTTTGGCCGCTTTATATTTGTGTGTTTATGTTTAATGTACTAAAATCTTTTTTCAATGACAGAAGTTAATTATGGCTATTGTTGTATTAATACAACATTGCAAAAATCAGATAAAATTACAACTAATCGTTCTATGATAAAACGAACGTTTGAAGCTAAAGGCATTACATATGCTTCTGAGCTTGCGTTGCAAAATGTTAAGGACTTAGTTAAAATTATCAATTGGAACAATCGTAATGATGTTAAACTGTTTCGTATTAGCTCTGATATGTTTCCATGGATGAGTGAGTACAACCTTAGTGATTTACCAGATTATGATAAAATCAAGAACATCCTTAAAGGTGCAGGTAAAATTGCAATGGATAATGGTCAGCGTTTAACATTTCACCCTGGCCCATTTGATGTATTAGCATCTCTTAACGAAAAGGTTGTTCAAAAATGTATTATCGATTTAAACAAACATGGCGAAATCATGGACCTTCTCGGTTTACCACGTGACCATTCTGCACCTATTAATATTCACGTCAATACTACACAAGGTGGTAAGGAAACTGCAATGCAACGATTTGTAGACAACTTTCATTTGCTAGATGCATCTGTGCGTAAGCGCCTTGTTGTAGAAAACGACGATAAGGAAAGTCAATATACAACCGAAGACCTTTATGTTGGTGTTTACAATAAAGTTGGTGTACCAATTACATTTGACTATCATCACCATTGGTGTCATCCAGGTGAATTAACACAAGAAGAAGCACTTAAACTTGCATCTACTACTTGGCCAAAAGGAATTACACAACTTGTACATTATTCTTCTTGCCAAATGATTCACGAAGATGAAACTCAAACAAACAAGAGAGCACACGCTGATTATATTTACGAACATATTGAAACATATGGCATGTCTCTTGATATAGAACTAGAAGCTAAAGCTAAAGAATTAGCTCTTCAAAAATATGTGAAACAAAATACCGTTTCTCTAGTATAACTTTAAAATCTTACATATGTTTAAAAAATTAAAACAAACAGTAGCGAATCTTATGTCGCTTGCGGGCCGTAATCAACTTGCGCTTCAATCCATTATCTTTTGGGTTGCAGCAATAACACATATCACCAAGGATAAATTTTGGTTTTTTGCAATTCCAGCTATTATATTTGGGGGATTACAGTCTATTTTAGACCAACTTAGAATTAATAACAATAATTAAAATTATGAGCTTAAAAGTAAATGCCTTACGTACAATGTATAAAGCTAAAAAGCTAGAAGCATTAGCAACATTAGAAGTTTACATGGAAAATGCAACTGGAATTGGTGAACATCCACAGATTATGGAAGAAATTGATAAATTAGTGAAAACTAT
>Ga0181380_1000233_pt1 | contig 26004 bp, 22 predicted proteins | sample 3SPOviralmetaG_FD_130116 | JGI IMG/M metagenome (GOLD analysis project Ga0181380, IMG submission 130116) | Marine viral communities from the oligotrophic San Pedro Time Series (SPOT) site, San Pedro Channel, CA, USA - 3 SPOT_SRF_2009-08-19 | ecosystem: Environmental > Aquatic > Marine > Strait... | reverse complement strand
TGCTAGCGGACGCGTTGTTCCAGAAGCCACACGCCAACTCCACCCTAACCCTAACCCTAACCCTAACCCTAACCCTAACCCTAACCCTAACCCTAACCCTAACCCTAACCCTAACCCTAACCCCAAAAAAATTGAGACGTTGTCTTTAAATAAACTCAAAAATTTTTACTTTTTTGATTCAAAATATTCAAGAGTCTCACGAATTTTTTGAATCGCGATTTTCAGTTGCATCTCATTTCTTGCATCAGGACATCCATCCCTAGTTTCTCCCAACGGTGATATAGAACTTGCATCTGCCACACATTTCCCCAACGCATTACTCAAAGTATAAATTTTTAGAATATCTCGTTGTGTAGATGACATGGTGTTTCGTAGTGTAATTTTACGACAAAAAATCAGCTACTTATATACCCCTAAAAATATAAACCGAGGAGATCCAGGTAATCGAAATGGCACATGGATATATACTGAGGAGATCCAGGTAATCGAAATGGCACGTGGATACACAAAAAATTTTGAATGAACGGTTTATCTCATTCTTTAACCCTAAAACACGTATGGACTTCTCCACTGATGTTGTCTTTCACCACCAAGAACGGCTTATCACCCCCGTTGGGGATTTCGTCTGTCTTCACAATCTTAACCAATGGGCGATACTCTTTCCCAAGGCGTTTACAGTTGAGCTCCATATTGTTCAGAAAGTGCTTGTCAGGCACTTCACCCGCAAGCTTCGATTCATCAAGCAAATCGCCAATATCCTTTGCCAGTTTCTCAGCAGAATCCAAACTCTCATCCTCAAGGCTGTAAAAGTAGAAATCGGTAAATATATTCAACTCGTCAGGTCCACACCTTTTCAAAGTTGAAGCAAAGTCACGACACGCCTTTTGACACTCGTGCAGAGCGATCAATCTTTCGAATTGAACATTCTTTGTTGCGGTCTTCGAGTCGGTCATTGTTGAGGAGGAAAGAGCAATTGCTTGTTTGTGTGTGATGATGGGAAAAAAGCGCTTCTTATAAACACCCAAATCACCGGTCAAACCGTCACTTTTCAAAAATTTCAAAAATTTTTACAAAAAAACAAACGTTAGACCGAAAAACGACTCAAAAATTGAGACGTTGTCTCTAAATAAACTCAAAAACAGGTCCCTTCAAGCCTTGCCCAGGTCTTTATAAGAGAGACACTCAAGCCCCAAATCACACTACCAAGCAAGAAGAACATCTCCCCTTCATCATGGTCAGGACTCGAGTTCAATCCCCAACAGAGACATCGGAATTGCCAGGCAACAAACGCATCAAGCTCAATCCAATACCCGAGGAAAACCCATTGGACGACAGCGACGCAAGCGATATTGATTTGAACGCCGAAGAATCAGAAGCCGAAGAATCAGAAGCCAACGAAACATCTGACGAGGAATATGAATCTGACTACACCGAGGAGTGGGAGCGAGACTCTAACAAGGAGAAGGAGGAGGAAGGGCAAGCTGAAGAGCCCATAGTGTTAAGCGATGACGATGATAATGATGAGGACAAAGGCAACGAAATCACCTTTACAGTTAAACCGTCGAAACGAAAACCTATCTCAGAACTCAAGGTAACGATCAACCTTCTTTACACGTAAAAATAGTAAAAGAAGTTACTTTCCCCACCAACCATTTTGAATCTTACTTGCTTTCTTTTTTAGTGTCACGAAGACGCAAACACTTTACCTGGTGAAACCGAACAAGAAATAGAGAAAAAGGAGAAACGCATTCGACCTACCTATCTACAATCTCAACCTGGAACACTGTTCGAGATGGAGTTGTACATGAATTCTGACAACGAGGATGAAGTTGGACCGATGCAAGAGGAGACTTATACATACCAAGACTTATGTTGCTTAACATACGTGAGCTTTGCCGAACATCGTTCACCGCACTCATTTTGCACACAAAACACACCACACTTCCACCGAAACTCCAAATTTTATCAAAAATATTCGAGATTTGAGATTGAGCTACGCCCGCACCAAGGTATTTTTACAATACCAACAGACAAGACTGTCAAACCAACACTACGTGTTCTTATCGGTCAACGACAAAACCCATTCTTCTTTACAACACCTTATGTGGATGTTTCACGAGGACTTGTTCGTAACATTAACATCAAAGCAGCTTGGATAACACGGGTCAGCCTTATACCTAAAGATGAGGATGGTGAGCTGGGAATGCTATGGGCCCCTGTTGGATGCGGCGGGTGGCTACCCTACAACATTTTCTATCTCATGCAAGAAGTTATGGTTTCAAACCATGGTATACGTTTATTCATACATTAGTAAAATTACATCTAGGTATTTGTTTTTTACACATACAAATGTGCTTCATCATCATCATCTGAGTTTGAGCGTCTAGTGTCCGACACATCGCCACTCATCGGTAGACGATTAATAGCCTCACCAATAATAGCTCGAAATAGTTCTTCAGGTGACACGTCCATGTCAAGTTCACCTTCGCCAGGCTCACTTTCATTCGTTACAGGTGTTGAAGACGTTTCAACAGGTCTTGCAATTGACGTTGGTGGCGACATATCCGCATTGCTTCGTTTAAACGATTCACCAATTTTAACAGCTATTTCACCAATACGAGTTTTGATTTGACATCGAGAGTTAAACCTACGAAGGAAAAAAAAGATCAGAGAAGCTATAACCGTAAGTGGAACAGCTCCATATTCAATCGCTTCTTGACTGCTCATTTAACAAAAACACTTTTCTAACATTTTTTTCATTGTAGACACTTTTTTAAAATTTTCTCACAATGGATGAAAACCCATTTGTCAATTTTGACAACACACCTGATTTTAACCCAAACACGTACATCCAACGTTTGAGCATTGGTGTTGGTTCAACGCCCGACGCATCTTCAGCTGGATTATGGCACGGTGTTGAAATTAGAGACGGCTATGCTTTTTACACAAGAGCCCGCCCAGATTTTGGTATTACAAATGCCACACCGTTGGGAGCGGAAGCACGCAGTTGGAGGCATGCAGCAGGAGCAACCAGAAGCTACGAGCAAGAAATTTTTCAAGCACCCAACTCAAATAGCAGACGCGAGGTTCTACGACGTTTCGTCACCCACGCACGTCAAGTTATAATCACCAACGTGCAAGCCAACAACTTCAACATGGCAAACGTCACCAGCGATAACATTGTTTATCGGTTGGTTTTTCATGTTTCAGCGCAACGGGCCAACGATGCAAACCCAAGCGACATTGCACTTGCATCACCGTGGGCAACAGCGCAAGTACTTCCAATTGTTGGTGCTACAATGTTTGCACTACCAGGCCAAATAAGATTTAGTCGAGCATCCTACGTACCACGAAGCGCCGACCAAATTTTGACAAACACTTCCAGCATGTTTCAACCAACCCAATCATCATTCACACTTCATCGAATTAATTGGGTCAGCCTTTTAGCCTTCAATGCTTCCGCGCTACTGATCGGCAACGGAGTCCGCGTTAACCAACTTCGAAACAGCAACTTTCTATTGGACGCAATTGAGTTGGATTCACACACCAAAAACCTTACGTTTGACATGGGAGCCGAGTATGATTGTCTTTACACATCATTGGCCATCGCATACAAGTTGGCCATCTTCGCACGACGGTACACACGAGCCCACGTAAAACATTGTTTTGAGTTTCTTTCAAACCCAACAGCCATTTCAACCGCAACTCGAATTTTGAAACAAGCTATTTACGATGCGGGAGAGACACACAAGATGTTTGACACTTCCGACTATTACCGGCCTGGAGACGTGAAAGCTTTGGAAACATGTGTTAAACATGTCTGGAACCACGTGGCGGTTTACGTGTGCAATCAAAAGTTTGAGCCTTTGAAAGTGTTTCAACCTGAAACACACGATATGGAGATTCGCGTTCTATACGACCAAGAAAAACAACATTACAAACCGTTAATACGCTTTGACATGCTGAATCGTCAAGGGCAAGGTTTAAACCAGACAACACACCAAGAGGCAAGATCCTTTGTAAAGCTGGTTCAAGATCATCAGAAGCAAATTATCAAGAAAAACAATATTCATCGAAAAGTGACACCCAAAACGCAAGAAAAGCTTGATGAAGAGCTTGAAAATTTACAACCACGACTCACACGCCGTTCTCAACCCGATAGAGAATATAACACACACGTCGGGTACCTTGATATGGAAACGGAGCAGCAAAAGTACAAAACCACAAGTGTCTACACGGGTTGCGGTGAAGATGAGACAGCGTCTCTTCTAGACAATGGAGGCTCAAGCGAACAAATGCCTTTAATGACAGGTTGGTGTATTATGAGGGGTGAAGAGCATCACAAAATCGGCTCCGACGGTTGGCCGCAATTAACAACTCAAGATGTTCACATCACAACCGGGTACGATTGCAACCACCAATTTTTAAAATGGCTAAACACGTATGAAATGCCTCAACGCCCGCGAGAAGATGATGAGGAAGATGAAGACAAGCCACCTCTCCCAGGCCGATTGGTGATGTATGCACACAATGGAGGCAAGTTTGACTATGTGTTGCTACTTCGAGCTCTTTTAGAAGAACCTTCAGCACAACTATTTCGCATAACAGAGTTGCTACCTCGCGGAAGCGGTTTCTTAAGCATGACGGTGAAACGTGTTTCTGACAATTCGCAAATCATATTCAGAGACACCATGCACCATTTAACCGGCTCTCTTGATCGGCTATGCAATGATTTCAAACCGCCACATCGAAAGCAGACTGGCGCGGTCGACTACGATTCGTTCAACGCTCAACTTATTAAAGAAAACCCAGCCGAGTTTCAAAAATGGAGAGATTACCTTGAAGCTGACATTCTAAGTATGGCGGAAATTTTTGAGAACTATCGTCACACGATCTATAACAACTACAAAGTGGACATTACATCAGGGAGAGTATACACCGCCGCAACACTTAGCAAACGTATTTTTCTGAGTCGATACTACAAATACGACCAGCCAATTTGGACTCTTTCACCAGACGCTGAACAATTTGTGCGTGACGCGTATCATGGCGGCCGCACAGAAGTGTTTGAACATCGTGTTGAGAATCAACCCGTCTACTACTACGACTTTACCTCCCTATACCCTTATGAAATGTGCAAGCCAATACCTATTGGAAAAGGCGATTTTCAAGACACGATTTCTTTACAAGCAATCCAAGAAGGTCATGCCTTTGGTTTTGTGCAGGTGCGCATCAAAACGGACTACGCACATTCAAACTATTCTAAAACCCCACCTTTTATTGGTCTAACGGCCTCTGACACCAAAGCCAGCGAGTGCGCCTCCGGCAAATTGGTTTTTGGAGATTTTCCAGAATTTACAACGGTGAATCTTTTTACGGAAGAAGTATCTTACATCCTCAAACACAATCTTCCCTACCTGTTCGAGCATAAGGAAAACCTTCACGGCTACACTTTTGTCAAAGCAAATGTTCTGAAAAAATTTTCGCAAGACATGTTTGCACGCAAACGGGACGCGGATCAGCCAACAGAGCGAAAGGTTGCTAAAATTACTGTTAACAGTGGTTACGGTTTTTGGGGAATGCGAAGGGTTCGTGAAACTCTCAACGCCGTTCCTTTGCAAAAGGAAGAAGATGCGGTAAACGCGGCAAAAGAGTTGGAAAGTGGACTATACTCCCACATGTTTATGTGCAACGGAATGATGTTTGCAAAATCGGCGGACATTGCCACAAGCGCAACCATTGTTCCCTCAATCAGCGCAGCCATTACAGCTTACGCACGCATGACCCTACACAAGCTTATGATGGACATTGTTTCACACGGGGGTCGGGTGTTGTATTGCGACACCGATTCCGTCATAACAAATCTTAAATTTGAAGGACACCCGTACTTTGAATCGCTTATGGGAAAACATTTGGGAGGGCTTACCAACGAGCTTGAAGACTATCCGGACAAGCACGCCACAGATTTTATCGCTATTGCCCCAAAAATGTACGCATTGTACAACCGTCAAGACCGGGAAAAGTATCACTCTCAAGCGCACAAAGGACTTCGGAAAATGCGTTTTGAACACATGCAACAACTTTGGGAACAAGGGGCATCCTACACCGAGACACAAATGCAATTCAAATTTGACCAAACAACACTGTATTCAAATCAAGCGCCTATGGTGGTTTGCGATCGCGACTTGAAAGGTGAAGACAGAGAAGCGAAACCCATTGCCAGCTTGGTCCGTACAAACCCGGTCAAAGAGATTACGATTGAGAATGTTCGCAACAGCACAAAAAGAACGCTCGACGATAACCATTGCACAACGCGGCCTGTCAAAGTAAGACGTCACGCTTTATTAACAAACAAATACGTGTTTTGCAACGACTAAGTAAAAAAATATTACAACTTGTGTATTGTCACACTAACAAACAGTAATGGAAAGTGTTGATCATGTGTCTGAAGATGAGAGTGTGGCGACAGAGGGGAGCGGGCCCGTGCAGGCTGCAGATTATGATGAGCTTATGGAAGAAGTTAAACGATTGGATATCAATTTAGTACTGACAGTCTCATTGCTTCATAATAGGCTAGAAGTTCCAAACGATATAGGAGACCCAACTGCTGAGGAGTTCGAACATGAATTACAGAACTATCGTAACAAGATGCACAACCTTGGCTATGATATTTATATGACGTCTCTCATGACCGACACCCATTACATTGTGTCCCAGGTGTATCACCAGGATAGCACATTGACAACAGAAGAACGAAAACAGATTTTGAACCAAGTGTCAAACATTTGGGAAACATTCATTGAAGAAATGGACAGACTAGAGCAAGTCATCATCCGTTATTTTGATTCATCAACATTAACCCCTGAACAAGTTTCTAACTTGGATCCAAAACACACAGCCGCAATAGAGTTCATTATGGATTTTATTCGACCTTCGGATGGCGGGTGGAATACTGAGTTTGTACCGCAACTGCGAGAGTTTGGTTTTACCGAATTTCAGTTGCTGTAAAACGATCGACCTATTTAAGCAAAGTTTTCCATCGAATGAGGATTTTTCACCCCGGCACGTGGCGCAACAACAATTTTTTCGTCAAATGGTTGTTTCAAAACAAGATTGCTAAGCTTGTCGGTGGGAACCACATAAACAGTTGATTTTTCACTGGCGTGATTCTGATTTTTTTCCTTTTTGAAATCTCTCTCCAAACGTTTTTTCAACCCCGGAGGAGTGATACCTGGGTTGTACGCAAAAGATTTGATCCCAAAACGTCTGTTTAGCATAATCGCGATAGTACCACCGCTTGAATGACCAATGGCAGCCCATTTGGTAATGTGAGGTTGTGTCTTTTTTGCCAGTTGAAACATTTTTTGCACAATGCCCCATCTGTTTGCACTCGTTTCGTGACCGTTTAAAATAGCACGATCCATTTCTCGGTCGGTTGTATTGTTTTTACTACCCCGTAGAATAATCATGCCCTTTCCAACGTTTGAATTAGTGTAAATATTAATCCAATCATACCTAGAGGATGGTGCAAATAAACGCCACCCGCCACCTAACAATTCTGAAAGTGTTTCTTTAGGATCTTTAGCGTACGCAGCGTGAGCCAAACGTTCCATAACGCTTTGTTTTTTGTTGTGTTAAGGGAGTATGGATTATATAATTTTTGTGTATTTACAAAAAACATAAACAACACACTACAGTGTTGCCGGCATGGAAAACTATGGAAAATCTCATCAAGAAGCAACACGCAATTCTTTAAACGAGCTTGTGGAAGATGAACGGGTGGCGTCGGTTGAGCGTATGCAAAACCCCTTGACAAAACAACAACCATCTCAGACGCGAGACAACACCACGGAAGCTCCCACTGAATATCCTTGGATTGATCCGCCTGGGGCAAAACCTGGCACGTTTGAGTATAACCAACAATGGAAAGAAAAGCGTGCAGCCGAGACAAGGGAGCGACGGCTAGAAGCGTTGAAAAAGGCTAACCAAGCAAAAGCAGAAAATACACGTAAAAGAAAAGAGGCCGAAAAGGCTTACAATGAACAAATGTCTCAAAAGATGAGACTTGAAAAGTTAGCCATGGAAGAGCAGGCGTTGAAAGCTGCGCAAAAAGAGGATGAGCTTTTAAAGCGTGTTAAAAATCTCAAAAATAAGAAAGACGCTGTAAAAAAGGGGAGTGATTGGGGCACAAGTATACAACAACTAAACAGGGCACAAGAAAATCAACAAAAGATTGCCATGTTGGAACAACAAACCGCGAACAAGCTTGCCAACGTTAAAAAACAGCAGCAGCACCAGCAGCAGCAGCAGCAACCACCCAAAAAACAACAACAACAACAAGAAGAACAGCAAAGGCGGCAACCACAGAAAATTGCCAAACCCGCCACAACTTCAAGTGGAAACCCATTTGAACTGATGAGTCAAAATCAGTTTGACCGGTTTTGTGAACAATACTTGGCAGCAGAATCGGCCAAGAAACCAAAACGTCAAGACGTGTACAGCGAAGATGTGGATATGGGTTACGACGAGGAGGATGAAGAAGAGAAGGGTGATTGGATGGAACAGGATCCCTACCCGCAAAAACGTCGCCCGATAAGAAAAAGACCACCCCCAGCACCACGTTTTACAGGCGTACGCCGCAAGCGTGAAGAACTGCCTTATGGAATGTATTCAGGCGGCTATGATCACGATGAGGATAACAGTCAAGGTTTTACCCCCGCAAACATTAGACAATTTGATTCACCCCAATCAGTGGCAAGAAGTTTTGGTTTTTAGTGGGTAACATGTTTTGCTGTGCTACCGTAAACATCGCATATGTCATTGTAAACTACTCTCCAATCCCGAGCGTCAAAGAAGTCATTGTGACAAACCCGACGGTCAATGTTCTTGTAAGGTTTGTAGAAGTTTTGAAGGGCAAATCTTGCACCCACAGGCACTTGGAGCACACCCATAACACGTCTTGGACATAGTATGTAACCATCCTCATTTTTGATAGCACACTGCTCAAAGGTAAGGTATCGAACAGCAGGAAATCCGCCGGGCACAATAGTAGTAGTAGTAGTGGTGGTATTGCCAGCATCATCATCATCGCTAATAGTAGTAGTCGTAGCGCATGCTCGATAGACACGTTGTATAACGTGGGTCCTTGGGCTAACCAAAAGGTCCACCTTGACGGGAAGCTGGCTCAATTGGGCTTGAATCAATTTGATCATAGGCTCAAAGCTGGCTCGAAAAAGACGGTTGACTTGAACTGCATTGTACAGATCCACAATGTCAAACCCTCCATACTTGAAGATCAGGTTGACAACATCTTGAACCAAAGGTTTGGACTCGGCGGGATTCGATCCAGCGAGCATGCGTTTTTGAAGTCGGGTGTTCATCTTGCTCGGCTATGAAAGTTAACAGTGATTGCCTGAGTTGCAAAACAGGTCTTCTTATAAACACCCAAATTACCGGTCAAACTGTCACTTTTCAAAAATTTTCACAAAAAACAAACGTTGGACCGTAAAACGACTCAAAAATTGAGACGTTGTCTCTAAATAAACTCAAAAACTACCGCCTTGCCGCCAAGGGCCCTTTTTTTGTTTTTCATGATTAGACAAATATTTTAAATAAAAAACAGCCCTTTATCTAAGCAAAAGTACTTTTTCGTTTTTTGCGCACCATGCGAGCCAAAGTTTGCGGTGTATGTTCAAAAATTGTCTACTTGGCGAAAGATGAAGAAGCGTTTACCATGCCAATAGATGTTGATCACTTGGGAGACGAAGAAGGACGGGAGACATGGAAGGTTGAGGGTGTCTACTGCTCATTAGAATGCGTTCGACGAAAAGTGAGAAGCCGATGCTTAAGAGGAGAAGCAAATGTGTACGCGTGTAAATCCTCTTACTATTTACCTTGTCTCCTTCGGCGGTGCTATCCTGGGCACACTTGGCGTGAAATTAAGAAATTGACGCAAACTTGTTTTCCTAAAGCAAATCCACCGGATTGCACAATTACCGCAAACATTGAAAAATTAACGTTTCAAGAACAAGTTTTTACACCGTCAAGCATTAATGCTAAAAAGTTAGAAAAAAGCGCCATTTTTAAAAAAGGTAAAAAGGCCTCGCCGCCAGGCGCACAGCAAAAACACCAAAAACAACCATCCAGCACACCCGACACCTCCAAAATCACAATTATTGAAAAAGCGTTAACCCATGATTTGTATCAAAAAACTTTGAACGCTATCAATCTACACTCAATGGATATTCAACATCCGTGGACCAAACAAAAACGCCAACGCTCTCTTTTTTGAAAAAACGTTTACACTTGTGTATGTATGTATGTATATAAAAAGCTTGTTTTAGGTTCACGTCATTGGTTGGTGAAAGGGTGCAAACATTTGCACGGGTTGTGGTATGGGTCGAATGTTGAAGATTAGACGTATTGGCACGCGTAGGTTTTTTAAAGTAGCAGCAACACTAGGATCAATCATATTGGGATCGTCCGATGTTTGTTGAGTACCGTGATCACCCTCGGCACTTGAGTTTGGAACATTATCAACGTTCAAAAGGGTAAATTCGTCTAAAAAGACCAACCCGTGTTTTGTGGTTGGTTTAACCCACGACTCGTCTGCTGAAACGCTTGAATCGTAGGCGCAATTTAAAACTCGATTGCTTGCGTATACAGGCTTCATTAGCGTGTAGCTAAACCGAATCTTAAATTTGGTGTTGAAAACGTCTTGACACACAATGGGTGTTTGAGTGTTTCCAGGTAGCTCGTAGTAGTGGTAGTAGTGGGTGTTTAAAGGTAAATCTCTACCTGAAATACTTACATGTTGCGCATGGCCTGAAACAGGAACAGACTTTAAATGTAGAAAAGTGACAATGTTGGTTGCGTGGTGTCCTAGGTGGTTCCCCATTTGATCTGTAGTAAATACACCTTGGTTTCCACACCGTAACATGGTTGAATTCATTTGAGGCATTTCAACTAAATGCACCCCCAAGACGCCCAACCTTCCCATGGTATTTTCTTGAAGAGGAAAGATTGGCTGAACAACACCAGCATCAATTTCATAGGGGCCCGTTTCACTAATAGCGTGAAATCCCAAGTCCACAGCTTCTAGTGTTAAGAGACATGGATGTGTTTCTAAATACTTTGCAAAGGGTGTTCCCATTTTAGGTAGAGTTACACCAATAGTTGCCAAGTTTGTCAAAGCGTCCCACGCGGTTTCACCATCCCCAATAATTTCAATTCGGTGACCAGCCGCCTGCAAAGACTTTGCCTGCCATTCCCCCGGGTCGTATAGATTAAAACCTCGCCTAGACGTCATTAAAAAAAGACTTTTAAATAAAAATGATATATATGTATATTTTCTTGCAAAAAACAAAACACCATGGCAGCATTTGGACACCTAGGCTCCGTAACGGCTCAAACAGAAGACGGTAAATATGGCCGTTTTGGGTGCGTTACACCGAATTCCCGTGCACGTCTAGGAGCAGTCCTCAACACCAATTATCGAAACCGCGAAGTTGCAAAAGCGTCTCCATACACAGCACACGCTGTTGACAAGGCAGATTTGCCGGCCCTTGAAAAGAATATGGTCCCTCAATTTGGACGTGCCGCGATGCTCCGAGCCAACGAACGCAGCCTTGCCGATTTTGGCGGGGTAAGTAATGCTGGAGGAATGGAGCAATTTAGATACAATCGCCCAACAGTTGAAAGACCTGCAAAGGCGATGCGAATTTTTAGCAACGCACGTTTCAGAGCTCCTACGCAACACCAAAGCAACATTCGCAATCAACTTATGGGATCTTCTAGAGGTTTTTCATAAAAATAAAAAACGAGTGTATTTACTTGTATCAAAACTACTTCTTATTATAGATTCGCATAGAAAGACACTCGGTAGGTAGAAGGTCTCGTCTTTCAATACCGCTGCTTCGGTTCAAAATCATTAAGCCTGTTGACGGGTCAAACGTAACACGTTTTGGCTTGTTCTTGCTTCCCTTGGGGCGCCCTGGCATTCGCTTTGAAACCGTTCCACCATTTTTAAGGATTCGTTTGTTGATTTGCATGGCGGCCCCTTGCGGTGTGTAGAGCCTCGCCTTACGAAGCTTCGCAGGGTTGCTCTCATGTTTTAAGGGACACCCTTTTGCATCTGTTTCTTCTTCGGGAGGGTCAAACATTCCTTCAGAGGTTTGAAGAGAAATAACATTTTGAACGCTTTCAGGGCAATCCCCACCAGCCATGGCGCGTAGATTGACATTGCAAATGTTCAAATGGTCAAAACCTTGAAAAAATGGTTTCATGCAATAGTTTTGATCGTCAAGTTTAACGTACAAAAAACGTTTAGGTTGAGACCAGACTTGGTTCATCATGCTGTAGAAAGTTTTCTTCGGCAAACGGCAGTTCTCTTCGCGAAAACACTCGAGTTCCGACCCGTTGTTTGTATGAAAGAAAAAGATACCACTCATGGCAATTCGCAGACTCAAGTCCAACAAGTTGTACTTTTGATTGCAAAACATGAGGCTAATGTTGTGATGCCGTCGATTGTAAACAGCTCGAATAATAACAGGTAAGTGCGGATTCAACTCGGCCACCACATCGTCAAAAATAAACAATTGGTGAACCGCAGGGCGTTTACGTTGGGTGCAGTATCCGTACCGGGCGGAGTCGGGATCTTCTGGATTTATGTGTAGCTCCAAATCAGATTTACCATGAACGTCATCTTGAAGTTGTTTTGAATCTTTAAAAGCGTTTTCTTCAAAATGAACCGGGTCAAATCCGTCTATAATACGATCTTCTGGAAGCTTTAGTTGTTTACGATCAATTGTGTGTTTAGATCGGGTGTAAACATACACACGGTCGTAAACACCCTTGTACATGCTATCGTTTGCGAGCATGTTTAACCACAAGTTTGTTTTACCGCTCTCAGGTCGACCTGCCACCAAGAGACAAAAAGGAACCCGCGGCAACGGCCATAAAACAGGTCTTTCATCCACATGTTGTTTAAACCCTCGGACTTCCTCACTCAAAGGCGACTTTAGCGTGGGTATCTTCCCCGCATTTCCCTCACCCGAGTGATCGATTGGGTTAGGGTCCATATTTGTTTTTTGTCTTATTTTTTATTAAAAATACGAAAATGTTTTTTAAAAGACGAGTGATTCATCTGTAGAACAAACCATCTCAAACACATGAACCAACTTTCACCTTTTTCATCAAGTGAAACAATTTTTCCCATGAGCCCAGACCCTTCAACGTCCGCATTGGCGGCGACCCTCTCAACACCCCCACCCCCACGTTCCCCGGCAACACCCTCACCCCCACCACCACCACCACCACCACCACTGCCAACTTCTACGGAAGCTTCCGCGGTGGTTGTGGATAAACTGTTTGAACCACCAACTCGGGCGCATCAGCTAAGTGCTGCAGGGGTAGCCGGTCGAGGAGATTTCCTCATGTGGCGGGTGTCTATGGGGAGTGAAAAAAGCATGCCTGTGTATGCGGCTGTGATTGAGCCTCGCCAGCGCTACCTAGTTTCCGCGCCGGTAAAGTTTTTCATGCCCAATCAAAAACAGCAAGACCCTCTTTTCCAAGTGGGTCCACACAAGTTTAAGCTGGGGAGTGGAAAGGAAGTGAATGATGCTTGTCACGGGGCAAGTCGGATGGTGCGTGTTTTGACAAAAAGTGAGTTGGGAGCCCAACGTGCCAAGGAGATTGACGAGTCGTTCGCCAAGTGCGACAAGACGCTTCAGCAAAACGTTTTAACCCGCTCTAGCGAGTTGAAGCGGCACATTGATTTACAAGTCAAGTCGGGTGTGCAGTCTGGAATTGAAAAGCAAAAGAAAACCGCAACACCTAATCAAGACCCAGTGGTTGAAACACCCAAGGTGAAAAAATCAATTTCAAAGTCTACCAAAAAAACCGTGACTGCCACCAAAAGAAAGCTAGCTAAAAAGGAAGACGTTGAAAAGCCAAAGAAGCGTGTTAAGACCTCTAAAAAGTCGGCCTCTTCTGGCGCGGCTAAAAAGGAATCGAAAATTGATTATATGAACATGTTTGATGATTAGTTAAAAAAAATATCATTCGTCTATTTGTTTTACACAGTAAAAACAAACACCATGGCTGAAGAAAACCTCGTTTCCGTTTTAACACTTAAAAAGCGATTACGCATATTAAATAAGACAATAGACAAGCTTGACACGACAATAAGGGACAATACAAATTTGCAACCTTTATGCTACAATAGAGACAAGAACTACAACTCTCAAAAATCGTCGCTGGAAACCGATCGAGTCACTCTAAATGGTATTCGTGAAGAGTTTAAAGCGTTGGTGGCCAACAATGAGGATGTAACGGAAGGAGAACTAAGAGAGAAAATTGGAACCGCTCACCAAACAAAAAAAGGCACTGCAAGCGACACCTTTAGAACAAGAATTGGAGATAATGTTAAAACACATCTATCCCCGCTATTTAAGGACGGTGCAAACAATAATAGTAATGGGGGAAAAGGCTTTGAAAACAACCCGCTCGCTCTGCCTTCTTCGCCGGCTGAAGGTGTGCAGCATATGGAGGGGGAGGAGGAGGAGGAGGAAGGGCCTGCTGAAGGAGAACCAGGAGCCTCATCACCGACCACCACCACTGAAGAAGAAGCGCAACAAGCACCCTCTGCTGCTGATCCGCTTGTTACTGCCCCCGCACCACAAACAGAGGAGGAGAGACAGCCTGAAGAAGAACAGCTCGTAAATGTAGCCGAAACCGCTGATGAGGAGGAAGGGACTGCTGAAGGAGAAGCAGGACCGTCATCATCACCATCACCTGGCGGTGTTGGTGGTGGTGATGCTTCCCCTCTTCCCTCATCACCGACCACCACCACTGAAGAAGAAGCGCAACAAGAGGAGGAGAGACAGCCTGAAGCAGCGAGGATAACTAAATTACTTGTCCTTGATACTGATGATGATGATGATGATGATGATGATGATGAGACTAATAGTGATACCGGAAGTTTTTATAGCGCCGCATCCAATGTTAAAAGAAAACTCGAAGATGTAGCCGACACTCTTTCGGAGGAAGGGACTGCTGAAGAAGAACCAGGAGCCTCATCACCGACCACCCCCACTGAAGAAGAAGCGCAACAAGCACCCTCTGCTGCTGATACGCTTGTTACTGCCCCCGCACCACAAAAAGAGACATTTTTAGGTAGAGTTTTCAAGGCGATTGTAGGGGATACCCCACAACAACAGGAGGTTTCGGTTGAGGGTGTGGAAGAAAAAAAAGAAGAAGATACACCGCGACAGGTGGTTCCGGTTGCGGGGAGTGTGGATGATGATGAAACAGATCAGGGCAACGCGCATCACGCTGCGGAAAGTGTGCACACAGCGGCCGATGAAGAAATTACTAAAAACTTGATCCAAACGACCAACCTTACCCTTGACGCACCCCCGGACGATCGACGACCGCAACCTAAAAGCGTGAGTCAAATCGGGTTTGATCCTGTTGGATCCGGCGCTTTTCAAAAAGTTGACCCCGTCAATAGCCTTGTGGATAAAAGTCGCTACGCAAGTTCGCAGTGGGCGTGGAACAGTAACACGGGTAACATGATGAGTGTATTTTATGGTGGTGAGGATGGGGTTGTAAAGCCGATCGATTTGTGGGCCCAGTGGAATCGTAAGACGCATCAAGTTTCAGGAAACGCTCTTCCTTCACGGGCACCAATCTATCCAAGCGGTGTAACAGGGGAAAGTAGCTTGCAAGGGGTTGCAAAAAGCCGAATGGCTCGTAAGCGGGTTGTAAGACCTGTTTCGCGCCAAAATTCTGAACATCTAGGAAAACGTCTGTTTAGCTCTGTGTTTGAAAAGGACACGACTTTGGAGCCTGGTGCAGGGTCAATTGCCATGAGTCAACTGTTTCCAAACATGCATAAGAAAAGTCGGTTTTGGTAACAGTAAAAAAACGCCCTTCTCTTTTATAATAATACGGTTTTCACGTCAATTTTCTTAATCTCCTGGATTATCTTATCAACTTTATCCCTCGGCTGGTCCCGCCACACGCCCTCTACTATTGTAATAGTCATTTTTTTCAATTTTTTGGATAGTACCCTGAACAGTTGCGTATCTGTTTGGAATGGGTAAAGACTTTCGTCTCCCTTTGAAGCTTGTCTGAACATTTCTGCTTCCGCTTTGATTTGCACAAGCGCATATTCTAAACAATCACCAGCAACATTTTCCTCAGTTGTTGCCCCCGCATTATACCTTCTTATAATCCCGTTCATAATATGATCAATCACAGTAATTAGATTATTAACCCCGCGAAAAAGTTCCATGCGTTGTTGTTTTGTACTAAACCTAACCATGTATGTGTGTTTGTCAATTTCAAGCTTGCGTTCTTCCTCGTCCAAGGGTTCATAACCGGGTGTTTCTTCATACGTTTCAATCAATTCGGGTGTTTGGCTTTGAGAATCGCCGGGGGGTGTTGGCATTAATTGCGGGGTTGTTCTTCGCGCGGTTGCTGAAGTGATCATGCGACGTGTAAAGGCGCGCATGAGCTTCATGGTTCCACGTGTAAAGAACATCACTAAACTCACAAACAATCGGGGCATGTTGCGAAGGGTTTGTGGGCCCAAGTAAAAAGCCACGTATGTTACAACCACAATCGCAACGGCGCTAGCCACTAATCCGTTTAGCATGGTGTTGAGAAACTCTTGCATTTGAACCATCACCAGCTCCTCAAAACGTTCAAAGTAAACTCTTGGATTTTCGGGTGCGTGGGAAGCCAACTGTTCAAGCGTTTCTTGAACAAGCGTTTGTTGAGGTGGTAACCCTTGCGCGTTTTGAAACAGCTCTGACAATCCAACAGCTTGCCCGCCAGCCTTACGCCGTAATTCATCAAGTTGCGTGTCGTCAAAGTTGAAAAATCTGGATTGATCCATAACGCCGGTTTCTTGAGCCAAAGTTGAAGTGGGTGTTGGTGTTGGTGTGGCGGTGGTTGATGCTTGGTAACGGTACGGAACAAGAGCTCCTGCTTCTTCTTCTTCAAACGCTTCAGTGTCACCCGTCGCTCCCTTCTCTTGAACGCCTAGCGTGTATTTCATTTTTTCCTCTTCAATAAAAAACAACATGTTTCGGTAAAAATTTCGAACAGGTCGAAATTGGGTGTTTTCCACAGCGTGCCCTAGTAGTTGCAGGCTCAACTCGCGAGCATTGTTGGCGAGTTGTGTTTGCATGTTTTCTGGAATGCCAAGCGTTTTTAACTTTTCAGGCGACATGCTTTCTTCAACAAGCTTTTGCACTTGCAAGGGTGTTTCTTCAAACGAAGCTTCTTGACCTTGCAATTGCCCGGCAACTTCCAAAGCCGTTTGAACCTGATACGCCGTGTCTCGTAACGGGTCGGTAGGATCTTGTAGCTTCGCGGCTACTTGTGTAAGACTTGCAACATCTCTATCATACTCCTCAAGCGCGTCACTTATCACACGATCCAAAATCTCTTTAGGTGTTGCAGGCGGTTCAGGACGTGTTGTTCCGCGAACGTGGTCTTTGTACGTTGTCACAACCGGGTTTGCAAATTGTTCAGCCACAAGCGCCAACCTTTGCTTTTCATACTCAATCGCGTTATTGTAAATGACTAGCGGCGTTGTTGATTCGGAAGCCCAACCGCTACTCCCACCGCCTAACCCTTCAACCGCTGTTTCAAGTCCTTCAGAAGAAGAAGAAGAACCGGTATTAAATAGACGGCTTAGCACTGTTTCACCCTGAATAATAGGTGCTTGCGGTGAAGAATAAAAAGAAGAAGGTGAAGGGAGCAGGTTGTAAAAGTAGTTGACATAAAACGTGGCTGTATCACTTCCTGTTCTTTCCCAAATGCTTTGAAGTGAAGTTAGCGCTTGAGCTGATGCTTCATCTTCCAACCCAAACCGTGGGCGGGTGTTATTTGGCTTGTTTTCACCCTTTGACAGTGAAAGGTCGGGAGGGTTGTTTAAAAAAACAAAAAGAGGGTCTGACATGTTGGCGCCCCTTGTTTTTAAAATAAAAGTAAATAAAACACGCATCTTTATTTTTATTGGGAAACATCGGCAAAGACAACACTCATCTGTGTTGTAAAGTCGTAACTTCGTGTTAAAACAAAATCGGCGGGAGGTTCCATCCAAGTTACAGGTTCCGGGTACCAAACAAGTCGCAGGTTTTGAGACGTTTGAGATAGCTTGTGCCCTTGTTTAATTACGGCTTCGTATAAATCACACGTGTAAACAGTCACCACTCGATCCATTCTTTCTTCCTTGTTAAAAGTTTGCGTGGTGGAGGTAGGCGTGCACATGACGTTGTATTCAAGTGATTTTGGTCGAATAATTTGCTCCCCAAAAACCGCTTTCAACGTGAACACATTTTCCAGCGTTGCGTGAGGTCTTACTGCCACCTTGTCGCAACGTCGGTCCATAAACGTTTTTAGCGCGGTTATCCAATCTTCAATGACAAGTCGGTATACATGTCGGGATCGATTGTCCGCAAAAAGCGCAGTCTCCGCCAACCATTCTTGGTAGCAATATGGATTGTTTAGGTTGCGCGGTTCCACGTTGAAAATTTTTGCATCGCAAACAGTTTTGTTTAAAGGGGTCGGCTCGCAAACGAGTTGAAGGCCGTAGCTGTTTGTAGAGGTCTTTGATTCGCAAACAACGTTTTCGGAATTAAACAAGTCACATGTGACAGATCCGCTTCTTCGGTGGTTGTTATGCCAAACTGATTTTAAATCACTTAGTCTTATGGTTCGTAGTATGTACTTGGTTTGATTGGGAAACGCTTCAACACTATTTTCACCGGGCTCGTCTTGCTCGGTAAATGTAACAAGTGTCCATACAAATGACTTGTAGGATCCTTGGCAAAAGACAATCCCATAGTTTGGAACATTAATTCCGTGAATATACTGATGAAATTGTTCCAGCACGCTATACACGCGCATCATGGTCTGAGATTGCGCATGTTTAATCAAACTCATTTTTCATCAAATAAACCTACGTGCAGGTTTCGCTTCTTTTTTAGTTGAGAAAAACCCTGTCAGAATGTAGTAAAAAATTTGTGTTTTACTTCTTGTTAATAGAGAATATTTCAAACTTGTTTGTTTCTTCAAGAGGTCGCTAGCAGGTCTGTCAAACGTAAAAACAAAAAACCGAATGCAATCGGAACCAACCCACGTTCATGTTCCACTGGGACACGTTTCTCACATGTTTGTTTCGGATAAGGCTGTTGGCGGTGCAAGAGGTCGTGAAATTGATCGGGCAAACAATCTTATGCACTCGCAAGGACTCAACTATCACTTGTTAAACACTTGTGGTGAAAAAACGGAAAAATGTCTACCCTTGGAACTTGCCGAAAAAGAGTTCAAATCGCTGTATAAAACGTTTCCGGCTCTTTATGAAAATGCTGTGGAAAAACAATTTGAAAGCAACTCATCTTTTTACGCAAAGTTTCCAAAAGGGTTTCAAGATACACTTGTGAAGAATTACATTGGCCGTTCGCTAGGAGTCGAAGAAGAAAGCGTGGGGGACAAAAGGTAACCCCATGAGAGTGCAGGTGGTTTCCCAAAACTCCAAGTGTCGTTTTAAGCTGTTTAAATTAAAAGGGTCTTGCAACATTTTTGAAAATGAGTGATGACCTGCCAACTCTGCAAGTTTTTTGTAAACAAAAATAATTCCAACAACTTTGCTCTTTTGTGTCTTGCTGGGTTTTTCATATTTTGCCCGATGGGTTTGGTAGCACGCGTCCACACGTTCAAACATGGTGTGTAACGCTTCACAATCGTCACGGGATAAAAACAAATCTGGAAGCGGAATTCTTTTTTGAAGGTAGCAGCGTTTGAGATAAAACGACGCGTATCGTCTTTGACTTGCAAGCCCGAACAACCAAAGTTTTTCACAAATGTAGGCACGCTGTGCCAGCGGGTTTGTAGAGTTCCAAAGTTCTTGGAAAAGTACATCCGTTTGTTTTTCAGACAATTGGTTTCGTTTAGATCCACCGTCCACACCGTTTAACCGTAACAAAACACCTCGAGCGTAAATGTTTCTAACATACCCTTTTGCTTGAGCATTGCTCTCTTTACAATGTTTTAGCGTGTTGTAAACATTTTCAGGGTGGTGATTGTGGCGTTGTTCCGTGTAAACATCTTGCCAATAGCCTTGATCTTCTTGTTGGTAGTGAGGTCCGTAACACTCGCCGCATGATTCACACACATACTCACTTTCATCTGTAATAATCAACTGCGAAACACAAAAAAAACACAAACAAATAAATCAAGAAATTTCAAGTGTGTATTGTTATTGTTTGAATTGATTGGCGAGGGAAAAAACAGCTAGCGTTTTTTTCCTAGAAAACAGATCCGTGGTCCGCACGAGGAATAAAAAGACCCATGTAATTCTGAGCGAGCACGCGAGCAGTTTTATCGGGCATGTCCCCAGGCATGACGGTTCCTCTGCGGGACGCCATGTTGGATTCGTAGGGTGCCAACACGTTGAGAGGGTTGCCAACAGCCCCCATGTGGGTGTCAAAATCAGCTACGCCGAATCGAGGGCTAAACGTCTTGGCAATTTTAGCTTTCATCCGAGCCGTCTCGTTCCATCGACTCATGGGTGGATTTTGTGCAACCTTCTCTTTGCGAGCTTTGGCGGGGGCGAGACGTTCCACGTCGTTCATGCCCGAGGTAAATCCGTAACGAGGCTTGCCGCGTCGCCTTACAGGGTGCTTCATGCGAGAAGGCATTCGTCTAACCGTGGGTTTTATCATGCCCATCTTTGAAAGTCGCTTCATTGTTTTACCGAGTCCAAACTTAATCTTGGCAACTTCCCCGCCAAAGGCTGTTTTCGCCACATCCCCACCAAACTTGGTTTTGGCAACACCACCACCAAACTTGGTTTTGGCAACACCACCACCGTAACGTTGTCTCGCTCTCATTTAGTTGTTTCTTCTTTTTCTTCTTTACTTGTAGGAGGATGTATAAAACAATCTTTCTAGTATTATTTTTTTTACACTCTTTTGACTTGCCTTGTTATTGTTCTTGTTGTTAATGTCTCACTCACCTCCCCTTTCGCCTCGCATGCGCTACACGTTAAACATGTTTCCCCTTGACCGTAGTTTCGCTTTACAAGGCCAACCATTGATACGTTAAAAAAAAATAACTTGTGTCTCTTTTTTAGTTATAAATATACACACGTATATATACACATACAGACACCTCTCTAGTCGGTAGGGTGGTTGTGGATAAATAACAAAAAACCGTCCAACTCCTTTTTTTCAAACAAACAAAAAAAGGCAATATGGTTGCAAGACGTAAACCTCGAGCGGACGCCATGATTACATACAACGGCGCTGCCTCTGACGCAAGATACCCACCCCTTTTGAAAAAACCTCGCTACGGGTCAATTGGAAACGGGCCTAGAAACGGGAGCGGACGTATTCACGCGCCGCGTCGCGGCATTTTTAAAAAAATTGGCAAATTTTTTAAACATCCTAAAAAGGCGCTTAAATTGGTGAGTAAAGTCGGCGGGCTTTCACCCTTGGGTCTAACCGCTCGAGGGTTGCTCGGTGGTGAAGACCTTGTTGATGCCGCGAAACACCACAAACTCAAAAAGACACTCACACGTGCTTTGAAGAGTGGTGGGAAGGAGGCGGTTGGCCGCAGCAAGGCGACTCTTGATTTTCTTGGCGGGAGAAAGACCGCCAATGAACTACGTAACGCTACAAAAGGTAGCAAATTTTTCGACCAAGCCTTTAAAGCTTACGACAAGGGAAAAGAACTTCACGGTCAAGCGCGGGCTGTATCGAAAGCGGCACGTGGAGGTCTTCGTCAGTTCGCCGACGAGGACTTGCCGAACATGCAACGCGGTCTTCGTAGAGCTGGATCGATGGCTCGGGACCAGGCGGCTCAGGCTCAAGCTCAGGCGGGACAAATCCGTGGACAGGCTCGTCAGATTGGGGAAGGGGTGGGGCAAGCCCAGTCACGCATGCAGAGCGATGTCTCGCAAACTGTGCGGGAGTTGCGTGAAGCTGCCGATGCACTCGGTAACTTGGGGCAAGACTTTCGAGGCGGTCGAAGTGCCGGTATCGCAGGCCAAGGTTTCGGCATGCGTTCTCATTCCCACAAAAGACGTCGCGCACGTCGCTAGCTGTTGCTTTTTTTACTCGTAAACGTAACACAAAAAAGTGAAGAAGCATAAAGTTGCAATAATTTTTTAGTTTGGGCAACACGTGTTTTTTTACTTTTTTTCATTGTTCTTAGGACGTAACTGCCAACGTTCCCTGGGGCGTCAAAGCGTACACTTGGTCAAACAGAGTAAATATTGTTACATTTACCGTGTGGCTGCCCACGGATTTTGTCTTTTGAAGCACCAGCTGAATGTTAATGGCGTTGGCCGCAGTATTAATACCACTCTGAATCACACCAATATCCTGCTGGTAGGCTTCGGTTGCCAAGGCAACCACAAACATGCCTCCTTGGAACTCGCAATCATACGGTGAGAAATTGCTTTCCAAAGCCCAATTGCTGGCGGTCGTGGTGCCGGGGTACATAACACCTTGCTTGCCGGCAATCTTGCACTCGCGCTCGTAATCTTCAATCAAAAAGTTGAATTGCGCGTTGACGTTGGAAATCTTTCCAAAGGCCTTCATCAGTTCAAAATAACCAACGCATGTGTTTTGCGCAAGTTTTTCGCTCTCGTTGTCGTAATGATCTCCAAAATCGACAGCCTGCAAGCCACCCGATGACGTGTTGTGGATATCCGTCTTTGGGAAGGGGTATGCAGGGTATGACGACGCAAAGTCAAATGGTTCGACTGCGACGGGCTGATCTGGATAATTAACGGCTCCCAGTCGCCATTGGTACTGCCTGACTCCGCACCGGTAGGAGGAGAGGCTGTTGACTTGCAAAAGACGTGCGTTTCCATCCACATAGGCTTGAGGACGGAAACAAGCGAAAATGGCCTTTAGCGAGGTAACACGCTCTGTAATGTCAAGCGTGACACCCGAGTTTGCCGTGTCAAAGTTGGTGTTGTGCGACCGCCACGATTGACCGTTCCATAGAATACCACCATTTTTAATTGCTTGAGTGAAGTTTTGCACCAACGTGTCCTCAAAGTTGAGCGTGTGGGCGCGGTAAACAGGGTTGTCAACCTTCCAGGAAAGCTGGTTGAAACCGCTGGTGCACGGTTCTTCCAAACGTGTCGGTTGGTCGGCAACAATGCGAAGAGGAACAAACGGGTTTGAGCTCAAGTGCATCACAAGCATAATGCCGCCTCCGGAGAAAAACTGTGCTGGAAGATACTTGGGGTTGTTAAGAAGACCACTCAGCAACGGCATCATAAAGGTTCGCTTGATTGTTTGCGCGCGCGCGGCATTATTCTTATTGTACGTGGTGTTGTGCCTTGCATTTTCAACACTTTCCTCAAACAAAATGTTGGATGGCGCGTGTCCCAGCAAAAGACGATCCGAGAGATTTTGGCATCCCTTGGTCTTTGCCTTGTCGTACCGAATCACCATGTTGGTGGTGTTGCCTTGGCCGTCTGAACCAATGTAAGAAATCAGCGGGCACGGGTTGGACGTGCCGTCGGAAATAAGCTGTTGCGGTCCGCAAGCACGAACGCCCGTGTGCTGAAACGCAAACCAATCATTGTAGGCGAGCTCGGCAGCCGCGTCGTAATCAGAAGCGTCCGCACCACCCTCATTTACAGGTGGGTCGGCATCCGTGACTGTGCCCCACGTGTGTGCAGGGTTGTGACGCGCCATGACACGCTTTCGAGCATTGACTTGCCCCACATCCTTGGCACCCGAAGTGGCCTTGGTTGTGGAAGAAAACACGTAGTTGTTGATGCGTGAAGCGTTGTGGGTCGCGCTCGTAACGGTTGATCCCATACCCTTCAACACGCGACTGTGGTTGCTACCGCACCACGAGGGAATCGAAAGTGGGTTGCTTCGACTGTTGTAGTTGCAACTACCTTGTGTCGGCAAATCACGGGCTACGCGTGTTTGGTTGTTAAGGCTGGTGCCAACGGAGTCGGGGGTGGCAGCTTGCAATCCGCTAATTGCAATCGAACCACGATTGAAACACCTCTCAGGTTTCAGGTGCTGCGTCTTTGAAATAGAGGTCCAAATGCGCTCGGTGCTGTGGTCGCCGTGTACAGTCTTAGTGGTTTGCATGCCGTTCCACGGTTCCACATTGTGGCCCGAAGCAAACCCAACGGCTGGGGAGTAGAATGCCTGGTAGGAATTTTCAAGTGGATTCTTCACACCGGAAACACCCAAGCCGCTCAAGTAACCAAGCCACTGTTCAGGGCCAGCAGATTCAATCGAACACTCGTGTGTCCCCTTCCAAGAAACAAACGCTTGTGCTTCGGTTCTACTAGCCGTACTCGCGTCACTAATACCCATGTCCAAAAGTGGTCCAAGAACCGGTGCTGGTGGCTTGGTGAATTTTCCATCGTCTGTGAGCAGGAATGCGTTTTTTCCCTGTACTCCATCGAAGGCGTCATTTGCATCCAGTTTGGTTTGGCTGTGACGACCGCGGGGGTTGAACGGGACGGCCATGTCACCACCATGGCCGACAGCAGGAACCGGGTTGGTTGCCATTCCCGGTGCCCCCGCAAGAGCCTGCATCATAACTTGGCTCCATACAAGGGACGTAGAACACTTCATAAGCATGTTGTACAGCAAGTTGTAGTTTTGCATGTCTTCAATCGTTGAGCCGTCGCTTCCCAACACTTGGCATCGATCAAAAATGGACCAGCATCCGCCTTCAAACACAACATCCTTGTTAGGACAGTTGAGACCTTGAGCGCTTGAATCGTCGGGAAGTTGAAGTTCAAACTCAAACTTAAGAAAGGATAGCTGAGTATCAATCATTGAATAAACGTTCAACGGAATTCGAATAATGTTGTTGCTTGGGGTAAATCCTGTTGTTCCGTTGTTGGAAACAAGCTCTCGCTCTGCCTGGCGTCCTGGAATTCCCAAGGGCATCGCATTATCGGAGTACAGAAGACCCCTGGGGGGTGCGCGATCGGATTCGGAAGCCATTATGCGTGTGTTTTTTCACTCTTTTTTGCAATGGTAGCCAGTGTCAAAAACAGTCGGTGTTTTAAAAGTCGATACGATTTTTTATTTTTTACTAAGCACAATTTCATAAAAAACTGTTAGTACGATTTAACGTTTCTTAGAACCTTTCTTGATTGACGGCATACTGGCTTTTGGGGTTTTGAACTCTTCTTCTTGGGGTGGAACATACTCCTTGTCCGCGTCTGTCTTGTATTGGGGAACTTTACGCCACGAGTCTTGCATGCTCAAATCCTTCGCCATAATTTTAGAAGGTGTCTTCATGGCAAACGCCAAGTAGCAAAAGTTTGAAATTGCCAAAACTGCCGGCTGTAAATATTCAAGTTCTTCTTCTTGGAAATTGCCTTGCGCGTAAAACGCCGCGGTTTTTTGATTTTTTGCTTCTTCAGATGTTTCATCTTCAATAACAGGCTTTTCAGCGTCTCCCCGTTTCAAATCGCCATACAAGTCTGAAATGCCGCCCCCGTGCAGCCGAAGTTGAATCGTCCACATGATAAACTCGCTGAGACAAAACATTCGAGTTGCCTCCCTTGAGCGAAGAGATGTTTCTCCCTTTTCATTCACTTCCTCATGTGGAAAGTCTTGAAAAATAAGGTAAAACTTTGTACCTTGCACTTGGAATCCTTGAAGCGTATTTGGAAGATACTGGGTAAACAGTTCGGCATTCTGGTGGAAAAAGCGTGCCATTTGAAGAGCCATTGGTGTTGTTACACCTAGCTTGTTGTTTGTCATTGTAGCGTACTCCAATTTGGGAAACTCGGTCTCCTTGGGATTCAGCGTGTCAATTTCATGCTGACGTCCAAAGTACTTGCATTTGTCGGCAAAAGAAATGTTGTTACGTTTCACTCGCTCAATGTGATCGTTTTGCATATCTAGCCATCGGCGCTTTACCGCGGTAAGGTAAGACCTTTGCTCCTTATTAGCCTTCAAAACACCCGTAATTTCTTCA
>Ga0181380_1000232_pt1 | contig 26100 bp, 33 predicted proteins | sample 3SPOviralmetaG_FD_130116 | JGI IMG/M metagenome (GOLD analysis project Ga0181380, IMG submission 130116) | Marine viral communities from the oligotrophic San Pedro Time Series (SPOT) site, San Pedro Channel, CA, USA - 3 SPOT_SRF_2009-08-19 | ecosystem: Environmental > Aquatic > Marine > Strait... | reverse complement strand
TTTTGTGTATTCATTTACATATTGTAGAGTTTCCAACTTTGGTAAGTTGTGAATTTGCGGAGTTGTGAATATTTTTTCTTTTCAAAACTCCCTTCCTCCTCAATAGTAGTATTCCTTTCTTTTTCTTTTACCATTTTGTCTCGTAGTTTTTCCTCGTAATCCTCTTCCTCTGCCCTATAATTAAATTCACGGGTGTATTGATTTTGGTAGTCGTTGTATGCGACCCATAGGGTAAAAGCATTCTTTTTAGCAATACTGAACTCTTTTTTTGTAAAAGTTATTGCCCCATTCGGTTTGGAGGCAACTTTCTGTGTTTCTTTAATAACAAATATTTCACGGCAAATATTCCTTTTTCGGTGTTGTTGGAGTGAAAAGTCGTTTTTCAGAAGTTTATCACACCTATTACACCTTTTATAACCCCTTTTAATCTTTTCCTCCTCTGTTTTAGGTTTTTCTTTTGCTTGTCGGTCAATATTGTGTTTATGTTGAATAACTTGGTAAATAATAGTAGTTTTTATAGCATTGCGGAGTTCCCATAGTTTAGTAAGTTCCTCGTAAAATGCTTGGTATTCAGTGTCCTTGAATTTTTCTTTTAGTGTGAAAATCATATCCCCCAAAGTTTCAACACAGGCAATTAGTTCCTCTCGGTGTTTTTTATCATTATTGACGGCGTCTCGGTTAATGTTGGCGAGTTCTTCGGGCACTTGGACGGGCATTGTTATGCGGATTGATTATTCCTTTCAATCCATTTCAATTTACTGGAAAATACCAAAATGACTTACCAAAACCAAAACATATGTTTTTTTTTATTTAATTAGCGTTGAACGCTACAAAAAATAAATACCCAAAAATAATTCACAAAAGCAAATCAACACTTTGTAAAAAATTGAAATGAATTTTGTCTGTAAGGAATATACAATCTCACAGAGAAAAACAAAAAGCAAAATGACTGAACCATTCCCGCAACTTCTTTGGAGCAAAAACTACGACGGAGACTGGGGCATTGAAAAAGTTGGAAGGTGGGGGAGTGACTGGGTCGGTGTAGGCGACAAAACCTACTGGAAACAATACCGAAAAGAAAAAAGAGAATACGACAAAAAATACAAAAATACAGAATGGGCGGACAAAACACCCTGCCCCCCTAAATTCAAAAAAATGATTAAAGTAATTACAAAAAAAACATACTGGGATAAATTGAGTGAAGAACTGCGGAAGGACGTATTGTTTACGTGGAAAATGGTTGAATTGAACCAAAGTATAAATGGATTAAACTAATCAAAAAAAAGTAAAGAGACAAATAATAATTAAATAAATTATATTTTTTTATTATTTTATAGCGTTGAACGCTAAAACGCTATTAAAATTCTTTACCGCCAATTGTTCCAACTACACCTCTTCTTCGTCTATCGTCTTGTTTTTTTGAACCTCTGTTCGTGATTTTTCTCTTTTTGCTCTTACAACCGCAATTCCTTTTCCTTCGCTATATTTTTTTAAGGCATTATATCTTTGTTTTTCTTTTGGAGTAAGATTTTTTACTAATTTACCTAAATCTTTTAAATATAATTTATGTGCGTCTTTTTTTGGATATGCTTTTTCTAATTCTTCCCCGTCTCTCAATTGTCTTGGTTTTCCTTGTGCTTTTTTTTTATCTGCTTCTCTTTTTGCTCTTTCTTGTTTTTTTTTCTCGGGAACGCTCATTGGTAATAATCTATCTCCTCTTTTTGTTCCTGCTCCTTTATTTGATTTACACTCTTTTAATACTCTACCTGCCCTTGAAGAAAATAAATCTTTATCTGTTCCGCTTTTTGCTCCTAATGTCGCCCCCGCTTTCCTACAACCTTTTCCTGTTTTCCTTGGAGTATAAGGCATTATATAATTTAATAATATTTTATTTTTTGCTATTTTTAGTTGTCTCTCTTAACCAACATAGTTAGTGAAGATATTCCTAATGTGTTTATCTCATTGTATCTCTCGTCAACTATTCTTGCTTGTATCTGTCGCATTGATAATGAATTTTTATTATCTATTTTCATAAAAATTGGATATTGTGAATTAAACGCTATATGTGTTGCGGTTGTTGGATTACTTGGGTCTCTTTTATCCACAATAGTATAAAGTATATTTTTTCGTCCGTCTTGGTTAGTATCATAACCCTCTAATGGAATATTATTCAACAATATAATATAACTCTCAAAACCTAAACTTGAATGGACTGCCGATTGTGCTATATATCTGTGTGCTTGATTACAGGTCAATTGATTAAAATGTGCGAAATCGGTAAATGGACTTGGTAATTGAACTCCCTTAAATCCTAAAAACCTTTGTAATTCGGGATTACTTACTATTGTTCCACCTGCTAATCTATATTCAAATCTAACAATTGGGGTTAATGGTGCTCCTGTTGGTGCGGGGGGTAATGCTCCTAATGCTCCTTGATTGTGAAAAGCACCAAAAGAAGCAGTTGTTAATCCTGCGGATTGGACGAAAAATGGGTCATTAAGTCCCTCCACTTCTGTTAATCTTGTTTTTGTTGAACTTCCAATAAACCCTATAACCCAATAATATGTTCTATTATAATCTAATTTTCTTTGCTCGTTGTCTCTTGGTTGATTTAAATTAGCGGTTTCGCTTCCGTCTGCCCTTTGGTGAAAAAATGATATTTTACCTTTATCTATTTTAACACCAACTTTATCGTCTGCTACATAATCCGCTCTAACTCTAAAAGAATATTTAAAATTTGTTAAACCTGCTAATATTTCTTGGTCTGTTTTTTCTGTATTTGCTCCATATCCAAAAAAAAATCTTCCTGCGTTGTTATTAATTCCGCAAAACGCAAACATATCCGCAACTCTAAAATGTTGTCCCGTCTGTATTTTTTGAAACCCGTCATTATCAACCATTCCCATTACAAAACCACTTTGTCCTTGTCCGTCGTCGTCAAAAGCAGGGTCAACTATACCGAGAGGGTTTGCGGGATTTGTAGGCGGTGTAGTAAATTCTGCTTGGGCGGGTTCATTCGTAACTAAATGTGATACTTTCGCCATTAAATATTTACTTCCGTGTCCTGTTGGTATTTTAGATACACATAAACCACTTGCTAAATTAGTTAATCCGTCCCTTTTTGCTTGGTCGTCACTTGCTACTTTTGCTAATGATAATAAACCTCCGTCTCCTCTATCTGCTACACTTACATTGCGAACTTCGTCAATAATAGGCAACATATCTAATGTGTGCTCTATATCTACATTAGCAGTCGTCCATTGTAAACTATTTGCTTGTCTAAAATCAAAAACAACTTTATTAGCGTTATTAGTATGAACTCTCATTTCGCAACCTGCGTGAAGAGGGCGGTTGTTGATTGTTCTTAATTTATTATTTATTGACGCTTGAAGATTTGCTAATAAATCTGCGTAATTAGTTCCGTCATAAATTAGGTTGTTTCCTCGTCTTGTAAAATTTACTATTGTTAAATTATCTCTTGTATTATTTGTTAGTTCATTAATATCAGGTCTAAATGTTATTTTCATATTGTTTGGATTTACTTCAAATAAATCGGGATTTCTTGTAAATGTTGCCGATTGTAAAGCAATAGACGAGTTCTCCTCAATTATAAAGTCTTCACTTAAAGTTTCATTAAAACGAGCGTTTGTATCCTCGGTATTAATTCGTATTAATTTAGACATATAATAATTGGGGAGATAATATTAATTGGTTTTTTTACTTAATGGAACATATGAACCGAACAGGTTGCGTTAGAACTAAAACTTTGATTTGTTAATTTGAATTTAATATATTTTCCAACAAAAGCACAGGTTACAAATTGACCTACGCCTGTTACGGCACTTCCTTGATTTATAAAACCTAAATCCAATTGAAAAAAGTTTGTATTGTCCGCCGAGACTTGAACTGCGGGTTGAATATCACCAGTAACTACACCGCTAATTCTCACTAAAAAGTGTAATTTTCCGTCGCCTTTTGGTTTTTTTGTAATTTCAAAAGAACTACTTGTATGAGTTCCGCCACTCTGAGTAACACTTTGTCCGTCAATAATTAATGTTGTTGTTAATTGTTCTAATGCCTGAATTGCCTCAACCGCAGTTTCAATCGCTTCCGTATCTATTTTTATATTATCCAAAACAGCGTCCATTGTATCAATTTTGCTATTTAATGTGCTTTGTAAAGCAGAGGTCGCTCCGCCACTCGGTAAAGCAGAACTACTAACAACAACCGCTCCTGTATTACAGGCAGTTACTTTTCCGTCTATTGAAGTTAAACTACTATTACCGCTTGTTTGTAAAGCAGAAGTAGCACCCCCAGTTGGTAAAACAGAACTACTAATAGTAACTGCTCCTGTATTACAGGCGGTTACTTTTCCGTCTAATGAAGTTGTATCACCTGCGATTGTCGCTAAACTATTATTACCTGTTGTTTGTAAAGCAGAAGTAGCACCGCCAGTTGGTAAAGCAGAACTTACAATATCACACTGAACTTCACTACCCGAAACGCAACCCTCAATTGTTTCAACTGCTCCCTCAATCTCACTTAAATGACTAATCATTGTAGATTGGTTAGTCGCAGTAGCACCCCCACTCGGTAAAGCAGAACTACTAACAACAACCGCTCCTGTATTACAGGCGGTTACTTTTCCGTCTATTGAAGTTAAACTGCTATTACCGCTTGTTTGTAAAGCAGAAGTAGCACCCCCAGTCGGTAAAGCAGAACCACTAACAACAACCGCTCCTGTATTACAGGCAGTTACTTTTCCGTCTAATGAAGTTGTATCACCTGCGATTATGTCTAATTTAGAATGTGTTGTTGTTTGTAAAGCAGAAGTAGCACCGCCAGTCGGTAAAGCAGAACTACTAATAGTAACTGCTCCTGTATTACAGGCGGTTACTTTTCCGTCTATTGAAGTTAAACTGCTATTACCGCTTGTTTGTAAAGCAGAAGTAGCACCCCCACTCGGTAAAGCAGAAGCAGATATAGTAACTGCTCCCGTATTACAGGCGGTTACTTTTCCGTCTAATGAAGTTAAACTGCTATTACCGCTTGTTTGTAAAGCAGAAGTAGCACCCCCAGTTGGTAAAGCAGAACCACTAACAACAACCGCTCCTGTATTACAGGCGGTTACTTTCCCGTCTAATGAAGTTGTATCACTTGCGATTGTCGCTAAACTACTATTACCACTTGTTTGTAAAGCAGAAGTAGAAGCACCAGTAGGCAAAGCACTTGAAGAACCCTCCTCAATTGATACTTTGAGATTACCTGAACCAGTTAAAGAAGCAGGTAATCCGCCACCCTGTAAAGCAGAAGTAGAAGCACCAGTAGGCAAAGCACTTGAAGCACCCTCTTCAATTGATACTTTAAGATTACCTGAACCAGTTAAAGAAGCAGGTAATCCGCCACCCTGTAAAGCAGAAGTCGCTAAATTATGAGTATGGTCTTCTTGAATGCTTACTTTGAGATTTCCGTCACCAGTTAAAGCGGTCGGTAATTGCGTTGAAGTTCCGCCAACATTTACAGGCAGTCGCTCACTTCCAACATTTCCTAATTCTTGGATACAAACTTTTAAATGCCCGCCCCCCGTCAAAGCAGAGGGTAATCCTGCGTTTAATTTAGTAGATAATGTATCCAACTTTTCGTGTGAAGTTAATAATTTATCATTTGTCTCTTGTGCTATTCTGTTAGAGGATATTCCTAAATTTCTATTTGAGGCATTATGGGATTGAACTCCGTGAGAATTAAAATTCGTCATTTATAAATATATAAGATATTTTATTTTACATATTTTTTATTAATTCTAAAAAGATTGTATTCCTGTCGTTTAAGTCAGTTGCTAAACCTCCGTCAGGTGTAAGTATTTTAACTCTAAAATCAGTAAGCGTTAATGGTTGTCCTTGGTGAGTGTAAGAAACAGAACCTTCGCCATAAGCACTTGTAAAATTTCCATAAGAATTGTATTTACTAATAATTGCCGATACATTTCTAATTGTGCTATTTGCTCCAACTAATTCATTGCTAATTTTACTATCAACAACAACTTTATAATAACCCTCGTCCGCAACGTCGTGTTGTCCGTCGTCTATTTGTCCTTGTGAAAATATATTAATTACTTGGTCTGTATTTGTTGCTATATATGGAACAGGTTGGGCGTTTTCCGTTGGGTCACTTTGTTGTGCTTCCGTCGCAGGTAAAAAGTTAATTATTGTATCAAAGGTGCTTGAACCCTCAGTAATTCTCGCAGAAGTCGCACTCGCCCCTCCGCCCGTCGTAGGGTCATTAGTTAGACTTACTCCGTGTTGCTCCGCCGTTCCTACACTTTCAAAAACACCTGTAATATGTTGTCCGTCAATTAGCGTTGTATTATCGCAATCAATTACATATTCTTCTCTATTATCTGCTCCTGCTACTGGTGCTTTTCCTATTTTTTTCTTAGTTCCTGAACTTGTTAAATTAGGAACAATACTCCCCAAATCAAATTTCATTTGCCTTCTCCATAAATCAGGGGGAGACAAACCCGCAATAAAAATACCACTATATTTATTAACATAAAATTTAACATTAAGCGGAGTTGGAACATTCGCCGTTCCATTTCCCCTCATAAATGGTTGAGCGTAACCTCTTACTTGCGGTGCTCCCATTGAATTAGAAGCGGGATTTTGGTCTCGTAATGGTGAATGTATATTTTGGATACTGAATTTATCACTTTCCTCGTCATATTCTAATGAAAAACCGCCTGAACTACCTACCATATAATTTCTATCAGTTGTTTTAAAAGAATTAAATCTAAAAGTTTCTCGCTCGTCTGCGTCGCTATTTACCTCAACAAAAACAACTCTACCATTCGCCATTAATCCTACTGCGGTTGCGTCGTCCGCCGAAGGTTCAAAAAGAGGATTTTGTCTCTTTATTTCGTCGTTAATTGACCTATATAATGGATTATCTGTGCTTACATATTCTTTACTACCTATAACTCCGCCCGTTGCGACTTTACTTGCTTCTTGCGTTATTCTTTTTGCTAATTCACTGCTCGTATATCTTGTGCTTGGTAATCTAAATGATATTGTTTCAATAATAGGAGATAAATGATTTGTATTTGGGGCAACTCCAATTGTATTAGGTTGGAATAAATATAAAAGATATTTTGGGTTAGGATAAACCGAACTAATAATTCTTTTTATTGCGGGAGCGTTTGGTGAAGCAACAGGAGGATTAGCAACAGGTTGGACGAAGTCAGGAACAGAAGAATATTGACCGAGATTATCACTATTTCCCCACGCCTCCCTAAAATCGTCCAAAATACCCTGATTAATAAGTAATTGATTTCCGACAAACCTACTTAAAAATTCTGTTTTTTTTTGCGTTGATAATTGTGACGGGTCAAAAAAAAAGTCTGCGGTTCTTAATGATTGGGGACTTACTGGTAAATTTGCTAAATAATAAGTCATTTGAAAATGGACTTTTGCCGTTAAAAATGAAGAAGGGTCGGGGATTGGATTTCTGCCTGTTTTTGGGTCGTCTGTTTGTATAGTAAAACCCCTAATTTCCCACATTGTATCTGCCCCACTTTCCGTTGCTAAACACATAACATAAGGTTTCCCGTCTGTATTTGCTCTTATTCTATCGCTAAAACCATTTACCTGTTCTATTTGATTTGCGAATTGAGGGCAACGAACTTTGCTATTAACTATTGGTTTATCTGCCGTATTAGTAGTATAAAAATTACCTTCCTGACTACTCGGGACATTCATTAGATATTTTCCAACGTCTATGTTAATTGTCGTTACAGGAATATTTGGGTCTGCTCCCTGCGGTTGCGGTTCGTCAGGTGCTAAATCAATAAAACCTGTTTCAACGCTTCCCGTATCAAGATAAACTGATTTTAATTGAAGCGTATCACCTTCTTCTAAAATAATATTTTGCTCGTTTAAATTAACATTGAATTCGCCGTCATTAACAACCAAAGTATTATCATTTTTTTGTCTTAACTCTATGATTGTGCTTTTAGGAATAGGAACTGCTTTATTCATTATATATACTCACTATATATTTTTATTTACTAAATTATAAATATTGGATTGTGTATGAACCTTTGCCGTCCATTGTAAGTTGTTTTGGGACTTCCGCATAAAAATGGACTGCGAGTTCCGCACTCTCAACTTTATTTACCATATCGTCAAATAAACAAGAACGCTCATAACGGAATTGTAAATCACTAATTCTTTCCTCAATTCTAACACCAATATAATCACTCGCACCAACCAACATTGAAGACTGGACGAAGGCGTCCTCACCCGCCTGACCCACAACATTAGCACCTCTGCTAATAGTTCTATTAGTAGCGTCACGGGGATTATCTAAACCAACTGACTGGAAAATACCGCAAGGGACAATATTTAATGAACCCCAACATTCGTCGTGTAAATCCGCTTTCATTGCTGGTGAAGTAAGACCCTCGCCAACTAAAAGATTAGACCCATTTACTTTGAATTGAACTTTTTCTCTGTGTTGTGCTCGGGATACAAAAACACCATTTCCCATACTTTCATTTGCCTGAATTGGAACGGAACTATCGCCATTTCCAACACTCGTCGCAGGGTCGCTATACGCTTTCATTGCTACAAGGCGGTGAATGTATTTATTATCAAAACCATTAATCGCAATAGCAGAAGTCTGTTTAATTCCGTCATTATCGGTTCTATCCGCAGACCTCGCTCCCTCAGGAACAATAACTAAATCGTGCTCGTAAGTTTTCCAAGCAGTATCTTTCATTTGTGCTCTTAATCCCGCTTTCATACTTTCGTCAACAATTTCGTCGCAAACTAAAAGCGGTTCAAAAATTCTAATATTTCGTGTAGTATCATTTTTTAAACACACACGGGCGTCACTTTCCCATTCAATCTGTAATCTAAGGTTAGGCATAAGAGCAGTATCCAAAGCACCTAACGCTTTAAGAAGGGGAAGGCAATTGCGTAAATCCAACCAACCTGAACCAATTGACTGATTAATAGCACTCGCCTCGTTGCCTACCTCGTGTCTAAACATTGTATTAGCAATAGCAAAATTGGCGTCAACTTTTTCCTCAATATCATTCATTCTATAACCGAGTTTATGTTTTGCGAGTTTTTGATTAACATAAAAATTATCCTCGTTTTTGTTGAGGGCATTATACCACGCTAAATATCTGTTTGTCTCGTCACACCTTTCTAATTCCTGCGACCCGTCCAAAAGAACAAGTTGTTTAATAACTGAATAAGCACCCGAGGCGTGATTGTAAACGTCATTACCCGCAGAACTACCACAACCAAGATTAATAAGTCTAAGATTAGTAAAATACATTGTTCCACCACTATCTAAACGGAACTCGCACCTTTGTTGATTAAATTGTCTCGGTTCTAAAACCTGCTTTTTTAGAGAAGTTGAATATATACTCATTATAATATACCCTAATATTTTATTTTTATGGTTTTTTTATATATGTTGAAAAATCTCATTTTCTTCATACGGATTAAAATAATATCTTAAACCTATCTTTTTACTACCCCTATATAGTTGTTGTTTATGGATTATCCCGTCGTCTAAAAGTCTTTGGAATATTGCCCTAATATTTAAGGGATTTCTTTCTCCCGTGATATACCAAATAATTCTTTTAAAATAATAGTATTTCAAATATCCATACTTATGTGCGTTCCTCAACTTTAAATATTGGATTACTAAATTCAATGTCTTTCTATCTGCGTTCGCCATAATACATTTATACAAATAAAAGATTTAAATAATATGAACGAATATATATAGGCACAATGGATTTATACGAAAAAATCAGGCAACACAAACATTCACGGGGGGATATGCTTAAACCAAACTCCATAAAATCCTATTGTATATGTATCAAGAAACTATATGGTGACGAAGGTTATACCTCTTTGAACTTTTTACAAGAGACAAATATAATTATGAAAAAAATAAATGAATTGAAAAGTCTAACAACAAAAAACAATTATTTAAATGCGATTGTTGTCTCTATGGAATGTTGCGGAATAGACAATTCCTTTTACCGAAAACAAAAAGAAGAATATTCTAAAAAATACGACGAAGAACTACAACAAAATATTAAAACTCCTAAAATGGAAAAAAATTGGTTTAGTGTAAAAGAACTCAAAAGCATAACAGAAAGTTTAGGGAAAAGTGTAATGGAACAGGGACTAATGGGAAGAGACAAACAATTAAATAAAAAACAAAAATTCACATTACAAGATTATCTTATTGCTTTATTATATACTGAATTAAATGATTTTGCTGTTAGACTGGATTTTGCTCCTATGTTGGTGCGACAAGAAAATGAAGTAAATGACGAAGAACATAATTATTTAGTTGTTGTGAATAAAAATGTTAAATATTTCATTCTTAATAAATACAAAAATGCGGAATATGTAAGAAAAGGTGTAAAGCGGGGGCGGGGTAAAGTAAGAATTAATATTCCTCCTAAAATCAACAATGTTATTAATAAACTAAATCCACAAGAATATTTGCTAATGACTATTAATAATAAAGTTATGACTGAAAATGCGTTAGGTAGGGCAATAAAAAGAATATTTACAATAGGCGACCGCTCTGCTACAATAAACATTATCAGGCATATTAACGAGAGTGAAAACATTAATATTGACCGCCGAAAAAAAGAACAAAACTTTGCTATGAAGTTATTACACAGCGACAATACACAATTAAATTATGCTAAATATTAATTTGTCTCTTCATTCTGCGGAGGGTTCTCATTTATAATATGAACTTCCATTTGTAATGGTTTATCCTGAATAGGTATGTTGAAAATATGTAATTTAGCAGAAGTAAAAACACAATCACATATCATTTCCCAAAAAGTAATAAAATCGTCAGGCAATTCAATATTATTCAATAACTTATCTGCGGAACGGACTAAACCGAACATTGTTGCTATATCAATTCTTAATTTTGCTTCTTTTGCTATTATCTTCCTCTCTTTTTCTTCTAACGCTTCGTGTTTTTTTTTTAATTCGTCGCATAACTCTAAATATTCCTGTTCTAACATTTTAGATATATATATTATATTAGTTTATATATATATGAAATATGAAATTCTTAAAATGAAAGATAAAAGCGATAAATATTACACCCAACACCCCATATTTGATATACCTTTTAGGTTGGCGGTTGTTGGTAAGAGTTTTTTATCAGGCAAGACAACTTTTATTTGTAATTTGCTTTTGCGTGAAAAATTTTACAGAAAGAAGTTTTTAGGCGAAAATATTTATATTGTAAGTAATAACGTTTGCGACCAAAAACTTAAAATACTTATGACCGAATTAGATATACCGAGTTCCAATTATATGAGTTACAATGAGGGAAGACTTATGGTATTATATGATATTTTAGAAGAACAATTCATTGAAGAAACCGAAGACGGAGGCAAACCGACAAATAAATTAATTATTATTGACGATTGCGGTTATACAGGCGATTTAAAAGGCAAAAGCGACAGCGGTTTTATCTCTCTATTAGGTTCTAATTCACGTCATATAAATTGTAGCGTTATTATAAGTATTCAAAAATATACACAAATAGGCACAACATACAGAAATAATTTATCAGGATTAGTATTATTCTCAACTTCTAATAAAGAGTTGGATTTAGTCGTCCAAGACCATAATTATAATCATAATAATAGAGATTGGATTACTGCGTTTAGGGAAGCAACAAAAGAACGCAATGCTTTTTTTGTCGTCAATTATTCCAATCCAATAGAAAAAAGATATTTAAATAGTGATTTTAAACCTATAAAGATTGGCGAAGACCAAAATTAATCTTCTTCGTCCTCGTCCTCGTCCTTTTTCTTTTCATATTTATCGGGATATTGAATTTTTAGATACAGAGCAAATTCAAAACATAAATCCTCACTTACATAATCATTTTTCGCCGTTTCAATATTTTTTACCAACCATTTAAGATAATTATCATTTTCTTCGGTTAAATCATACATTCCATTAGGATATTGAATTTCAAAATAACCACTCCATAAACGCCTATCCGCAGGATATTGTTGTTTCATATAAAAAAGATAATAGTCGCCCAACCTCATTGTTCTTATAATGATATATAGTTTTCTCTATATACCCTTTTACAATCTTTTCATTAATCTCAAAATCTCTCTCTGCGTCATTGCTGGGGGTGCTTTTGGTTTTGGGGGCGGAGGTGTCGGTGTTCGCTCTTTTTTTGGTGCTATTTCTTTTTCAACGACTTTATTTTCTTCCTCTTCTATATGGTCGTCTTCTTCCTCTTCAATAACTTTAATAATCTTTTTTTTGCGTTTCGGTTTTTTCACAACCTCTACTACCTCTACCTCCTCTTCGCTTTCTTCAACTTTTTTAGGGGCGGGTTTAGACTTATTCGCTTTTAATTCTGCTAATTCTTTTTTTAATTTTTCTACCTCGCTTAATGCGTTATTTTTTGCCTGTTTCTTTTGTGCGTGTTCTATTATTTTCTGCTCTTCCTCGTCCAATTGTTCCTGCTTACTTATTTTTTTTAATTGTGCTTTTCGTTTCCTGTTCGCTAAGGCAGTTGCTCTTCCTTTTGCTAAATTCGCTTTTAATCTTTCACGTTCTTCGTCGCTAATCTCTCTTTTTTTTCTCGTCTTTTTTACTGGTTTTGTCTCTTTAACTTCCTCAGCAACTATGGTCTCAACTGGTTCAATCTCTTCCTCGGCAACTCCCTCAAACATTTCTTTCTCTTTTCTCTTTCCCATTTCTACTAAATATAAACAAAATAAATTCTAATACTTTTATATATACTATGTATATATTATTATTTTTTTCTTGGAAAAAAAATTATTATTATTAATAATAATGGAAAAAGTGAAAAAGTGAAAAACTTGCGTCAAATTCATAAACCCCCCTGAAAAAAAAAAAAGTAAAAGGGTTTTGCTTTTCGGTGCGAGTTTTTCACTTTTTCACTACAAACTATATTCTCCTAATTATCTAACTCTTCGCTGGTTTTCAGTCGGTAATTAGTAAGAACCTTCTGCCTTTGTTGGGTTTTATAATACCGCTTTAAGACAACATTACATTCAATATTCTCGTAAAATTTAGTTCTGTTCCACAATGTTCTCTTATCTGCTCCACTTAATTGCCTATAAAAATCACTTTGTTGGAACATATTCCATACTTCTTTTATTTTTATTGTATTTTTTTTGTCTTCTGTATTCACATAATATTCTTCAAACCAACTTAATAACTCGTCGCTTCCCATTAAGAATTTTTTAGTGCGAGTTTTTACTATTTCAGGTTCATAAATATTATCAAATCCACTTTCCATTAGCAAATTAAACCACGCACACTTTAACTTTTCAATAAAATCCTCGTCTTTTAATGAGGGAATTACTTCGTGATAATTATCATACATATCAATATCCTCTTGATTACTTGTAAATGTTTGGGTAAATGGAATATCTACAACTCGCTCATTAATAGCGTCGTCCATTCTACCTTTAAATGCTGGTCTTGAATTACACTCTACAACTTTTACAGATACATTTAATTTTTCTTGGTCTTTTTCATACAAACCCCTACACGAAAAATATTTATTACCTGTAAGATATTTCATACTTCCTGTATTAACTTTTTCTCCTTCCTCAGGTTCGCTAAAAACAACAAATCTTTTATCACCTAAACTCGCCAAACTTTCATTTGCTCCGTCTTTTATTTCTTTTGTTAGTAAATTTTTATTACCAAACCAACCATAATTACCCAACATTTTTACAAAATGCTCCAAAATTACGCCTTTTCCATTTCTTCCATTCCCATTGAATAGAATAAACTTTTCATACAATTTTCCAATCATTCCACAACGCAACACACTTAATACCGATTTATATAATTCTTTATCAGGCATAATACTTTCAACAATATCTCTTACTTTTGTTTTGTCTCCGTGTGTTAGTTCATTATAGGTATATCCTGTGTGTGTTGTTATATAATCATACTTACTTACCTTTACTTTTTGTTTCGTCTGTAAGTCAAATGCTACATTTTCAAAACAAAAATAGTAAGGTTTTACTCCGTCAATTGGATATGTTTTTTCCATATCGCCTAATATATCTTCCAAAGCAGTTGTAATACTTGATATTTTACTTTGGGTTTTTACTTTTGTTTCTAATTTTAATAATCCCTCTTGTTTTTCTTTTAATTTTGTTGTATCTTCTTCTTTATCTTCTGCGTCTCTAATTAATTGCCTTATTTTTGATTTATAAATTTTAATAGCGTTTTTCAATTCTGTTTTTATTGTTTGTCTCAATGTTCCTTTATCTGCTCCTACTCTTTTCCAATATGGATTTTTATAAACATATATATCATTATTACAACGGATTACACTATCTCCTACGAGAGACAAAAAAAAATCTGCTAATCCGTCGTCCGTTCCGTCAATAAAAGAAGGGCAATATTTTGCTTTAATATTAATGTAATTTTCTTCATTAGATATTTTGGAATAATAATTAACACTACCAAAAGTCATAGAACTTTCACTATCACTTTCTATTTTATTAATAATTGTCTCTCGGTCAATATCTTTATAGTCGGGGTGAAGTCTGCTAAACCATAAACACAGGTCAATGTTCTCATATGTGTTATACAAAGCAAAAATTAATTTTAACCAATCCGCATATTTACCGATATAGCGTTTGTCTATATTCAAAATTATTTCTCTTTCCTCATTGCTTAGCGAACTTTCGGGGTCAAAATTAAATGGTTGTTTTACTATCTTTTTTATTTTTTTTGTTCTCTTTTTTTTTGTCTCTTTACTTTTTTTTTCAAAGTGAGTAAAAAATGGAATGTCGTCAATACACTTATATACCCCTCCGTCTATTTTCTCAAATGTGTTTTGGTAAAGGTAGTCAATTCCTTCCTCACTTTTACAATCCGTAGTATTATTATCGTCAGGGTGTTTCCGTCTAATAAGGTGCGGTAGTTCTTTGCTACTGCTTAATGTATAATAACAATCCCCATATTTTTGTAGCGTTTGTTCTACCAAATCAGGATTATCAATATCAATAATCATAAAATCACTTTTGTTAATATTAATATTAATGTGCTTACATTTAGGGTCGGCATTTTTATTAAACTTCATACATTTTTTATAATCCCAAGTAGTCCAACCTTTTATTGCCTCCATTCCTTTTAATTCTTTCTTTTTACCTTTTGTTTCAATGTGTATTTTAACATAAGGTATTTTATGTTTATCAAAAAAATCAAGAGTAGTGAGGGTAGTTGTCTCGCTCATTATAATATAATTATGTTTAGATTTCTCTATATTTATTTTTCAAACATATATAATATTCTAATAGTTAGTTAAATCTATATAAAACCGCTGTCTAATATTATATTATATCACCAATGGGTCGTCCTCGTAAAAGCGAAGAAGAGAAGAGGGAAAATAGAAATACTTATAATAGGGCGAATTATCATAGATACAAAGAATATAGGGAAGAAAAAATCCGTTGCGAATGCGGTGCTCTCGTATCCCGAGCATATATTAGCGACCATAGAAAAAAGAGCAAACATATTGAAATGGTTAATTTTTTAAAAAAGCATAATGTCTGTATTCCAGTGCCTAAAAAGGAGGACGACATTCCAACTCCATAATTTTATGTTCTGTTTCATTCATAAATCTCTCTAATTGGTCGTTCATATAAGTAATTTGTTTTTCTAATCGTTGAATATGTTCTAATGCTTCCTCTGCCCTATTTCTTACTTCCTCAATATTTAATTCTCGGTCTAATTGTGCGTCAGTCAAAGTTGAATATTTATTGTAAATTTTACCCCCGCCATTAGGGCATAACCAATATCTCGGTTCTCGTAATTCGTCATAATCCACTTTATTGATTGCGGGTTGAATAAACTTAACTACTTTGTTTTCCATTGTATATATAACATTGTATAGTTTTCTCTAAATACATTTATACTATAATTATATTTTAAATTTAAATAATCTAACGCTATTTTATAATGAGTTCTTATAACGATATTAGCGGTATTGAAAATTTGCGTGAAGCGTCTCAAAGTGTTAGACCCGATACTTTTAAGACGTATGTTGAAGGGAAAGCACACGAAGTCCAAAATGACGTAGCAGACGTAATTACGGGATTAGGAAATGAATTAATGGGACACGCAAGTATTAAGACATTGGAGCATTTAGGTAAAGCAAAAAAAGCGGTTAATAAAGCAACAAAAGAATTTGCGGATAGGGCGAGTAAAACACTAAGCGACGCAAGGGACGGGGTGAGACAAACAATAAAAGATACAATTGAACCCGCTCAAAAATTATTATCACCAGCGGATTTTACCCCGAATAGAGCAAGCAATCCATTTGGCGGAGCAAGAATAGAAATAGGTGAAGACGGACAGGCGAGATTAGCAGTAAGCGACGCACCATTACCCGAACCGAATGACGCCAATGTTTTACAACCACAACAAGCAAGAGGAGGAGACGCCCCAACACCGACCGCCCGACCTGCCCCCGACCAACCCGCACCAATAGAACCTGACGCACCCGCAGTCCCAACAGGCGGAGGCGGGGGCGGGGGAGCAGATTTATCCACTGACGCAATGAAAGGAGCAGAACAAGTAGCAAAAGAAGGAGCAGAAAAAACGGGAGAAAAAGTAGCAGAAGAGGGCGGAGAACAGGTATTAAAAAAAGGATTGAAAGGAGCGTTTTTGGAAAGTTTGGGCGAAGACGAAAGTCCATTAGGTATTGGAGCAACTGCCGTTTTAGGTATAGCAACGCTAATCGCAGGTGTAGTTTCCCACCACCATAATCACCCACCACCAGCAATAACACATTATCAAGACACGCAACCAATAAACTTTAATTATCAATCAGGACTTTAAGGAAAAAATATTATATAAAGAAATAATTATATAGATAAATATAAATGGCGATAAATGAAAGAACATTACAGACAAGAAAATATAGACTAACTCCAAACGGAAAAAAAAGTTATAGAATAACAGATTGGAAAAGACGAGGAGTTATTCACGAGGATTATGAAGCGTTACACGAAATATGGTTAAAACAAACTCATTGCGAATTATGTAATGTTGAATTAACAACGGGAAAACCCTGTCTCACACGAAAATGTTTAGACCATAATCATACAACGGGGAAGTTTAGGAATATTCTTTGTAATTATTGTAATATACATAGAAAAAGTGAATAAATGTAATTCAATAAAAAACTTAAAAATAAAATATAAGTTTTTAGTATAATGGAACAATTAGTAAAATTTCCTTCACTTCAAGCGTCATTTAGCACAAACGCAAGCGGTTTTGCGGGAGCACAAACAGGTGTTTTACCAGTGAAAGCGACTGCCTCAAAAAATTTAGTAGATATGGAAATTCCTGCGAATATTGGAATTGTTGATTTGTCTCGTTCTGCGGTTGTTGTATCGGTTCGTAACAATTCTGTTCCAACGGCAAGTGCGGGTTTAAATACCAAGGGTGTAATGAATGTTTTTCCTGAATTGATAAAAACAGGTAATTACGCAGGTCTCGTCCAGAGTAATAGCGATATTCATTCTACCGCTGTTTTTGTTAGAAATGCGTCAATGTTTAACGCACGAAGAGGCAAAATTGAAGAGATTAAAGAAGTTCAATGTTTAAGGGGTAATTTATCAAGATATACGAGGAATGACGAGGACGTTAATAGTTCAAAAAATAAATCAACGGATTTAGGACAAAAAGTCAGTTTCCCTGCGGAGGCGGGTAATGATATTGTTGGCGAGGGCATTGAATTATCAAGAAATCAGGATTACGAAATTCGCATTCCATTAAGCGACGTTTTTGATTTTTGTAACAACCCTGCCTACGACACAAGTGACGGAATAACTAAATTACATTTTGAGTTTCACTTTGATAAATTAATATTCGGTGTAAAAACAACTGCTAATAATGTTGCTAATGGTTTCGTCCATAAACACGCTCATAACGCCCAAGGTAATGTTTTCCCGCAAGTATTTTTGAGTGATATGGAAATGCCCCAAACTGCTAATCAACAAACTAATAATACAGGCGGAAATGTTAATATTACTGACCCAATGATTACTCGTGCGACTTATCCCGATTTAAGAGCGTGTCCGTATTATGTCGGGCAACAAGTCAACCAAACTATAAACGTAGAGGACGCAGGAGGCGGTAATGCGGGTAATTTAGGAGATAATATTCGTGTTATTACTGCTATTGGTAGACCGACCGCAGGCGGAGGTGACGGAGGCGGACTTAACAAAGATAAAGTCCAAATTACATTATCCAACGAGAATATTCCAGTTTTACCGAATGGTCGCAGAATTGTCCCTGCCCCTGCTCGTAGTATAAGATTACAATTAGACCGAATGGTTGCTAATGCGGATAATTATGTAAGAACGAACGCCCAACCCGTTCAGATTAATGGTGTTGAATTACAAGTATTAGTAGACCCCCAAGCAGATAAAGTATCCAACTTTACTTATGTTGAATACAAAAGCGAACAAGATACTTATTCACCAAGAGCAGAGTTAGTTCGCAATTATGAAGTCCCGCCCAATTGCCGTAGTGTTTATGTTTTCTTTTCACCAAACGAGAAAGAGAGCGAACAACCAAATTTAGTAAGTTATAGAGTATCAATAGATAATGAGGATATAATCGGTCGCAGAGTAAATGTTGGTTCAACATTAGACTTAGACTTAAAAAATGGAACGCTTACAAACTCAGGATTGAGAGTTAGAAGTTTAGAAGAGAAAGTCCAAAATGTTTTTGGAATGAGAAGCACCAATACCGACGTAGGAACAAGAATGGACGCAATTATGTTTCCAGTCCCTCTTAAAGCAAACTCGCAAAGACTTACATTAGATTTATTAGCGACAGGTGGCGGACAGAATTTATTGGGACACCATATTATTTACTACGAGTGCTTAAAGTCTTATTAAACAATTAAAGAGACAAATAATAAAATATATATATATAAAAATTTTTTTATTAGTTTATATATATAATGGATAAACCTATTTTGTATCACGAAGTTGTCCCCGAGAATAATGTTAATTCTGCTAATGGTTTTCAGGAGTTTAATTCCATTGATTTTGTTTTAGACGCACCGCAAAGAGCGTTGAAAGCGAATACAATTAGAATGGATTTTGATTTACAGGTTTTTACCGACCTCGCAGGCGGTCAGAGAGTAGTCCAAACCTCAAAAATCGGTTATGAACCGAGAATTGGCGGACACGCATTCTTTTCCAATTGGAGAACCTCATTGCCTCAATCGTCGGGTTTAGTTGAGACTATTACCGAATATGGTCGTTGGGTTAATATGATTACTTCTGCTTCAATGAGCGAGGAAAGTTTCTTTTCGTCGCATTATGTTGCCGAGGGTCGTGCCCTTTTGGTTGAAGGTGGTAGAGCAGGGACACAGGCGGTTAATCCCCGAGTTCAGGCGAGAGCAGGTGCTAATCCCGCAGGTTCGGCGGACGATTTAGACGGAAAAGCGACTGACGCCAACTATTCAATTAAACCTCTTATTTGCGTTAATCGCAGTATGGGTGGATTGTATTCTTTTAGCAAAAACGGACAGGTTCGTATTTCGGTGGATTGTGCGAGAATTGGTGAGGCACTTTTCGGCGGAGATTTAGAGGCGAATGCGAATGCGGGTTATAAACTCCGTAATGTTAGAATGAGATTTGTTTCAGTTCCCGACGACCAACAGCAACCAAAAATGCTTATGAATACAATTGTCGCTGTTAAATCGGCGGTGAATTCTACTTTTGCGAATATTTCTTCCAAAGTTCCTCTCCAAAATTGTAATGGTGTTGCTATTTCGGTATTGGAGCAGAGCAAAGAAGTTGGTCGTTTGGAAAACTCTTATGCCCTTGAAAAATATCCAAAACTTAAATCGGTTCAGTATCTATTTTCTGACGCAACCAATAAATTTGTGACTTATAGACTGACTGATTTAGACGAGATTGAGGCGAGAGGTCTTGAAGCGTTGAGCGATAATGGAATTAATGCCTCGTCTGCTAATATGCGTAAAGCGAACAAAGCAACAATTATGGGTCTCGGTTTCCAACAATACCTTGATTTATCACGACAGAAGTTTTCGGTTCAATTGACGAGCGAAAGCACCAATTTAGGTGGAGCACCCCGCAATGTGTATCTTTTCTTTATGGGTCTTTTGGAACTTTAAGTAGTAAATTGATTTAAGAAATTGTAAGGAAGTTTATACACACCGAGAATGAGTGAAGAAAAAAAAGTTGAGGGAATTACCTATGTTAAATATAAACACACTTTTGCTAAACCCTCCAAAGAAGTCCCCGAAGAAGTAGCAAAACAGATAAGAAAAGAAAGTAAGAAAGTTTATAACAAAGAATATTATGCTAAACATAAGGATAATATTCTACAATATCACGCCAACCTATACGAGACAAAACTAAAAGTAAAAGTTGTATGCCCTCTTTGTGATAGGTCGGTGTCTCAACAATATCTTAAAAAACACCAAAAAACAAAACTATGCGAGAGGTATAGGGAAATGAAAAAGTGGGTTAAAGATAATAATTGAAATACTAAAATGGAGAGAGTATTTACTCACCGATTATTAATAACCGAACTAATGAATAGAGGTTTAATTCAAAGAATAAAAGTTGGTAATGGTTATAATTATTACTATAAAATATTAATCCCAGAGTAATTTATCTGCGTAATATGAGGGTGTTCCAACTTTGCCTCTATTTTTTTGGTGTCTTATTTTGTAAAGTCTTCGCCTTTTCTCGGCAAACTCTTTACCTTTTTCTTTTGTGTATAAGTGAAAATCTTTATAACCCATTGCCCCAACAGAAGCAACTTTTTTACCTCCCTTAAATACGTCTAATTTTTTTTTAGCGTTAGTAGAGGGTTTTACACTTACACCAATTCTTTTTGCGTTTGCCCTAATTTTAGGAGTAATATTATATCCCATATAATATAGCACAATATAATATTTTAATAATATATAATGGTATTAACATACAAGCAAAAGTTTAACAAGAAACACGGACAACCCAAAGAGACAACTAATTCAATAAGAAAAATAGCAAAATTAAGCGGAATAAAATATAAGAACGCATTAAAAATAGTAGAAAAAGGAAAAGGGGCATTTTATTCCAATCCTAAAAGTGTAAGAACATTTGTAAAAAGTCCAACTCAATGGGGAATAGCAAGACTTTACTCTGCCGTAATGGGAGGAAAAGCACAGAAAATAGACAAAGATTTATTAAACTAAACAATAGACATATTGTTGTGATTAGTTAATCCAATCGGGTAAGGTGTATCAGGACGAGCATACGATACTTCTCTTTTTTTTCTTTTGCTTAATATTCTGTGTATCTTTTCCATATCTTTGTATTTTAATTCATAATCACTTAGGGTGTGGGCGTTTAAGTCATAATCCATAACACCCTCATTAAAATTACAGGAACTTTTACAACTAAATAATTTCAAACAAGATTTTAATAAACCCATATATATATAGTATATGGATTATATTTTAATGAATAATTTGCCGTTGGAGTTAGTTGAGGATATTATGTTGCGAGTTCACAAAGCATATATGAGAGATTTAATAACTGAATTAACTCATAATGTTGTATGGATTAGAACACCCGAAGGCGAATATTCATTTTTAATCGGTAAAACGACTAATAATCCCTATTACGTATTGCGTAGTTTTATACCAGCAAACTTTAAGCAAGTTGATTACAGAATTCATAGACAACTTCATTATAATTACAAGAGACAAAATAAATAAAAATAAAATATTGTTTTATATAAATGAGCGATTGTAAAAAAGAAAAAGCAGAGATTAAGAAACTGAAAGCAGAGATAAATAAATTAAAGGGCGTAAAACCAAAACCAAAAAAAAAGATTAAACTTATAAAAAAAGCAGAACCAAAAAAGAAAGAAGCACCTAAAAAGAAAGAATTAAGTCGGGTTGAATTACAAAATAAGTTTTTACAAGTTGGAGGTATATCCGCAGTAGAAAAAAAGAAAAGAGAAGAAGAAATAAGAAAGAAAAAAAAAGCAGAGGATAGTAAAAAAGAAGCAACAAAGTCAAGACAATCATTAGCAGACAGATTTGATAAAAAAGCAAAGAAAAACGAAAGGGATAATAAAAATAAAGAAGCGAGAAGAAAATTTGACGAAAGAGAGAAAGCAAAAAAAGAAGCAGAAAAAAAGAAAAAAGAAAAACAAGAAGAAGCATTAAAAGATATTGTTGTATTGGTTGAAGATAAAGAGCAAGAGGGAAGAAAAAAAGTTGAAATAAAAAAAGAGTATATTGATATGTTAGAAGAAATAAGAGATAGATTAGGCAATTATAGATATATAAGCGAAGGATTTATGAATATAGACGCTTTTGGTTTAGAACCAAGAACCGCAGAAAAGGCGTATGCTTCCGCAAATAGAGCAATTAAAATACCAAAACCATTAAAAGATTTAGAGAAATTATTAGACGAAAAAGGAAAAGTTCAAGAAGCAATTATGAAAAAAGTTGGGTATAATGACGCATTTGAATTCTTATTTACAGACGAGGATATTGAAATACGAGACGTAGATTTTGAATATGATTTTTTGGCGGAAAGGGAAGGCGAGGGATTTTACGCACTACAAGGTTATAGAAATAAATTAGCACGATTAAAAGAAGACGCAAAAGAAAGTTTATTAAATGGGGTTAAATTAGCAAAACCCGCAATTAAAGCACTTAAAAAAGCGATTAAAACTGCTCCCTAAAATATAAAAACAATAAAAATAAAATATTTAGCAATATTATAATGGCGTATGGAATGAGTATGAAAAAAAGAATGGAAATGGTTAGAGCAGGGAAAAAAATGCCTAAAAAATCACCCGCTAAAAAGTCACCTGCTAAAAAAGGTAAAAAAGTTACATTTACAACCAAAGGCGGTAAAAAAGTCTCATTCAGTCCTAAAAAATAATTAATTTAATTTGTCTCGTTAATATAAAATGGAAAGTTCTATGGAAATATTAGCACAGATAAAACCGCAGATTGTTGAAAAAGAAAAGAAGAAAAGAAAGAAAAAAGAAAAGGAATTATTTTTTATAAAACCGAGAGCGTATAAAAATACAACAACGAGCGAAATGAAATGTCCCAAAGGTTTTAAAGTTTGTCGTTGCGGTAAAACACCTAAATGTAAAAAGAAATAATAATATATATGTTAAGTTCTAATTTACAATGGTTAAAAAAAGACGATTATACAACCCCTAAAAACGCTTGGGAAGATATATTAAAATATATCCCTAAAACAGAAAAGATATGGTTGCCGTTTTATAATGACGGGGAGTGCGAGACAATTGTAAAAAGTTTAGGATATGAAAATGTAGAACATTATAAGAAGGATTTTTTTTCTTATGATATTCAGGAAGCAATAGTAATTGATAATCCGCCGTATTCGTGTAAAAAAGAAGTAATACAAAAACTCAAAATGCGAGGTATTCCATTTGCTTTATTATTACCATTACATACATTAGAGAGGAATTATATTTATAGCGACGAGGATTTACAGGTATTAATTAATAAAGGAAAATATGTTTTTCGTGAAGGTAATATGCGACCTCCATTTAAGGCGATTTGGTTTTGTTGGGGGTTTCAAACATATTTAAAAAGTGATAAGCGTTTAATTTGGATTTAAGTTTTTCACTTAATTCTTCAACGAGTTTTTTTAGTTCTTCAATCTCTCGGTCTTTTTCTGCTAAAATATTATCAAAACAATCACTATCACTACTTTCACTATTTTTTCTTAATAATGGTGTCTCTTCGTCGCTACTCTCATAATCGGGGTCTTCTCTCGGGTCATAGTCAGGGTCTTCTTCACTATCACTTGTAGTATATTCCATTTTCATTAGCGTTCTCCACATTAGCGTTCTACTATAAAGAGACAAAAAAAAATATATATGAATATTATTATTATTGTTTTTTATTCTCTTTGCTTTTGTGTTTTTAGTTGTAGGAATAGTGCTTTTCTTTCGGGGTGAACTTTTTTGCTTCTATAATTACAATATTCATACCATTTCAATAGTTTCATATTATCTTTGTAGTTTTCATTTTCTTCCAATCCCCTTTTTTTACAAAGTTTCATAAACTCATTTGCTTTCCAATATTCGTCAAAAGTCATTTTCAAACTTTCGGGTTTCATTTGGTTGTAATTCTCGTCCGTCATATCTGTGACGGGGTGAGAACCTATATACACGTCCAAATGTTTTTTTACCTCTATATATATTTCGTCGTCCCACGAGACGGACTTAGGTTCGTAAGTTTCTATATAAGAAGACATAGTTGAATAATCACAATTATCGTCCTGAACTTTCCATTCTTCCAATCTCCAATACAACCAGTCGTCCATAAAGTTTTGCTGTGCTTTGGAGAGTTTAATTGAAGTGTTAGGCATTCTCGGTTGTTGTTGTTATGCTATATTATTCCTTACAGAAATCCATTTCAATTAACTGAATAATACCAAAAATATTTTGCTATAAACTTTGAATAATAAAAAAGTGTATTTATTATTTGTCTCTTTGGTAATTACTTGCCTACCCTTTGCTTTCTTCCAAATTCAGTTACACCTCTAACATAATTATCAAACAATATATCTATTTGCTCTTTGTTTTGTTTTATACCATTCATAGCATTTATATAACCTTGTTCTCCTTTGATACTTTCTTCACTTCCGTCGGGCATAATAGTAGTATAAGTTACACTTTTTTCTTTTTCTTCAAATGTCCGCTCCATATCTTCTACATAGTAATCAATAATTCTTTTTTTATATTTTGCTACTTTTTCAATTGGGTATTCATTATACATATAAGTCCAAAACTTTTGCTCGTTTTGTTTATTCTTTATCTGTTTATTTACATATTCTATTGTGTCGTCAATATTCCAACTATATAGCAAACCAATCATATAATCTTCGTCTTCCTGAGTTCTAATTTCTTTACATTTAATATTCAAAATCCTCCCTCGTCCAAATTCTTCCAGTGTTTTCGTCAACCTTGCTAATTCACAAAGTCGTAGTTTTTTTTTACCTTTATTAATAACAATAATACAATCTTCTACTTGTTCTTTATAAAATTCCCAATTGTCTTTTTTTAATGTAGAAGAAACAACACACCAACTTCTTCCTTTTTTTACCAGCATTTCTTCGTCTTTGCGGGCAATGGAATTCATTGTTGCTTTGTTGGGTTGTTGAGGTGCTATAATATTCCTTACAGAAATCCATTTCAATTAACTGAATAATACCAAAAATAATTCACCAAACACTTTTACTATTTTTTATTATTATTATTTTTAGTAGCGTTAGAGCGTTAGAGCGTTAGAGCGTTTGTAAAAAAGGCAAATTCAGTCCGCAAACTAAATTCACTATTTTTATTTTAGTATTTATCAGTAAATTGATTTGGAATTCTGTGAGGAATATTATAGCACCAAAACAACCCACAATGCCCTTTACCCATTACACCACAACGAAGAAGTTGGTTACACCTGTTTCTACTACTTATGAATATGTAATTCAGTTCTTTGAAAAAACAAAGGAAAAAGACGAATGGTTGGGAACTATTAGTTCAAAGGATTATATGGAAAAGGAATTTACCGAAAAACAAAAGTTCTCGCATATTCTTTCACTTATGGAAAAAGACCCTGCTTTCGGTCAGGCAGACACTATTAGCATATACGAAAAAACTATTCTGAAAAAAAAGATTGTAAAACAATATATTGCTAATTATGAATGTTATAAGACAGGGCAAGAAGAGGAGGTAATTTATGCTACACAAGAGGGAACAGCAATCAGGGAACATATTAGTGCGGAAAACTGGGAAGAGTATATTGAATGGGAAGAAAAAATACCCGAAGAAGAAGTAGAATTGGAGGAAGAATGGTATTATTGCGAATATGAGGGCGACTATTACATTCGCCGAGACGACTACCATACGAATTGGGCGGACGACATAAAGTCGCATAATATTGAGGACGAGGAAGACGACAAAATTATTCCAACTATTTGGTAAG
>Ga0181380_1000230_pt1 | contig 26138 bp, 29 predicted proteins | sample 3SPOviralmetaG_FD_130116 | JGI IMG/M metagenome (GOLD analysis project Ga0181380, IMG submission 130116) | Marine viral communities from the oligotrophic San Pedro Time Series (SPOT) site, San Pedro Channel, CA, USA - 3 SPOT_SRF_2009-08-19 | ecosystem: Environmental > Aquatic > Marine > Strait... | reverse complement strand
CTGTTCATCTTGTTAATGATGAATTACCAACTAAAACATTAAGACTAAATCCTATAACAACAATTACAGGTACTTTAAATGAAGGATTAGATGATAGTGAAACTGAAATTGATGTAGTTAGTACAAAACAATTTCCTACTTCAGGAACAATATTGATTGATTCTGAACAAATGACATATACAGGAAAAACTGCAACTTCATTGACCGGCGTCACTCGTGGTGCAAATTCTACAACAGCGGCCACTCATACTAGTGGTGCAACAATAGGTACTACTGCATTAAGAGTAGCTCATAGAAATCATGGTATGCATGGTACATCAAACAATGTAACAATTGCTGGTGTCGCTTCTGGTACTTACAATGGTGTTGCTTCAACAAATATCAATGGCACATATACATCTATCTCAGATATTAAAATGCATAGTTATGTAATTACAGCACAGAACTCTGATTTTGCTACTGCATTAGGTGATGTTGGTGGTGCTACTGTTACTGCAACAAGAAACATTTTATATGATGTAATTCAACCCGTTGCAGGTGTTATTCAACCACCAAATACAACGATTGGCTCTACATTAAGAGCAACAACTGGTAAAACACTAGAAGGCTCTGAAACAGAATTTACTTTAACAACTGCTTCTGATAAAGTGGCAGTAGAATTAAATGAAGATTATTACTTCACAGGACCTAGACTTGTTGCTTCTGCAATTAATGAAACTAACGAGATGTCTGGTGGTAAATCTTTAAATCTAGATATTACATTAAACTCAACATCAGGCAATTTATCTCCTGTTGTCGATACAAGTAGATTAAGTACTCACTTAATACGAAATCATTTATATAATCCTGTTTCAGGAACTACACCAGATTTTGTTGCTGATACTGCAAAAAGTGGTGGTAGTTCTTCTGCGAAATATGTAACAAGACCAGTTAAATTAATTAACGACTCAACTGCATTAGATATTCGAATATCTGCTTATGTTCCTTCAACTTCAGAAGTTGAAATGTACTTTAGAACAACCGCAGCTGATGATGCTAGAAACATAAAAGAATTAGTGTGGACACCATTTAATGATGATGGTTCTCCCGATACGGCTGTTACTCCATCAGACGATAATATAACATTTAAAGAACACAAATATAGCGTGAGTGAGTTACCTACGTTCACATCTTTCCAATTAAAAGTAGTTCTAAAGGGTACAGTTAGTTCTTATCCTCCTAGAGTGAAAGATTTACGAGGAATTGCTCTGGCAGTTTAATTTTATGAGTAGAGATATCGCAAAGGTCGAAGGCCACACAAACTTAGTTAGAGATTTAAAATCTCAAGCAATCATTAATACTGATTCAGATGCCTATGCAAAGTATATGGCAAGAAAAGCAAAACAAAAAGAAAAAGATGATGAAGTAAGAAAAGTAATTCGTGAAGTAAATGAATTAAGAAATGAAATGAAAGAAATAAAAAACTTACTAGTAGGTATGTCAAATGGCAGATAGAAGTATATCAGCGGGTGATACATTAAATAAATTTAGATTTGAATTTAATGGTACTGCTGAAGATATAGGAGATATTTCAGGTATCACAGGCGCAAGTGGTATTATTGCAAGTGCAACAGATGTTGTTGAAGCAATTGTATTATTGAATCCTGACTTAACAACTATATCAACTGACAGTCATATTTTTACTAGTGACGGTTTAGTTTTTGAAGGTGCTACAGATGATGGATTTGAAACATCTCTTGTTGTAACTGACCCAACAGCAGATAGAACATTTACTTTACCAGATGCTAGTGGTGAAATGGCAGTAATAACAGCATCTCAAACATATACAAATAAAACAATAACAACACCTACAATAACAAGTGCTGTTTTAAATACAGGTGCAAGTGGTACTGCCGTATTAGACGAAGATACTTTTTCATCTAATTCTGCTACAAAGGCTGCAACACAACAAAGTATTAAGGCATACGTTGATACTAATTTAACTGCCCAAGATTTAGATATTGCACCAGATAGTGGTACAGAACAAAGTATAGATTTAGATAGTGAAACATTAACCCTTGCAGGTGGTACAGGAATAGATTCAAGTGCTACAAGTAATACAGCAACTTTTACTGTTGATTCAACTGTAACAACTTTAGCAGGAACACAAACACTAACAAATAAAACTTTAACATCTCCCACATTAACTAGTGCTGTTTTAAATACAGCAATAAGTGGAACTGCTTTTCTTGATGAAGATGATTTAGATTCTAATAGTGCAACAAAATTGGCTTCACAACAAAGTATTAAGGCGTATGTTGATGCTCAGACAACTGCTCAAGATTTAGATTTTGCAGCCGATAGTGGTGGGGCATTAAATATTGATTTAGATAGTGAAGTATTAACTGTTTCAGGAGGCACAGGACTAGATTCAAGTGCTACAGGTAATACGTTGACAGTTGCCGTTGATTCGACTATTGCAATAACAACAGCGTCACAAACATTAACAAATAAAACATTTACAGAACCAGTCGTTAGTAATTTCACATTATCATCTGGTACTGTAAGTGGATTAAACGTAGGTGAAAGAATTATAATTGAAGGTTCTACATCAAATGATTTTGAGACATCTTTAGATTGTGAAGAACCTACACAAGACAATGTAATCACAATACCAGATACAGATATGACATTAGCAACAACAGCAACCCATGTAACTAAGGGCAAGTCAATTTCACTTGCGATAGCATTAGGGTCCTCTGGAGCTGCACATTCTGGAACAGGTATTTAGGATAGGATAAATAGTAGTATGGCAGATAGAACCGTAGCAGTAACAGATACACTAGAAACTTTTAGACAGACTTATAATCTGACAGCGGCTGATGTTGGAGATATTTCGAGCCTAACAAGTGCAAGTGGCACAATTGCTTCATCTTCAGATATTGTAGAAGCTGTCGTTGCAAAGAATACAGAAATCGCTGCTCTGAAAGCAGGTACTTCAATATTCGAAACTAAAATAGTTTTTGAAGGCGATACAGATGATGCACACGAAACAACAATACAAGTAGCTGACCCAACTGCTGATAGAACAATTACTTTTCCAGATGCGTCTGGTACTGTTTCTGTAGTAGATGCAACTGAAACTCTTACAAATAAAACTTTAACTGCACCAGTTATTACAAGTGGTGTTTTTAATACTGCTTTTTCAGGTACTGCATTTTTAGATGAAGACGGTATGGATTCTAATAGTGCAACAAAGTTAGCATCTCAACAATCAATCAAAGCATATGTTGATGCTCAAATTACTGCTCAAGATTTAGATGTAACTTCAGATAGTGGCACGATTGCAATTGACCTTGATAGTGAAACATTGACGATTGCTGGTGGAACAGGATTAGACAGTTCAGGTTCAGGCAACACAATAACACTTGCTATTGATTCAACTGTAACAACTCTAACAGGTTCTCAAACACTTACAAATAAAACTTTAACAAGTCCTGTAATTAATAGTGGTGTTTTAAATACTGCTCTTTCAGGAACTGCCTTTCTTGATGAAGATAATATGGCATCTAATTCTGCCACAAAAGCTGCTTCACAACAAAGTATTAAGGCATATGTTGATGCAACTATAACTGCTCAAGATTTAGACATTACAACTGATAGTGGAACTATTGCGATTGATTTAGATAGTGAGACACTAACCGTTGCTGGTGGTACTGGTATTGATAGTTCAGGCTCAAGTAATACAGTAACACTTGCACTTGATAGTACAGTTGTAACATTAGCAGGAACACAGACTTTGACAAATAAAACTTTGACAAGTCCAACTTTAAATTCACCTACTATTACAAGTTTAGTTGCTACTAACTTGCAATTAACAGACGCAAGTATCGTATTTGAAGGTGCAACTGCTGACGCACATGAGACAACTTTAACAGTTGTAGACCCAACAGCAGATAGAACTATTACAATACCAAATGAAACAGGAACACTAATCACTACGGCAGGTGCGGCCACAAATGCTTTTGCTATTGCTCAGGCAATTGCACTAGGTTAATTGTATAAATAGTAGTAAGAATAACAGATTAATTGTGAAATATAGTATAAATATAGGAAAAGGGAAAAAACATGGCTAACGATTTTAAAAGATTCTGTACACCAGACATAAGTCACACCAGTAATACAACGATTTACGCTGTACCTGCAGGATCATCTAGTTCTGCTTTAGAATCAATCGTTATCGGTCTTACTTGTGCGAATAAAACAACCAGCGAAAAGACCATCAGTATTTTTTTAGATAATGAAGATGGTTCAAATGATGTATTCATTGTGAAGAATGCTAAAATACCTGCAGGCGCTTCTTTAGAAGTAATGTCAGGAAATAAATTAGTATTACAAAATGATGGTTCAAACGGAGACAATTTAGAAGCTCTTGCTAGTGCTGGCAGTTCAATAGATATTACTGTCTCAGTTTTAGAAGATGTCTAAGTTATAAATAGTTAAATAAGAGGAATTAATTAATGGCATATATAGGTTTAACAAACATACTAACTAAAGTTGGCGGTCAAGAATTAACTTTAGATATAGATGAGGATACATCCCTTACCGCGGATTCGGATGACCAGATTGATGTCAGAATTGCTGGCGCTGATGACTTTCAATTCACAGCAAATACATTTAGTGTATTAACAGGAAGTAGTCAATCTTTTGCTGATAGTGCAAAAGGACTATTTGGTACTGGTGATGATTTAGAAATCTATCACGATGGCACTAATTCATACATTGCAAACAAAACAGGCGCTTTAAAAGTTGCAACCGAAACCTCTGGTATCGTTGTAACAATCGGACATACTACAAGTGAAACAACAATCGCTGATAACTTAACAGTTACAGGTAATGCAAGTATTGGTGGAAACTTAGATGTAACAGGTAGTTTCGATATGAGTGATGCTGATATTACAAATATTGGAAGTATTGCACTTGATTCCATTACAAATGATGGCACAGATATTACACTAGACTCATCAAACGATATCGTTATAGATGCTGCTGGTGGTAACGTAGAATTCAAAGACGCTGGTACTTTACAACTTACTTTAGACATGGACGGCACTTCAGGTGCTCAAGTCATTCAACTCGGTGTCGACTCAGACGACTTAGTATTTAATCAGTATGATGGTAACGAAGTAATGAGAATTGCTGATGATAGGGCAGTTTACTTCTTTGATAAAGGTGGAGAGAAAATATCTTCAGACGGAACAGATTTAACTATCAATGCTGGCGCCGACCTTAATCTAACAGCAGTAACAGATATTAACATACCTGCAAATGTTGGATTAACATTCGGTAATGATGCTGAGAAAATTGAAGGCGACGGAACAGATTTAACAATCGCTGGTAATAATATTAATCTTACTGCAACAGCAGATGTTGTAGTTCCTGCAAACGTAGGCGTAACATTTGGTACTGGTGAAAAGATTGAAGGCGATAATACAGACTTAACAATAACATCTGGCGCTAAAATCAACTTAACTGCTACAAGTGACGTTGTAGTTCCTGCAAACGTAGGAGTTACTTTCGGTACTGGCGAGAAAATAGAAGGCGACAACACAGATTTAACAGTAACATCTGGTGGCAAAATCAACTTAACTGCTACAAGTGACGTACACTTACCTAACAATGTAGGAATGGTGTTCGGTGATTCAGCAGAAAAAATTGAAGGAGATGGTACAGATTTAACAATCGCTGGTAATAATATTAAATTAACAGCGGCTACAGATGTTATTATTCCTACAAACGTAGGTTTACACTTTACAGATGCAAACGAAAAAATTGAATCAGATGGTTCAAAACTTACACTTACATCTGGAGGCACATCATTTGCTCTACCATCTTCAGACGGAAGTAGTGGAGAGGCATTAGTAACAAATGGTTCTGGTGTATTATCCTTTGCGGCTGCAGGCTCAAGTAATCCTGCAAGTGCTGACGGAGCTGCATTAGGTTCTGCTTCACTAGAGTGGTCAGATTTATTCTTGGCAGATGGCGGAACAATTCAGTTTGGTAACGACCAAGAAGTCAGATTAATTCATACTGCTGACACAGGATTAATATTAAAACATACTGCTACGGCAGACGATAAACCAATTTCATTAACATTACAAACAGGCGAAACAGATATCGCTGCTAATGATGTTATTGGTAAAATAGATTTCCAGGCACCAGATGAGGCAACAGGCACAGATGCAATACTTGTTGCTGCTGGTATTGAGGCAGTCTCAGAAGGAGACTTTAGTTCTTCTAACAATGCAACTAAATTAGTGTTCAAGACTGGTGCAAGTGAAGCCGCATCATCTAAAATGACATTAAGTTCTGCTGGTCTCTTGACTATTGCAGACGATTTAGTAATTAAAGATGGCGGTACAATAGGTGTTGCTTCAGATGCAGATTCTATAACAATTGCTTCAGACGGTGTAGTTACATTTAGTCAAGTGCCTGTATTACCAGACAATACAGTATCAACAGCAGACATTCAGGCAGACGCAATCACAGGTGCTAAAATTGCTGATAATGCAATCAATAGTGAACATTATACAGACGGTAGTATTGATACTGCCCACATAGGGGACACACAAGTTACATTGGCTAAAATTGCTGGTAGTGGAACAAGAAATAGTACTACATTTTTAAGAGGCGACGGAACATTCAATGCCGTTTCCGGTTTTGCTTCATCTGGTCACAACCACGACTGTGCATGTAACTGTAACTGTTAAAAGGATAAACAATGAATTTAAGAAAAAATACACAAACTGAACCGGCATATAACGGCGAAACAGTAACACTAAAAGATAAAGGTAGTGATGAATTTGAACTTACAATAGGTTCAAATACATATGCGTTTGATAAAGACCTTATTTTAGCAGACCATAAATCAAAAGAAACTATTACTACACATCATGCTATTTCTGTGTTGTCAGTTCATGATGACAATTATGGTGCAGCTGGTACATTAAAAGCTACAAACTTTTTTAAACATACACAACACAATAAGTCAAGTGTAGGGTCACTTAGAAATTTAATGAACATTAAACCTATAGTGTTTGTGTTTATACCTTATGTTGATAGTTCAACAGATGATTGGACATTAGTAGTAAACTCAAGTATTGCTACAAATGAAGGTAGTGCTCTTGCTACATTTAATGTAGATAATAACAGGTCGATTGGTGCGGCTGCCGGCGACTTACTACCAAGTATTTCAATGTCTAAAGACGGAACAGATATTTCAGCTACAATTGACCCCGTTAAAGAAGACGTAGAGATTTACTTTGAAACTACAGGCGGATATCTAAATAAAAATAGAGTCAAAACAAATTCAAGTGGTGTCGCTACAACTACAGTAGTTGGTGCTGCCGCAGGTAAAGTCAAAGCAGGTTTCAAATATTTCTCAGGAAAAGCAGAAATAACTATATAATAGCTTTACATCATATTAACATTATGTTATAATATTATGAAAAGGAGTGTATTTAATGATTGGATACAAAAAATGCCCTCATGTAAATGAGCAACAATCCCCAAATGAATTAATCATCAATCATAATCCAGAAGGTCTGGAATATGACTTAAAACTAACCGGTAGTAAAGACGCTCTTGTTTCATACAGACGTGAAATGCGTATGGACCAAAGAGACCACTATCAAGGTTACTTATCTAAAGCTGACTTAAACAGAGATACTTCTTCTAATAAACAGATAAATCAACCACATGCAATTATCGCTGTAGGTTTTAGATTACATGAAAAAGTTAGAGTGTATGATTTCTTCAGACACACTACTGATTCTAAATCAACCACAGGACATGTTGTAGCATCAATGTTAGGCATACAACAAGGTTTCTCTTTTGCTAGACCTTGGGCAGACTCACCCATTGACGATTGGATTGTATTTCTACCTGCTTCTAAAATTATAATTAATGGTGTTGAACAAGGTGATAAAATGATAGAAACTATTAATGGTAACGGATTAGATGATATTATTCCTATGATGCCAACGATTCAATTAAGTATGGATAATGAAGATAATATTACAGCACAATTATTAGAAGCTGATGGTACAAATGCTTATAAAGAAAATGTAGAAATATTTTTAGAAACAACAACAGGTGTGTTGCGTGAAAATAGAATTTATACAAACAATGTAGGTAAAGCAAGTACTAAGATTTTATTTAAAGGTAGAGGCAAAGTTAAAGCAGGTTTTAAACATTTTACAGGGAAAACAGAAATTGAAATTAGATAATCAAAATATAAAACTACAGGCTTTCTGGGCAACAAACGTTATCATGGAAGGCGTTGACATAACCGATGAAGATAATCAAGAGTTAATTAGAATTGGTAAAGAACACTCAAAAGTATTTAAACATGTTCCAGATATTCAAGACCCTAATCGTCAAGGTTATAATTTATTCAATGTTGACCATCCTGCTATAGATAAACTTGCAGCTCTTATAAAATCTCGTGTAAGATTATTAATGAAAGCAGATGGTTTTATTGAACCTGAAAAATATGACATTGAAGCAGTGGCTGCATATCGAGAACACGAACATGGTGACAGAAGTAAAACACACAATCACAGAGGTTGTGATTATGTGGCTGTATATTATGCAGATTTAGATGCTATGGAAGGTCTAGGTGATAATTTTAAACAACCTAAAGGTAGATTTATTTTTACTGACCCTATAACACAAAGGTCAAGAGCAATGAATCACACACAAAACGTAGATGTAGTAGTTTATCCTAAAATGCTTGTTATGCACCCTGCATATTTGTATCATTTTAGTGAACCTTATTTAGGTAAAAAAACTAGGTCTTTCTTTACTATTGTTTGTAGAGTAGCAGAACCTATACAAGCACCGTTTTACACAAAATTATGATATATCAAGCATGGGTAAATAACATTATGGTCGAAGAAGACCTGTTGACCAGTGAAGATAATCTTCAATTATTAGAAGCAGTTAAACCAGAGATTGATAAATTTAATGGTACTCCTGAAATTTTTAACAAAGAGATTAAAGTACCAAATTTATTTGCTTTAGACACGCCAATAATAAAATTATTTAGAGAAAAGATTAAAGTAAAACTGTATGAGATGTTACATGCAGAAAAATTTATAGACCCGGACGAATTAGAAATACAAGTAACTGCATTTCCTAGAAGATTTGTCAAAGGTAATCGGGCACGACCTCATACTCATAGAGGCATTGATTACACTGGAGTTTACTATGTAGATTTAGATAACGTAGAAACTAATGACGCAACCTGTGATAATGATGATGGTAGATTTTTATTAATTGACCCAATAGCACAACGCTCAAGAGGTCTAAATCATGATATGTTAATTCAATTACAACCTAAACCAAAAATGTTAACCATACATCCATCATATTTATTTCATGAATCTGAAATGTATAAAGGAAAAAGAGACAGAATATTTATTGTTATAAACGCCAAAGTTAAGGACAGACAACAAGCAGACTCTTTTATTACAATATGATTATAGATAATTTTTTAAAAGATGAAGATTGGAATTACTGTTACGAATTTTTTAAAAAGGGTTATTGGCAGTTTCCAAATTTAAGTAACATAACAGGCAATCAAGGTTGGCGTATTTTTAATCCTGATGTAGAAAAGGCAATAGGAGAAAAATTGTATAACAGATTTACAACTTGTAATTCACTAGACCATCAACAAATAAAAACACCTTATGCTGTACAACGAGTAGGCATTAATGGTGCAACGGCATTGAACGAGTCACATTTACATCAAGACGGCACACCAAAAGACCTTAGTCTTATCTGGTTTGGTTCTAAAGAATGGAAAAATGATTGGGCAGGTGCATTACAAATACATCAAGATGACAAAATTCATAGAGTGCCATATGTACCAAATAGGGCTGTTCTTTTTAATTCTAATCTGTTTCATATGCCTGAGACACCTAGTGAAAAAAATAAACTCAGAATAAGTGTAGGGTTACATTTAACTCCTGCATCTAAATGGGAATATATTTACAAACCAAGGGTACAAAAGTAATGCCTAAATTTACATTAACTTGTCATAACTTTAAGACACAACATAAAAGACAAATGGTATATGATACTGATGTAAGTACGTTACATTGGAAAGATACAGGACTGCCAGTGATAAGAGGTGCAGAAGTACAAGACCCAAATAACGTTAAAGTTGCAGAAATGGAAAAAGGAAAAGGTGAACTAGAAAAAATTAAAATACAATTAGGTTTATCTTGTAACTATTCTTGTTCATACTGTAGTCAAAGATTTGTTCCTAGAGCAAAAGCAACTAATTACAAACAAGTAGATGACTTTGTTAGTAACATGGACAACTGGTATCATGGTGACGGCAAACCAAGATTTGAATTTTGGGGAGGAGAACCTTTAGTTTATTGGAAAACTTTGAAACCATTAGCTATTGCATTAAAGAAAAAATATCCTGATTGTACAATGAGTATGGTTACTAATGGTAGTTTATTAGATAAAAAAAAGAATGATTTTTTAGAAGAGTATGGGTTTTCTATAGGAATGTCACATGATGCTGTAGGTCAACATATTCGTGGTCCTGACCCTTTGAGTGACCCTAAATCAAAAGTAGGTATTATAGATTTATTTAAAAGATTAGCACCTAAAGGTAGAATGTCTTTTAATTCAATGATACATGCCGACAATATAAGTCGTGCAACTGTTCAAAAATGGTTTGAAAACTTTGTAGAAAAAGAAATTGGTAAAGAATATTTACAATATTTAGAACTTGGTGAAGGTGGTTTTATTGATGCGTATGATGAAGGAGGTCTTGATACTTCTTTATTAGATGGTGAAAAAGATGTTGAGTACAGAATTAAAGCAGCTGCTGAATTAAGAGAAAACACAGCGTCAAGATTTGGTTTAGTTGACAAAAAGGCCAGAGATTTTATTAAAAGTCTACAGATAGGAAGACGTGTAGAAACATTACCTCAAAAATGCGGAATGAGTGAAAGAAAAAATATGGCTGTAGATTTAAATGGAAATGTTTTGACTTGTCAAAATGTAAGTCCTGTATCAACTAATCCTGCAGGCATTTCACATCATATTGGTCATGTAAATGATTTAGAGAAAGTAAAAATAAAAACAGGCACACATTGGAGTGACCGACCAGACTGTCCTAAATGTCCTGTAATACATCTATGTAAAGGTTCTTGTTTATTTTTAACAGGTGAACTTTGGGAAGCATCTTGTAATAATGCATATAGTGATAACGTGATTATGCTTTGCCATGTTATAGATAGTATCTCAGGTTATTTTCCAATACATATTGAAGGCGATTTTAGAGAAGACCGTAAAGATATATTTTGGGCAGTAAACGGTAAACCTAAGAATACACGAAAAGCAAGAAAAATAGGTGAGTTAAAACCCCAACCAATTACAATAGTTCGAAGAAAATCAGATATACAGGTTAAAAATGTCTAAAATTAGGGGGTACTATCATATGCAGGCAGCCCCTAACGCCGCCTAGCGGGCGGCTATGAGACGGCAAATCCCGTTAAATTGTTTTAGCTTTCTCTTTTCTTGAATTATAAATAGTATTATAAGAAAAACAGGAATGATTAATGGCAACAATACAGAACATTACTATCGACCAAGATTGCGATTATACTGAAACATTAACAGTAAAAGATTCGACAGGAACAGTAGTCGATTTATCAAGCGAAACGATAACTGCTACATTGAGAAAAACACATCTTGCTAGTTCATCAACCTCGTTTACAACAGCAAAGGTAAGTGCAACTGACGGCACTTGCTCTATTGCACTAACTGATACTGTAACAGGTGCTCTTTCAGAAGGTAGATATGTTTGGGATTTGACAACAACTGATAGTTCAGGACTTATCACTCGAAGAATAGAGGGACGTGCAACGGTAACACCAAGCGTAAGTAGATAATTATGATAGATATTGATCCAGATATAGAAAAACAAATTTCACTCTTACAAGAAAAAAAGTTAAATTCTAAAATCAAAGAAGATATAAAGAAGGTTGTTAAGGTCGCAGAACAACCAGAAGAGAAATTAGAAGACTTTTTCTCTGTAATTGCTGATGCAAAAAAACAATCACAAGAAAAAGTTGCTAAGGCAGAAAAGAAAATATCTGATTTAGAAGAATTGTTTTCTTCTCTAAAGAAAGAGAAAAAGAAAACAAAACCAAAAAAGAAAAAAGAATTATTACTAGAACCTAAGAAAGAAATAAAAGAAGAAAAACCAGTTATTGAAATTGAAATTTCTGAAGATGACAATACAGATGATATAATTAAACAAACAACTAAAAAACTTTCTGAAATGAAAGTTGCAAATGAACTAGAAAAAGAAAAATTAAAATCTTTAGATAAGATAACCTCTTTAGATGATATGAAAAAAGAGTTTGTTCAATTTAAAGATATTGTAACTAAACAAATGTCCACAATAGGTGGTGGCGGTGAAGTTAATTTAACAAAGTTAGATGATGTAGATATAAGTTCTATTGGTGATGGCAAGGTATTAAAGTATCAAGCATCAACAGGTAAAATAGTTTTTGGAACAGCATCTTCATCATTGGCTGGATTAACTGATATTGATACTGATACTGCTCTAGTAGATAAAAGAGTTTTACAATTTGACTCAGCAACTAATACGTTTGTAGGTACAGTTTTAGAAACTGAAGATTTAGTTTTAAATGCTACAGATTCAAGTGGTTCAAATGCTGGTGATAGAGTAATTTTAGATGGCACAGATTCAAGTGGTTCAAATGCTGGTGACGGTTTAGATTTACAAGATGGTACTTTTGGGGCACCAGTAGATTTAAGTCGAATTGACCAAGACATTGTACCAGATGTAACTAATCTAAGAAATTTAGGTAGTTCAACAAAAAGATTTAATGATTTATTTCTTGCTGGTGATACAATTGACCTTGCAGGTGCAACAATAAGTTCTGATGGCACAGGTGCAATTGCAATATCAGCAACAGGTGCAACATTACCTGCAGGCACAAAATCAGGTGATAACGAATTAGCAATTTTGGCTAGTGGTACTGGTGCAGCTGGGGGACAACCTACAAGAGTAATACCTTTTTTTACTGCTTCAGCAGGACTAGATACAAAGAATACAGACTTTGAGTTTAACGCTTCGATTGATACTCGAACAACGTTTACAGGAACAAAAACATTTACATTGGCAAATGGCAATGCACTAGCTGATAGTGACACTACCATTTTTCAATTTTAGGAATAAATAATGGCAAATAAAACACCAATTAGAGCAGTATTTAATGACGCCGGTACTGCAACAGGTCTTTCTGAGTTTCAGACAGGCGATACAGTAGGACTAACACATGGTGGTCTTGGGGCTTCATTATCAATAGGTTCTGCTGGTCAAGTATTAAAAGTTAATTCAGGTGCTAGTGCGTTAGAATTTGGTAGTGTAGAAGCAATTATTAATATTGACGGAATGACCGATGGGTCAAGTGCAACAATTGCTGATACTGATAAGTTTGCTATCTCAGATGGTGGTACAGAAAAATTTGTAACCGCATCTCAAATATCAACCTATGTTAATGCAGAATTAGGATTAGACATTGACTCATATGCTGATGGTACAGGAATTACTTTAGCTGCTACAGATAAATTTGTAGTATCAGATGGTGGTACAGAAAAAAGACTTAATGCTTCACAGATAGATACTTTTGTTTCTGGAACATCTTCAACACTCACGAATAAAACTTTAACTGCTCCAACAATTAATGGTGTTGTTGGGGGGACAGCAACTTCACAAACAATTACAACACTAACCACAAGTACAATTGCTAATGGTGGTAGTAATGCTATAACATTGAGTGGTGCAAATGTTACCATTGCAGGTAACTTATCTGTTTCAGGTCAAACTACAACAGTCGACTCTACAACTGTTAGTATTCAAAATGCTTTTGTATTTGAAGGTGCAACAGCAGATGCTCATGAAACAACATTAACAACAGTTGACCCAACAGCAGATAGAACAATATCTTTACCTAATGTTTCAGGAACATTACCAGTTCTTGCAGCTGCATCAGCAACACAAATTACATCAACACCAGAAGAATTAAACATCTTAGATGGTGTTACTTCAACTGCCGCTGAATTAAATATAATAGATGGCGACACATCAGCGGGAACAACTGCTTTTGCAAGTGGTGATGGTTTAGTAACTAACGATAATGGTACAATGCGTCAAACAACAATTGCTACACTAGATACTTTTCTTGCTGCTACAACAAAAACTTTAACAAACAAAAGTATTGATTCTGATAATAACACAATTACAAATATTGTTAATGCAGATATTAAATCATCAGCCGCAATTGCATTTAGTAAGATGGAAAACTTAACTACTGCAAGAGCATTAGTTTCTGATGGTAATGGTGATGTATCTGTAAGTGCTGTAACGTCAACTGAAATAGGTCATTTAGACGGAGTTACAAGTGCAATACAAACACAACTAGACACAAAAACAACACAGGCGTTCGCTATGGCACTTGCAATGGCATTGTAATAAGTATAAATAGTTATAAAGGAAGAATAATATATGGCAGTCCCAAGTACAAAAGCAACATTTAAAGAGTATTGTTTACGAGCATTAGGTAAGCCAGTAATAGATATAAATGTTGATGATGACCAAGTAGATGACAGAATAGACGAAGCAATTCAATATTTTGCCCAATATCATGTTGATGGTGTTGAGAGAATGTATTTAAAATATAAAGTAACTGCTGCTGATATTACAAGAATGACAACTAATACTTCAGAGTCAGTTACAGACAATTCTATTACAACTGCTTATGAAAGAGCAGATAATTTTATTGTAGTTCCTTCAAGTGTAATTTCTGTTGTCAATGTATTTCCTTTATCAGACAGAGCAAACTTAAACATGTTTGATGTTAGATATCAATTAAGATTAAATGACTTGTATGATTTTTCATCTACAAGTATCGTACATTATCAAATGACAATGCAACATCTTGATTTTCTTGACCACGTTTTAGTGGGAGAAAAACCAATGAGATTTAATCATTTATCAAACAGATTGTTTATTGATATGGATTGGGGAGTAGATATAAAGGCAGACGAATATTTAATTATAGAAGTTTTTCGTAAATTAGACCCTGATACTCATACCGATATATATGATGACATATATTTAAAAAGATATGCTACAACACTAATTAAAAAACAATGGGGACAAAATCTTTCAAAATTTTCAGGCACCGCTATGTTAGGTGGGGTTACTTTAAATGGGCCTGAATTATTCTCTACAGCAATTCAAGAACAACGACAGTTAGAGGAAGAAATCAGATTAAATTATGAAGAACCCGCTCACATGCAACAAGGATAACTAAATGCCAACGAATGTCTATTTCGACACAGGCACAACATCTGAGCAGAGACTATACGAAGATTTAATTATAGAACAGCTCAAGATTTACGGCCAAGATGTCTATTACTTACCAAGAAAGATTGCCAACAAAGACACAATCTTTGGTGAGGATCCTGCAAGCTCATTTGATGATTCGTATATCATTGAAATGTATGTAGATAATACTGATGGATATATGGGCGAACAAGAGATTATTAAAAAGTTTGGTTTAGAATTAAGAGACGACATTGTATTTACTTTATCTAAATTAAGATGGGAAACTTTAGTAGGTAATAATGCAGACTTAGTTGCTGATAGACCACAAGAGGGTGACTTAGTTTACTTCCCAGCTACAAGTGCATTTTTTGAAATACAGTTTGTTGAACATGAACAACCATTCTATCAACAAAATGCTTTACCTACCTACAAGTTATCTTGTACTAGATTTGAATATAGTTCAGAAAGACTTGATACTGGTATTTCTACAATTGATAGTGTTGAAGATAGTCTATCAACTGATTCAATGAATTTTCAATTTACTTTAGAAAACGAAGACGGTTCATTTGTATTAGAAAGTAGTATTGGTAAAATAGATTACATAATAAATGAGAGTTTCACAATGGCAACTCAACAACCTACTGACCAAGGACAGGCATTTGAAACGGCTGCAGGAACAAATACATCTTCAACTGCTGATGATATATTAGACTTCAGCGAAAGAAACCCATTCGGAGAGGTTGACGAATACTAATGTTTGGAGAACACTTCTATCACAAAAAAATTCGTAATACTGTTATTGCGTTCGGTACAATATTTAATAATGTAAATATTAAGAGATTAGATTCTAGCGGAAATCCTCTACAAAATATTAAAGTACCTTTATCATATTCACCAAAAGAAAAGTTTTTAGCCAGATTAGATGCACAACAAGACCTATCTGGAGACGATTCAAAAGTGGCAATCACTCTACCTCGAATGTCATTTGAAGTTACTGGATATAGTTACGATGGCGGTCGTAAGTTAAATAAGAATCAAAAGATAACTAAAGTAACAACAAATGCCGACACCACTAAACTGAATAGTCAATACACACCTGTGCCTTATAATGTTGATTTTTCTTTAAGTGTTTATGTTGCTAATTCAGATGATGGATTACAAATAATAGAACAAATACTTCCATACTTTCAACCTGACTATACTGTTACTATGATTGAAAGTAGAACAATGGATACAAAAAGTGATATCCCAATTGTATTAAACAATGTAGATTATGAAGATAGTTATACAGGAACATTAACAAGTAGTAGAAGAATAATTTACACACTTACATTTACTGCGAAAGTATATTTGTATGGACCAGTATCTACATCAGCTGTAATTAAAACTGTTTCTGCTGATATGTATGCTAATGCACAAAGTGCTAGTCCACCAAGAGTTGAAAGAGTTACAGTTACACCAAACCCAACATCGGCCGATAAAGATGACAACTATACATACACTACTACAATAGATTTCTTCACCGACACTTTAGATTATGATGAGGCAACTGGTGAAGATAAGTAATTAAGAGGATTTTAATATGAGTAACATTGATGATAAACTAAACGAAGTATTAGGTATTGCAGAGGTAGATAAAACTTTCGAGAACGAAGTATCACGAGTATCTAAAACAGAAGTGTTAGTACCAGAAAACAAGGATCCAGATATTGACTTTGAGACTGGTAGAAAAAATCTTTATAATTTAATTGATAAAGGTAATGAAGCAATTGATGGTATACTCAATCTTGCAAAAGAAGGAGAACATCCTCGTGCTTATGAAGTTGCAGGACAACTAATTAAAACAGTAAGTGAAGTATCACAAAATCTTTTAGACTTGCAAGATAAGTTAAAGAAAATAAAAGACGTACCTGATAAAGGACCAAAGAGTGTTACTAACGCATTATTTGTTGGTTCAACAACTGAGTTACAACAGATGTTAAAGGGCAAAAAAGAAAAATGATATTTTTTAGACAAAAACTAGAAGAAGTAATTACTTTACCGCCACCACCAAAAGATGATATGAAAGAAGCGTTAGAGGTAGAGAGAATTGTCAAGGCAAGAACACCTGAGCAAGTACAGTCTGTTAGAGACCATGACCAAGAACCTTACTATGCAATTCGCAAGGTTTGTGAAGAAAATGGTTTAGAGTTTCATGATAGTGAATTTAAACAAATTATAAAAGAGTCTGTGCCAATAATTAAACACTTTAAAGATTTTTTTAATCGTGCAAGACCTGTTGAAGTTCTTTCTAGTTTAAATACTTTACCAAGTAAAACAAATAAAACTAGGTCATATCCTAGTGGTCACGCATGTCAATCAGTTATACTTGCAAGATATGTTGCTGGTAAAGTACCACAATTAGAAAAAGAGTTAATGAAAGCAGCTTACGAATGTGGTTACGGTAGAGTGGTTGCAGGGTTTCATTATGTTTCAGATTATGATACTGGTAACTTACTTGGTGAAAAGATGTATGTGTTAATGAATAAAATGGATTACGGACAAGAAATGAATGAAGGCAAAGTGTCTTTTAAAAATTTCTTAAAAGATTAAATGGGAACAACAGACCAATATTTAGGTAACCCTAATTTAAAAAAGGCTCACACACCTTCTCGATTTACAAAGAAACAAATCGAGGAAGTAATGAAGTGTCTTGAGGATCCTAAATACTTTATACAAGAATATTTAAAAATTGTCACCATTGATAAAGGTTTAGTACCTTTTGAAATGTACGACTTTCAGCGGAAGATGGTAGATACTTTCCACGATAATAGGTTTACAATATGTAAATTACCTAGACAGAGTGGAAAGTCAACTATCATAGTCTCCTACCTCTTACATTATGTATTATTTAATGATAATGTGAATGTTGCAATATTGGCCAACAAGTCTTCTACGGCAAGAGATTTATTAGGTCGTTTGCAATTAGCTTACGAACATTTACCTAAATGGATGCAACAAGGCGTTCTCAACTGGAACAAAGGTTCACTTGAATTAGAAAACGGAAGTAGAATTGTAGCGGCAAGTACTTCTTCTAGTGCTGTTCGAGGAAGTACCTTTAATATAATATTCTTAGATGAGTTTGCTTATGTGCCTAATAATATTGCCGAAGAGTTTTTTAGTTCAGTTTATCCTACAATATCATCTGGTAAATCATCAAAGGTGATGATAGTATCTACACCTCATGGAATGAATATGTTTTATAAGATGTGGATAGACGCAACAAATAAGAATAATAATTTTGTTCCTGTCGAAGTACATTGGAGTGAAGTACCAGGTCGTGATGAAAAGTGGAAAGAAGAAACAATAAAGAATACAAGTGAAGCACAATTTCAGACAGAGTTTGAATGTGAGTTTCTAGGTAGTATTGATACACTCATCAATGCAAGTAAATTAAAAACTATGCCTGTTGTTGAACCTAAACGAAGTGGTGGTTTAGATGTTTACGAAATGCCAAAGAAAGACCGCCTTTACACAATGACAGTTGATGTATCAAGAGGATTAACAAGTGATTATTCAGCCTTTTGTGTAATAGATTGTACAAGTGTGCCCTACAAGGTAGTTGCAAAGTTTAGAGATAATGAAATCAAACCTCTTCTTTTTCCTAGTATTATAGAAAAAGTTGCAAGACATTATAACAAAGCATTTATTTTAGTAGAGATAAACGATTTAGGACAACAAGTAGCAGATAACTTACAGTTTGAATTAGAGTATGATAACATGATGATGGTTACACAAAGAGGTCGTTCTGGACAAGTATTAGGTGGAGGATTTAGTGGTCGTGGCAATCAACTAGGCTTGAGAATGACTAAAGGTACAAAAAAGATAGGAACTTCTAATCTCAAAAGTTTAATCGAGGGAGATAAATTACTTGTCTCAGATTTTGATATTATTTCAGAATTATCGACTTTTATATCTAAAGGAAAATCTTTTGAGGCAGAAACTGGCGCAACAGATGATTTAGTAATGTGTTTAGTGATATTTTCGTGGTTAGCAAATCAACGATATTTTAAAGAACTTACAAATGTAGATGTAAGAGGTCAAATGTTTACTGAACAACAGAACGCTATCGAGGCAGATATGGCACCTTTTGGGTTCATAGATGACGGACTGAACGACCCTAACGGTCAAGATGGTTACTTTGTTGACGCAGGAGAAATTTGGCGACCCGTATCATATCGAAAAGGAGAATAGTGTAGTTTTGATATACTATAAATATACACAAAGGGTTATAACTAATAATAAACTTATTAATAAGGAGAACTAAAATATGGCTTTTCAAGTATCACCGGGAGTTCTCGTTACTGAAAAGGACCTTACTAATGTAATACCAGCTGCTTCAACATCATCTGGTGCAATAGTAATGACAGCAGAAAAAGGACCCATGGATGAGATAACAACAATTTCGTCTGAGGTTGAGTTAGTTGATGTATTTGGGAAACCTAATTCATCTAACTTTGAAGAGTTCTTTTGTGCTGCTAACTTTTTAGGTTACGGAAACAATCTAAAGGTAGTGAGACCAATAACAGGTATGGTAAATGCTTGTGTATCTGGTACCCCTATCTTAATAAAAAATACTACTGATTACCTGGACAATTATTCAAGTGAAGCTAGTTTTGCTGCTACCGTAGGGGCATATGCCGCTAGAGAAGCAGGGACTCTAGGAAACTCACTTAAAATTTCTGTCTGTACAAATTCAACCGCTTTTGGACCACACTCTAATGGTGGTACTCTAACAAATGATTCTTCTGCTGCTATCGGAGATACAACTATCACAATGGATGATGGTTCTCTATTTCAAGTGGGCGACATACTAGAGTTTGGAGATGCATCTAATGTACCTTCAACTGATGGTGCACCTTCAGGATTTTTCTATAAAATTACAGCAATCAGTACACACGTTCTAACAATCGCAAGATTTAATCCTGCAACTGGTAAAACAGAGACAGGCGGTCTAAGACATGCTATCGTAGATAACGCTAAAGTTCTAAGACATTGGGAATATTATTTCAACTTTGACGGCCCACCAACTTCAACAGATGATGTTGTTGCTGCTGGCGGTTCATTAGATGAAATGCATATCGTAGTGTTAGATGAAGATGGCGGAATTACAGGAGAAACAGGACAAATCTTAGAAACTTTTGCTGGTGTTTCACAGGCAGGAGATGCTAAAGATGATTCAGGTAACTCAAACTTCTATCCTGATGTAATATACAGAACAAGTAAATTTGTATATGTAATGGACCATGAATCAACACTCGCAAATGCAGGTAGTGTTAAGAAAAGTCAAACTTTCGATAACACTCAAGGCGATGCGTTTGCTGTTAAGACTTATTCATTGGCATCTGGAACAGACGATTATGCTGCTACAAATGCTGAAGTTGCAACTGCATACGAAAAATTTAATGATGTAGAAAACGTAGATGTATCTTTACTACTTTGCGGCCCTTCACAGACAAGTGCTGACGCTACTGGCGATACAAAGGCAACTGCTGTTATGGATATCGCAACTGCAAGAAAAGATTGTGTGGCATTTATTTCACCTGCGAGAGCAGATGTTGTTGGTGTTTCTAACGCAATCACACAAACTCAGAACGTAGTATCTTTTGCAGATGGTCTACCATCAACAAGTTATGCTGTTATTGATAGTGGTTACAAATATATGTACGACAGATATAATGATGTCTTTAGATTTGTACCATTAAATGGTGACATTGCAGGACTTTGTGCAAGAACAGATAATATTGCAGACCCTTTCTTCTCACCTGCTGGTTTTAACAGAGGTCAGATTAGAGGTGCAGTTAAACTTGCTTTCAATCCAAATCAAACACAGAGAGATGAATTGTACAAGGCAAGAATTAATCCAGTAGTCGCATTCCCTGGACAGGGAACTGTACTGTTTGGTGACAAAACTGCTCAGGGAAAACCAAGTGCATTTGATAGAATTAATGTAAGAAGATTATTCATTACTCTAGAAAAAGCAATATCTACTGCATCTAAGTTTCAATTGTTTGAATTCAATGATGAATTTACAAGGGCTCAATTTAGAAATCTTGTAGAACCATTCTTGAGAGATGTACAAGGTAGAAGAGGTATTACAGACTTTAGTGTTGTTTGTGACGATTCAAATAATACTGGAGATGTTATTGATAGAAGTGAATTTAGGGCTGACATATTTGTCAAACCTGCTCGTTCTATTAACTTCATTCAACTTAACTTTATTGCTACAAGAACAGGCGTTGCCTTTTCTGAAGTAGCAGGCGCATAGGGAGGGATAAACAATGGCGAATATTAATGACTTTAAAGCCCGACTAAAAGGCGGTGGTGCAAGAGCCAATCAGTTCAAGGTAACTTTACCTTTCCCTGGTTACTCAGCAGTTGGTGGAGAAACAGCTGACTTGGCATTCTTATGTAATGCTACATCAATACCTGGGCAAAATCTTGGTACTGTTCCTGTAAACTTTAGAGGAAGAATACTGAATTTAGTTGGTGATAGAACATTTAACCCATGGTCTATTACAGTATTAAACGATACAGACTTCAAAATTTATAGAGGTCTAGAAAGATGGATGAACGGCATGAATAACATGACTGATAACGAGGGGTTAACTAATCCTTCAGATTATCAAGTTGATATATTCATTGACCACTTAGACAGAAATGGTGATACTCTTAAATCTTATACTTTAAGAGGTGCATTCCCAACTGCTCTAGATGATATCGCACTTAACTATGGTTCAAATAACGCCATAGAAGAGTTCGGTTGTTCATTTACATATCAGTATTTTGAAACAGATACTACTACATAATTATAAACAAGTTATAAGGAAAATATAATATGGCACAATTACTTGGCTTCCAAATAACAAGACTGAATGACGATAAGGATAAACCGGCGGAAGCCAAACAGGCTTTCACGGTTCCTTCTCCTGATGACGGTACAACTACTATATCTGCTGGCGGTTACTTTGGCCAATACTTGGATATGGAAGTTAATGCGAAGAATGATGTCGACTTAATAAAAAGATATAGAGAAGTTGCTCAACACCCAGAGTGTGATATGGCAATTGAAGATATCATAAATGAGGTTATTGTATCAGACGATAGAGACCAGTCTGTTTCAATATCGCTAGATAAACTGGCAGTCTCAGAACCTATTAAGGCGAAAATTCGTAATGAGTTTGATGAGGTTATGAAGCTCTTAAATTTTGACGAAAAAGGTCATGACATTTTTAAAAGATTTTATGTTGATGGTAGAATATACTTTCACAAAGTCATAGACCCAAAAAGTCCACGAAAAGGATTAACAGAATTACGATACATAGACCCACGAAAAATTAAGAAAGTTCGTGAGGTTACAAAGAAAAGAGATACGAAAGGCACTAAAGGTATAGAAATTATAGAACAAACAGCAGAATGGTTTGTTTATAATGAAAAAGGTATATCATCAGCAAATTCAAATGCTGGTCTTAAAATTTCTGCTGACGCAATCTCTTATATTACTTCAGGTGTAATAGACCAAACTAAAAATATGGTTATGGGTCACTTGCATAAGGCAATTAAACCTGTCAATCAATTAAGAATGATTGAAGATGCTGTTGTTATTTACAGAATAGTAAGGGCACCAGAAAGAAGAATATTCTATGTTGATGTAGGCAACTTACCTAAAGTAAAAGCAGAATCCTATCTAAGAGATGTTATGGCAAGATATAGAAACAAACTTGTTTATGACGCTTCAACTGGTGAGATTAGAGATGATAGAAAACATATGTCTATGCTTGAAGATTTTTGGTTACCTCGTAGAGAAGGTGCGAAAGGCACAGAAGTTTCTACACTACAAGGCGGACAAAATCTTGGTGAGATATCAGACGTAGAATACTTTCAAAAGAAATTATACAAATCTTTGAATGTACCTATTTCAAGATTAGATTCCCAAAATGGTTTTAATCTAGGAAGAGCTGCAGAAATTACAAGAGATGAACTTAAATTTACTAAGTTTGTTCAAAGATTAAGAAAAAGATTTACTCAACTATTTCATGATGTACTTAAAACACAATTAGTTTTAAAAGGTATTATCACAATAGAAGATTGGAGTAAGTTAAAAGAACACATACAATATGATTATTTAAAAGATGGATATTTTTCAGAGTTAAAACATGCTGAAATGCTAAGAGAAAGACTAAGTCTTGTAAACGAAGTTAGTCCATATATTGGTAAATATTTTTCTGTTGAATATATCAGAAAGAATGTGTTAAGACAAACTGATGACGATATTATCAATATTGATAGTCAGATTCGAGATGAAATTAAACAAGGTATTATTGCCGCTCCAGAAGGCGCACAAATGGAAGATGATGATAATACTGATATAAATATAGGAGATGAATAATTATGACAGAAGATAACGTAAGAGCAATGGTTGATTCACTTGCAGACGGCGATAATATCGCAGCTCAAGACGCATTTAAAAGTGCTTTATCTGATAAGATAGGTAGTGCTTTAGATGATAAAAGAATGACTGTCGCAAATGATTGGTTAAATGCAGCTCATGAAACAGAAGACTTAGAACAAAATGCTCAGTATATGAAACCTGCTGAGGAAGAACCTGTTCAAGAACCTGTTGAAATAGACAATGATGAGGAAGTAGATGAACAACCTGTCGTTTCAGAAGTTTAAAAGACAATTATCTGAGAGAAGATATGGTGGTCCTGAAAAGGGTAAGGCGTATAATAGTTTATCACCTAAAATGAAGACCGCAATAGATGATGTTTATGATATGATTAATAAAACACCTGACCCTCTCATAGGGAAAATACCAAGTATTATTAATCAAGTGGCTAAAAAACATGGGATTAACGTATCAAATATAGAACGATACATTGATAACGAAACAATAAAGTAAGGAATAAAAAATGGCAATTGCAACGAGAACGCTCAGAGATACAGTAGTAGAAACTGGTAGTGGTGCGTCAGGTGGTAAAGTTACTGTTCTGGTAAACATGGACGATAACACAACTGCTAACTCTAACATACTAGACGCAAGTGGATTATCTGGACATGCCAATGGTGCAAAACTAGATATCACTAGAATATGGTGGCAGTTAGTACAAGGTACTGCTGATGATAATACAGGTCATGTACAGATACAATTCAAAGGTGCATCATCTGATACAACAGCAATACAACTTGCTGGTACAGGTCACTATGACGGTACTGCTGGTAAGATTACTAACAACGCAACAAATACTGGTGCAACTTCAGGAGATTTAGAGTTAAGTGCTTTTGGAACTTCTGGTAGTGTTATAATCGAGTTAAGAAAAGACGAATCATTTACTGCATAGTAGATAGGGTTTTTTAATGGCGATTACGAATAAAGTTTTTGTTGATACCACTTTGAAATACATTGTACAATCAAAGGGTATCCTTGATGAGACAGACCAGATAATAGTTGACGCAGAAAAGTTAACAGGTGGTACAAATGAATCAAAGGTAAGTTTGATTGAGTGTCACTATCAAATAAAAGGTACAGGTACTTTAAAGATGAGTGCCGAAAGTGAAAAAGATGATTTGAGTTTTACTGGAAATGGTAAGTATGGATTACGACCTGACCAGTTAAAATTTGGCAATGATAAAATAATAAAATTAACAACTGATTCGAATGTTAAGAGTTATTTGTTAATTACAGAGTTTAGGAGAAATTAAATGGCAGATGTTGTTACAACACAAACAATAGCAGATACAGTTGGAGTTAAAACTGTTATGAAGTTTACTAATATAAGTGACGGCTCAGGTGAAACACTTGTGACTAAAATGGATGCTAGTGCATTAAACTTTTTGTCAGAAGATGCGAATAGAGTAATTGCAAAAATATATTGGGCAGTCAATACAACAAATGGTAAATCAGGCGTAGAATTATTATGGGCAGGCAGTGGAACAAGTTCTGCTAATGCAACTATAGGATTTTTCTCTGGTCGTGGTTTTCATGATTACTTTACTGCTGGTAATAGTATTCCTAACAACGCAACATTAACAGCGAATACATCTCCTGCAGGCGACATATTACTTTCAACAAAAGGGTTTGTTGCAGGCGATAACTATACAATTATTTTAGAAGTAAGATAAATGGGAAAGAAGAAAAAAGATTATTCAAGAGCAATTTTAGAAAGAATTGTAGGAACAAAATCTAAAAGTCAGATTGCAGACGAATTTAGAAAGGCTTTTGCAGAGAAGTACGGAATTGCAAAAGAAGAATTAAAGAGAGAAGTTGTAGACAAAATTTACAATAATAAACAAAAGGTAGATAAATGAAACTAATTACAGAAACAATCGAAGATATCGAAGTATTGACTGAAGACGTTAAGGGTGGAAAGTCATACAAGATAAGAGGTGTCTTTATGCAAGCGGATATAAAGAACCGTAATGGTCGAATTTATCCAGTAGAGACTTTACAAAAAGAAGTAAACAGATACACAAAAGAGTTTATTAACAAGAAACGTGCTTTCGGTGAACTAGGACATCCAGACGGACCAACAGTTAATCTTGAAAGAGTTTCGCATATGATTACTAGTCTGAAACCAGAAGGTAAAAACTTTATTGGCGAGGCAAAAGTAATGGATACTCCTTACGGCAAAATCGTTAAGAATTTAATTGACGAGGGTGCTCAGTTAGG
>Ga0181380_1000229_pt1 | contig 26150 bp, 40 predicted proteins | sample 3SPOviralmetaG_FD_130116 | JGI IMG/M metagenome (GOLD analysis project Ga0181380, IMG submission 130116) | Marine viral communities from the oligotrophic San Pedro Time Series (SPOT) site, San Pedro Channel, CA, USA - 3 SPOT_SRF_2009-08-19 | ecosystem: Environmental > Aquatic > Marine > Strait... | reverse complement strand
TCTAAGTATGGTTTCAGAACACAACAAAACAAAAGGTTTTAAACAGATGGAAAAGCTAACACTTAAAAAAGCAATTGAAGAAAGCGGCAAGGTTTCTTTGGGCAATACTAAAATGCCAAGCACAACCTTTGCTATAAGCGCAAAGCATTGCAATGTAGGCGGCAAGCTTGTCAACGTTGAAAACTCTACATGTTCTCGTTGTTATGCTCTTAAGCTTCAAAAGCTTCGCCCGTCTGTTGATACTGGTTGGACAAACAATTTATTCAAAGCGGTTAAAATGATTGAAGAGAACCCAAAGCTTTGGGCTAAAATGCAAGCTTTTCAAATAGAAAGAGGGTGCAAAAAACTAGGTGTAAATTATCACCGCTGGTTTGATAGTGGCGATTTACAGTCTGTTGCAATGTTGCGTGCAATTGTTTTGACAGCAGAAAGAACGCCAGAAATAAAGCATTGGCTTCCTACTCGTGAAGCAAAGCTTGTGAAGTTATATCGCAAAGAATATGGTCAAGAGCCTAGCAATCTAGTCATCCGTGTCAGCGCAACAATGATAGGGGACAAGCCGATTGCTGGTCATGCTAACACGTCCACAGTACACAGAAAAGGTGAAACCATACACGGCAAAGCTTGCTTAGCTTATAGAACCAACAAGAATTCAGAAGTGATTGAAGCACAAGCTTTTAAAGATATGACAAGAGAACAAAAGAAAGAGCAAGATTTTGGTCATTGTGGTGACTGTCGTGCTTGCTGGTCTAAGACTGTTGATAATATTTCTTATCCCTTGCATTAGGGGTAGGAAACAATGGGAAACACAAACACAAGAGGAGCAAAGATCATGAACAATTTAACCATATATCTATACCGACAGCATGAGCACGGCAAAGCGCTTGCAATATTGGGAAGCAATGTCAGCTCTTACAATAAACTCAAAGAGGCTAAACAATTAGCCCGCAAGCTTGATTGTGTGATTGTTGGTCGTGATTGTTTAGGTGGTCTCCGTTTTGAGATAAACTTAAACGCACCAAGCCAACACCAAGTAAAAACAACATAAAAGAAAGGTTTAAGGTTATGCATTGCTCATGCTGTGGAAAGATAACAGATGAAAGATCCCTTGATTTTGTTCTAAACTTAGATGGTTCTGATTGGCCTATATGCTTAGGCTGCGGGCACGAATACAGCGACGAAGAGCTATACGAAAAGATGTGTAAGCTTGAAGCAAGATATGGTTTTGATTGGACCAGAAAGGTAGGTGCGTAATGTGGTATGCTCAATATAAACTATACGGCCAGATGTGGTATCATACACACGAAGACAAAGAGACAGCATTGCAGACAGCAAGAGCAAGGTGCCCATCATACTGTTGGAATCTTATAAGCTTGTTTTATTATGAACCAGACAAACCAGAGAAAGGTTAAGACCATGCAACACAAAGAACCATATGCTGCAAATTTTCCAGACTATGACAACCATGCCATGTTTAAGCTTATGCAAGCGGCATTAGGTCCACAGTTTATAGATAGCTCTTATTGTAATGATGAAGCGCCCAGTCTTTTCTGTGAAGGCCTGAGAGATGATAAGCAGGTTGCTGTTTATGTATGCTATCAAGACAAGCATAGGCAGACAGGACAAATCTCAGTCTTTAATAACATGCACCCCAGCGGTGAAGACTGGCAAATATTCCCAGCTGATAAAGCAAGTGACGCAATTAGACTAGCAAACAAACTAACAAACCAAGCGAAGAAAGGTTAAGAAAATGAAATTAGAATTAAAAGCAGTAAAGCACAGCGAATGGGCATCACAGGAAACCAATTGCTATCAAGCAACCATATACCTAGAGGGCAAACCTTTTGCATCTGTACAGAACGAAGGGTTTGGTGGTCCAACCAGCATATACCGTGACCATAGGTTCAAAGGTGATATGAAAGCTTGGAATTATAAGAAAGAGAGAGTGAACAAATACCTGCAGATGAACTTTGAAGATGTCTGGGATTTTGAAGAAGCTATTGTCTCATGGTCTGACAAGGCATTAGTTGATTGGTTGATCATGAAAGACCTACGCAATGCCATGAAGAGAAAGATCTTATTTAAGAAAGCAGATGGTAAACTTTATGAAGCAAAGGCAACCATCGAGGCTATCCGCAGCCAATATCCTGACGCCCAGATCTTGAATGATATGCAGACACAAGAAGCTTTCCGCATCTTTTCAATGGCTTAGAAAAAAGTTTAGGTTGGGGGTTGTAATCCTGGATTTTATCCCCAGCTGTATCACACAGTATAACACAACAAGGAAAATAACATGCGTAATATTTGGAAATTACAGGTCTCTATGTGGTCTGACAAGAAAGGATCTTTTGAAGATCAATACGATGCTTACTATTCATCTAAGAAGAAAGCTATTGAGGCCTCCAAAGGTATCATCAAGGTAGTAGATGGTGACACCCCTAAGGTTTCGGATAATGGACCAAGCTTTGTTGCTGTTGTTCCTGAAGTAGGGTTGAAGCGGCATTGTTTTATTTCACGGCAAACATTGGCTTAAGAAGAGGAGACAAACCAATGAAAACTATAAGAGCAATTCACGAAGCGGCACTGACAGCGGCAGAACATGCGGCACAGCAAGCCTACGATTTACACGGTGACACAGGTGCCTGTGGTTTTGGATGGGTTGAGGTTGAAATAGATGGCCGCAGCCCAAGGTCTAAAGAATTACAAAGTATTGGTTGGGATAAGGCCTACAGGTCTAAGACCCTTATGTTCTGGCGTCCATCTAATGCAATGGTGCAGAGTGTGTATATACAAGAGGTTGGTGCATCTGCCTACGCTAAGACATTCAATGATCTTGTGCCTGATTCCTTTGGCATTCAAGTAATTCCCTGCTCACGTTTAGATTAGAAAAAGGATAAGATCCAATGGAAGATAATAGGATATGTATGTTCTATGTTACTGAAAGGCTGAAGCTTATAGCTAAGTCTAATAATCCAGAAGGATTGGCTGAGGATTTTCTATCAGAGATGTACCACAACCTAGGTGTAAATGCCTATAACAACAGAGCGTTTAAAGACGCACCATATGAAGGAGAAAAGTAATGAAGATTGAGACACAAACAGTAGAAGTAAAAGTATGGGATCACCATGATGCAGTAGTGTTTATAACTCAACAGCGCTACGAAAAGACAGGTGAGAAGACTGAATCAGGTACTGATATATACAGTCACTGGAAGGAAGTACTGACAGCTATCCCTGTAGACTTTGGGTACAACCATGAGCTAGAAGATGAAGACAAGTACAAGCTAGTCAAGAATGTTGCTGACTCTTTGGTTGCACTATACCAGTACGATCATGACAATTATGAGATTGGTGTGTCTTACTACATAAACCACGACCAGTTTGTAAATGGGTAAGGTATATCATGAGACACGTTGACCTATGCTCAGGTATTGGTGGTTTTGCCCTTGGTTTCCAATGGGCAGGACTATCCCCGCAGCCACATCTCTTTTGCGACATCGAGCCTTGGTGCCGCAGTATTCTCCAACAGCACTGGCCGAATGTACCAGTAGCTTCAGACGTAAAGGAATTAGCTAATGACCCAGACAGAAATGTTCCCGACTGTGACATCATCACCGCAGGTTACCCGTGCCAACCATTCAGTGCAGCGGGAAAGAGAAAAGGCACAGAAGATGACCGCCACATCTGGCCGTACATCCTCAAAATTGTTGCATCCAAAAGACCCACTTGGTGCGTTTTCGAAAACGTTTATGGGCACATCTCACTGGGACTCGACGAGGTGCTCACTGACTTGGAACACGAAGGCTACACCACAAGGACGTTTGTTGTTCCAGCTTGCGGCGTCAACGCTCCCCACAAAAGAAACAGAGTCTGGATTATTGCCCACACCAACAACCCAAGACAACCCACAGATGAAGGGGAATCCAGAACATCCAAAGAGGGGAACAACACTGGGCGGTTATGCGAGAATGTTTCCAACACCAGCAGCAGCCGACAGCAAGGGCACCACTGGGGGCGGTCAGAACAGTTCACTCAGGACACATGTAAGGATGTTCCCGACACCCAGAGCATCGGAGTACAAGGATTGTGGGCCAGTGGGAAGCAAGAGTCACACTCATATGAAGGACAGAAAATATCTATGTGCGACAGTAAAGGAAGAAGACAAACCGACTGGGATGTTGAACCCAACGTGGGTAGAGTGGCTAATGGGATACCCAAAAGAGTGGACAGAATTAAAGGACTAGGTAATGCTATCGTACCACAGATAGCTGAACGCATAGCCTGGACGATCTTGGAGATTTCTAAATGAAATTATATGTGGCAATATATGACGAAGAATTTGGTGGTAAGATCTGTTGGAAAAGCTTCAAGAGAAAGGAAGAGGCTGAGCAGTATATGAAAGATGCCAATGAACTCAATGGTATAAGGGCAGAACTTAAGGTAAAGGTTTAGCTGCTGATGGAAACATATGAGCTAATATCTATTGGTACAACAGTAGCCTTTTGGTTTGTTGTCTACCTAGTCTACAAAAAGTTTTAATAGAGGTACTTGAAATGCAGAAAAGATCCCTACGTAAATACTGTTAGTACTACTGTTAGTATTACTCTTAGTTTTTATTTCTTATATAGAAAATAATACTAATAGGTACTAGAAGTATATACCAATAGAAGTATAACTAGGGATCTGTTGCATTTAACTTAGAAAGGAAGAAGCAATGGCAGACTACGAAGATGTTGAGCTAGAAGATATCCAAACAATAGATGAATACTTTGAAGAGTTTGGTAACGATAAGAATGCCCTTAAATATCTGATAGGTTTATTCCTTGACCAAGTGTTTGATCTTCAGGAATTTATACAAGAAAACGGACACACAGCTGAGGAGTTTTTTGAATGGCAGAAAGCGAAAGAGAAAAAGAATTACCACTGACAGAACATGATGATGTCACACACTGGATAGGGGAGATGGAGAAGACTGATGGAAAAAAGAGTGATACCAATAGACCAACACCTAAGGGATCTACAAAGGGAAAGGGATGACCTAGAGTGGGCTGGCGATTTCAATAGGTCTGACTTCCTGCATAAAATGATTGACGCAGCCAGACAGATGCGAGATAACGGAGAGGTATACTATCCACTATTCTGAGAGATACACCACCCTTAGCTCAACTGGATAGAGCAACTGCCTTCTAAGCAGTAGGTTGCAGGTTCGAGTCCTGCAGGGTGGGCCAAGATAACTAATTACATAAAGGAAATAATAATGGGAAACATGTTTAGCATTATGCCTAAGGAAGACATAGGTGCAAGAAGTTCTACTACAATAAAAGGTAGTAAGGTTTCTTTTACTATGATAACTGGCAGGGAAGTTACCAAAGCTTACATACCTGTGAAGAAGACTTCACTAAGGACAACCCCAAAGAAACCAAAAGCATTGAGAGGTAGACCCTGATGGGAATTGAAGTAACATATGTAGATCACATGGGTACAGACTTAACTGTAGCCAATGCAGCACGAGTAAGCTTTGGCAAGAAGAGTGAGATGGATAGCAGTGATCCTTGGGGTCCACCTTTCCTGAAGGTTAAGGACGCTAAGCTGATACGCTACCTTGCTGAGCACAAGCACATCAGCCCATTCGGTCATTGTTTTGCAAGCTTCCACATCAAGGCACCGTTGTTTGTAGCTAGACAGCTAGTCAAGCATAAGTTCCTACGTTGGAATGAAGTATCAAGACGATACGTAGACAATGAGCCTGAGTTTTACAACCCTGCGGAGTGGCGTGGGCGTAGTGATGATAAGAAGCAAGGCAGTGAAGGCGTTGTACTAGGTCTGGACATAGGTGATATAAACACGATGTGTAAAGAAACTTATAACAGGTTGCTATCTAAAGGTGTATGCCCAGAGCAAGCACGTATGGTACTGCCACAGTCTATGATGACTGAGTGGTACTGGTCAGGCAGCCTGGATGCATTTGCTGACATGTGTAAGCTACGGTACGCTGATGATACACAGGCTGAGACACGAGAGGTAGCAGAGTATATAGCAGGTGAGATGTATGAGTTGTTTCCTGTATCTTGGGAAGCATTGGTGGAGATCGAGCATGAGAGGTAATATTAACGGTGCAATCAAGGCATCAGCTATAGTAGCTTTACTTATAGCTGCACCACCAGTTCTGATAGCTATGACGTATGACGAGTACCCTAAGTACTGCAAGCTATCAATCTTGCTACCATGTATAGGAGTGAGTGATGAGTGAAATAAAAGTAACTGATATAGAAGAACACGAGGATGGCAGTGCTACACTACAAGTAGAGTGTGACCCTGAAACATTCATGGCTATCTTTGACGTTGGCTTTGTAACTCTAGTAAAGAGAGGTCTAGAGGATGAGAAGTGGCAGACCTGTGTAAGCTGTGGTGGCCCAGCGCAGAATGATATGTGTGGGTTTTGTTTAGAGGAAGAGTAGCAATGGCTGAGGATAAAGATGGAAACCTTAATAGTATTTCTGAGTATACTTCTCTTTCTATAAGGGAGGATAGGATCAAACACTCTAGAAGAATAAGAGAGATGGATGATGTAGAAAGGCAAAGGGCTAAGGAACGAGAGGAGATGAATAGATGTTCACAGTAGAGTTTGAATCGGACGCTTCTATCATCCGCAGCCTAGACGAAACTGGTCAGGTAAATGATGTTGAAATGATAGTAGCTGATGATGGTGCTGTCTTCATTAGACAATGGGATGAGCACTTAGAAAAGTATGAGATGCTTGTCATGACTTACCAACAATTACTTGACATAGTTCTTTCTTTGAAGCAGACAGAAGGTATGTTTCAAACGATAATGAAAGGATAAGATAATGGACAGAGACACAATACACACCATACCTATCACCCAGTTCATGAGAGATAACAACCTGTCATCTGAGGATGTTATGCTGATTCTTAAACGTCACGTAAACGATCTTCAATTCGAAAAAGAAATCAGTGAACTCTACAAAGAGGACAACTGGGATGACTGGTCAGAGGGAGATATACTATGAGCGCAGCCGAAGATAAAAAGTTCGACATCGAGCGAGTAGCTTGTCCCTATCAGGACTGTGGTAGTTCAGATGGTTTCTACTACAACACGATAACCAAGTCAGGGTTCTGCCATGTGTGCGAAAGTAAGACAGGTAAACCAGGCAAGTATCCACGGCCTAACTTCAGGAATGAGATATCGGACTGGGCAGAAGAAACATACCCAGTAAACACAATGAAACCACCCGTGCATACAAGACAGATTGCGTCAGCAACCTTCAAGGATATCCGTGGGATAGACTCTGACGTATGTAAACTCTTTGGTATTCAACTACAGATGGATGCTGAGGGTGATGCTGTACGTTATGCATTCAAGTATCCATCCAATGTAAAGTACAGAGGCTTTGAAGAGAAGAAGTTTTGGACTGAAGAGAAGGGTGCCTTGCAGGATTTGTTCGGTCCAGACTTTAATGCTGGCTCAAGTAAGCGGATCTACCTTACTGAAGGTGAGTTTGATGCTGCATCTCTCTATCAAGCCTTAGGTAAAAGCTTCCCTGTAAAATCTCTACCTTCAGCATCTCTGTCTGATAAGTTCATCAAGAGAAACTTTGACTACCTTAATTCATTCCAAGAGATAGTCTACGCAGGTGAACAGGACGAGGCTGGTAAGGGTGCAGCCACACGCTTATACGAATTATTCCCTGAGAAATTCTACTATGTTCCTTTGACTAAACACAAAGACGCTAACGACTTTATTCAGGCGGGTGATCAAGATGACTTAAAGTGGGCCGCTGTTAAGCCTCAACGCTTTGCACCAGATAACTTCTTTGTTGGAGACATCGAGGTAGAAAAGGCAATCAAGACAGAGAATCCTTATGAGTATGTGCCGACTGGTCATACTGCCCTAGACGATAAGATTAGGGGGCTAGTGAAGGGTGGTCTAACTTTCATTAAAGCTTTACGTGGTCAAGGTAAGACAGAACTGATCAGGTACTTTGAGGTTGGTCTTCTTAAGTCAGACGCTAAGATAGCTTTACTACACATGGAAGAGATGAAGTCTACAACCTACCGTGCTATGGCAACTTATGAACTAGGCTGTAATGTTCGTACCAAAGAAGATGCTGCAGAGAATGGGTGTGATGAGGACACTGTAATACTCGCCGCTAAGATGGCAGCACAGGATGACAAAACAATTATCTTTGAGATGCAAGCACACGATGATCCAATGAAACTTCTGGACTATGTACGTCTAGCTGCGACAGTATACGGTGCGAGTTATATCTTTATTGATCACGTTCAGAGATTAGCTTACCTGTCTAATGCAGGGGTTGAGGGTGCCACCAGTACTTTGACTACCCTTGGGGCACGTATGGCACAGCTTGCCAAGGAACTAAACATAGGTGTTATCTTTATATCCCAAGTGAATGACGATGGTCGTACTAAGTACGCTGCTTCACTAGAGGAAGAGGCTATCGTTTGTATTAAACTTAATCGTGATACTGAAGCAGAAGAAGAATCGGAAAGGAACACAACTTACTTTATCGTTGACAAGAATAGACCCTTCGCTAAGTTAGGTAACGCTGGCTCAGTCTACTATGATCCAGAGACAACAATCCTAGAAGAGGTTTCATTTAAGGTATGAAGATAGCGGTCAGTGACATTGAGACAAACACTCTTGTTGGTAGTGACAAGCTGTGGCTTTGTGGTGGAAAGGACTTGAAGACAGGTGAAGTCTACAAGTTTGAGAAGTGCCATGAAGATCCCGTAGCTAAAGCTGCAGCCATAGAGTGGTACAAGTCCCTTGACTATATTGTTGGACATAACTTCGTACAGTTTGATGGGCCTGAACTTAATCGTTTACTTGAACCTAAGTTGATTGATCCAAAGAAGATTATAGACACCTTGCTTGTATCTCGAATGATTAACTATGACATCCCAATACCTAAAGGTGCTAAGTTTCCACACAGTCTACAGGCTTGGGGTATTCGGTTGGGTGTATACAAAGGTGACTTCCACGACTTTGCTAACTTCTCTGACGAGATGGTTGAGTACTGGCTTGGAGACTTAGATACAACTGAGGCACTCCACGATCACTTCTCTAAGTACATCTATGATCCTGACTGGCGTAAATCTATGAGGGCAGAGCACGACCTACAAGTTGAGTTGGTTCGTACCAAGTACTACGGGTTTTCATTTGATTCTAACAAAGCTCAGTTCTTACTGAATGCTGTTCAGGTTCAGATGAAACAGCTTGAGGAACAGTTTCAAATAGACTTTCCACCTAAGCTTACTCTTGTAAACACAATCAAGTATCGCCTTAAACAAGACGGTGAGGAGATGGCTTCAGTTAAGAAAGCAAAGGAACGCTATGCTCTTACCCAGAAGGATGGGGATGACTTGCTATGCTTAGATTGGATAGACTTTAAACCTGGATCTCCAAAGGATCGTATTGATGCCCTGTGGGATGCTGGTTGGAAACCCGTAGATAAGACTAAGACATTCCAAAAGTTTGATAGGTTATCTGTCGGTGACCCTTACGGTACATCCATTAAGTCTATGAGTAAGGAGTTCTATTCTGAAAAGAAAAATCATCTTCAACACTACGGCTGGACAGTCTCTGAGGACAACCTCTCTACACTGCCTGACGATGCACCTGAGGGGGCAAAGGCACTAGCTAAATGGTTGACCCTAGAAGGACGTAGAAGCTCACTGGTGGAGTGGATAAATCAGGTTGGATCTGATGAAAGAATACATGGTACTATAAATAATATAGGGGCTTGGACTGGTAGGTGTGCACACAAGGCACCTAACACAGCTAACATACCGTCAGCTTTCCACGGTGAACCTAAGACAGCGGTCGAGGAAGTAAAGAAACAGTATGACTCACACCTCAGAGCCTGTTGGACTGTACCCAGTGGTTCTTTCTTAGTTGGTACAGACGCTGATGGTATTCAGCTGCGGGTACTAGCAGACTATTTATGGAGATACTTTGATGCTGATCAGTATGCACAAGCTATTATGGAAGGTAAGAAGGAGAACGAAACAGACATTCATAACGTTAACAAACGTGCACTGGGACTTAACCATGCTACACGGGATATGGCTAAGACTTTTATCTATGCTTGGCTACTAGGTGCGGGTGTTGCTAAGACTGCCCAGATCCTAAGGGTCAATCAACGACAAGCCACAGAAGCTAGAGACAACTTTGTTAAGTCTATTGATGGTCTAGCTCAACTGAAGAATAAACTAATACCAACTGTGGGTGACCAAGGATACTTTACTGGGTACGATGGGCGTAAGGTTATTGTTCCATCAACACACAAGGCCTTGGCTGGTATGCTGCAGTCAGCTGAGAGTATACTGATGAAGCATACACTACTGCGCTGGACATCAGAAGCTAGGAAGTTAGGCATTAACTTTAAGCTTGTTGGTTTTATTCATGACGAGTATCAAACAGAGGTGATAGGAACGAGAGAAGAAGCAGAAGAACTAGGAAAGATTCAAGCAGACTGTATGCTTGAAGTAGGGAAAGAACTAGGGTTTAAGATACCTACCCCAGGTTCTTACGATGTAGGTAATAATTGGCTTGACACCCATTAAAACCTTATGATAAGAAACGAATCAGTTAACAAACCTTAAGAGGATAACATGACTAAAGAATCAAAAACTCAAATCGTAGAGATCTTCGGCACTCTAGAGTGGGCAAAAGTATTTGAACACAATCGGGATCGTGCTGCGTGGAATGAAGAGAAAGAGGGTGAGTATAAAGTCACTATCATTATGGATGATGACAATGCTAAGAAGCTAAAAGACTCTGGCTGCGCCAAGGCAATGCATGAGGTTGAGGGTGGTACTAAGGTAACCCTTGCTCGCCCACATAAAGGAAAGTTTGAATGGCAAGGTGGTGCACCCGCTGTTGCAAATGTTAAAGGACAACCTTGGGACTTTGAGATGGACGGTTACATCGGTAATGGTTCCACTGGTCTTGTTCGTGTAGCGGTTTACCCCGCTGGTAATTCTGGGCGTACTGGCTCACGCCTAGAGTCTGTACAAGTTGTAGATCACATCGAGTTTGAATCAGAGGGTGGTGGTTCAGCTAGTGGTTTCAAAGACTTGTCCAGCTTCTCCTCAAAAGAAGCCAAACCTGAAGCTAAGCCTAAGAAGGCAGCGCCTAGTAAAGCTGTTGAGGATGATGCTATCCCCTTCTAGGTTTAGTTTCTTTTCTGTTGTGTAAGTGTGTTCAAGAAAGCCCCTTCCCTTAGTTGGGTGGGGGCATCCAACCCAAAGAGGAAACAATGAAAACAATAGACACCCTAGTCCATGACATCGAGCAAACCATCCTTGGTAATAAAGGTTGGGACAAAGCTCTTGGTGATTTCATGGCTACCAATATTTCCCGTATGGCAGAGCAACGATTCTCTAAACCACAGGAACCAAGGGGGTATCTATCATTGTCTGCCCTTGGTACTCAGTGTGAGAGAAAGCTCTGGTATAAAATCAATAAGACTTCTGAGGCTGAGTCTTTACCACCATCAGCCTTACTTAAATTCTTCTATGGAGATATCATTGAAGATCTAGTTCTTACTATAGCAGCCGTGTCAGGACACAGTGTTGTAGGTATGCAAGACCGTATGAATGTACATGGTATCAAAGGACATAGGGATGCAGTGATTGATGGTATGACTGTGGATGTTAAGTCTGCTTCACCTTATGCCTTCAAGAAGTTTAAAGAAGGTAACTTACGTGAAGACGATCCCTTTGGATATATCTCTCAGCTATCTTCCTATGTGTACGCAGCCAAGGATGATCCCCTTGTAACTAACAAGACTGAGGGTGCATTTCTAGTTATTGATAAAGTCAACGGGCATGTCTGCTTAGATGTGTATGACTTCTCAGAGGAAATGAAAACTAAAGAGCAGGACGTAGCTCACTTAAAGAAGATGGTTGTCAGTGAAGAACCGCCTGATCGAGCCTTTGATCCTGTACCTCAGTCTAACAAAAATCCTAAAGGAAATCAGAAACTAAGTACTGCCTGTTCTTACTGTGACTTTAAACAAGAGTGTTACCCTGAAGCTAGAAAGTTTATATACAGCGACAAGCCTGTCTTTCTTACTAAGGTAGTGAAGAAGCCAATGGTTCCTGAAGACTTGGAGTTTAGTGGTGCCTTACAACAAGAATAGACTAAGGGGTATCCAGGCTGGTTATCGATCAGGTCTTGAAGAAGACACAGCTAAGTTCTTACGTAAACACAAAGTAAAGTTTACCTACGAGAAAGAAAAGATAACCTGGTTGGACATGAGGTATAGGACTTACACCCCTGACTTTGTACTTGGAAATGGAATCATTATAGAAACTAAAGGCCGTTTCGTATCCACTGATAGACGCAAGCATAAAGAAATTAAAGATCAACACCCAGAGTTAGACATTAGATTTGTGTTTAATAATAGTAGAGCCAAACTTTACAAGGGTGCTAAGAGTTCTTATGGTGACTGGTGTAAGAAGTATGGCTTTAAGTACGCAGACAAAGTAATACCAAAGGAATGGTTAGAGGAGACTGAAGATGAGTGAGATATTTAAACCAGCTGTAGAAATAATGCAGGTAATACGTGGTCCTTTCGACGATGAGTACGGTCGTATCTGGAACCTGTGTCTAGCTAGAGAATATTCTACGGGTAACCAGTTCGAGGAAGAGTACTTTTATAGCTCCATGAAAGATGCAATGGATGATGTAGAAAGGTTATACAGGACAGGCCCATTTGTTATAGATGAGATGGGAAACACTGAACAAGATCATACTGAAAAGAAGATCAGAAAGGTTCTAGAAGATGTCTAATAAAACAGCAATAGTATTCAGCTGCGCCCATGTAGACCCAAGTATAGATAATGATAGGTTTGATCTTCTTGGTGAACTAATCTATGACATTAACCCTAGTTACGTAGTAGACCTAGGGGATGGTGCTGATATGAAATCACTCAATAGCTTTGACACTCGATACCCTGAGGCTATTGTTTCACAGAGTTATGAAAAAGACATTGAGCATTACAATGAAGCAATGGATAGACTACGCAAGAAGCCTAGTATCAGGAAATACAAGAAGCCTTTCTGGATTGGATTTGAAGGAAACCACGAGAATAGAATTAAGAAGGCTATCGCACATGATCCCAGATTGCAGGGAGACAAATACGGGATATCCTTCGGGCATCTTCAAACAGACCACTGGTTCGACGAGTACCACGAGTATCGGAACTCAGCCCCCGCCATCGCTGACTATGATGGTGTATCGTATGCTCATTTCTTTTCTAGTGGTAACTATGGGACAGCTATGTCTGGCGTTCATCATGGTTACACCTTACTACAGAATAGAAACCATTCTTCTACTTGTGGTCATAGTCACAAGCGGTCTATCTACTTTAAGGATTCTGCTCATCCTAATTCGATTATCGGTTTGGTCGCAGGCTGCTTCAAGGGCGGCGAGGAAGGATGGGCTGGACAGTCTAATCTAGAATGGTGGAAAGGATGCGTCATCAAGAGAGAGGTAAGGGATGGTGTATATGAGCCAGAGTTTGTATCTCTTGATAGACTAAGAAAAGAATATGGTTGACCTGAGACACAATAACAATATAACTAGGGATTCTGACTTTGAGATTTGAAGGTAGATTAGTTCTTACGGTTGACCCAGAAGCTAACTTCATTGAGGTTGATTTGTCAGAAATGGAAAGGGTTCTTGAAGAGCTTATCTCAGCAGCCCTTTATGATATAGACGATGTAATAATAGAAGAATGTGAGGTACATAGAAATGACTAAGCTAACACTTGACGATAAAGAATATGAAATCGAAGACATGAATGATGAGCAGAAAGAGATTCTAAACATACTGAATCTAGGTTCTAACTCTTCAAACCTTTTGAACCACATGATCCAATGCGTGAATGCTATTCAACAGATGAAAACAAATGAATTGAAACAGTCATTGGAAGGTGCTGAGGATGATCAATCAGAGTGACCTAGAAGCGTTTGGATACTTTGATATGTTTCAAAACAGCCCAGACTACGAGCAAGATCCAGTAAGATTTTACAGTCAGTTTGTAGAAGACAAGGTATTCACGAAAGGGCGGGAACGCCTGGTAGAAAATACCTTGGGTCTTGTTGGAGAAGCTGGTGAGGTATCTGAAAAGGTAAAGAAACTCTTCCGTGATAAGAGCAAGTTTACAGACGAAGAGGTTCTTAAAGAACTTGGTGATGTGTTGTTCTACACTACAGCTTTGGCTAACATCTTTGGGGGTAGCCTACGTAAGGTTATGGAGATGAACATGGCAAAGCTAGATGACAGAGAGCAACGTGGTGTATTAAAAGGAAGCGGTGACAACAGATGAACAACTACTTACCAACAGATTATCAGGCATTTATCCATACGTCACGGTATGCACGATGGCTTGAGGACGAAGGACGTAGAGAGAACTGGAGTGAGACAGTTAATCGTTACATTGAGGACGTTGTCTGCCCTAAGCTGTACGATGGTCAAGACGATACTAAAGACACCATTAACCAACTAGAACAAGCTATTCTAGATCTATCTGTCATGCCCTCTATGCGAGCCATGATGACTGCAGGTCCAGCTGCTACTCGTGACAACACTTGTATGTACAACTGTAGCTACCTACCCGTAGATGACCCTAAGTCCTTCGATGAGGCTATGTTTATTCTCTTGTGTGGTACTGGTGTCGGCTTCAGTGTCGAGAGGCAGTTCATCAGTAAGCTCCCTGAGATCCCTGAGTTGTTCAACAGTGATACCACAGTCGTTGTCAAAGACAGTAAGGAAGGTTGGGCTAAAGCTCTTCGTCAAGTTCTTGCTCTCCTCTGGGCTGGTGAAATCCCTCAGTGGGATGTTTCTAAGGTACGTCCTGCTGGTGCAAAGCTTAAGACCTTTGGTGGTAGAGCTTCTGGTCCTGCACCCCTTGTTGAACTATTTAATTTTACTGTCACCACATTCAAGAATGCACAAGGACGTAAGCTGTCTAGTATCGAGTGCCATGACATTATGTGTAAGATTGGTGAAGTAGTTGTTGTTGGTGGTGTGCGTAGGTCAGCTATGATTAGTTTGTCTAACTTGTCTGATGATCGTATGCGTCACGCTAAGTCAGGTGAATGGTGGAAGAACGAACCTCAACGAGCTTTAGCTAATAACTCTGTGAGCTACACAGAGAAGCCAGACGCTGTATCTTTTCTACGTGAGTGGATGGCACTGGTAGAGTCAGGAAGTGGAGAACGTGGTGTATTCAATCGTCAAGCAAGTAAGAAGCAAGCTGCAAAGAATGGTCGGCGTGATTCTAACTACGAGTTTGGAACTAACCCGTGTAGTGAGATCATACTTAGACCGAATCAGTTTTGCAATCTCACTGAAGTTGTGGTACGTGCGACAGACACTATCGAAGATATGGAACGTAAAGTTAAACTGGCTACGATTCTGGGAACCATACAGTCCACCTACACCAAGTTTCCATACTTGCGTAAGGTGTGGAACAAGAACACAGAAGAAGAGCGTCTGCTGGGTGTGTCACTTACAGGGATAATGGACAACTCTCTGATGACTACAAAGAACAAAGGTTTGGAGAAGACTCTTGAACATCTTCGTGGGATCTGTGTTTCTACTAATGCTGAATGGGCTGACCGTCTTGGTATACCTGTGGCTGCTGCAATTACATGCGTCAAGCCTTCGGGCACGGTATCACAATTGGTGGATAGTGCCAGTGGCATACATGCTCGCCATAGTCCCTATTATATCCGTACTGTGCGTGGTGATAATAAAGACCCCCTAACACAGTTTATGTCTGATCAGGGTATCCCCAGTGAGCCTTGTGCTATGAAGCCAGATCAAACGACAGTGTTTAGTTTTCCACAGAAGTCACCTGAAGGTGCGATAGTTACTGAGGATATGACAGCTATCGAGCAGCTTGAGACTTGGCTGGTATATCAACGACACTGGTGTGAGCATAAGCCTAGCGTGACGATAAATGTTCGTAGTGCTGAGTGGTTTGAAGTAGGTGCATTTGTATACAAGTACTTTGATGAGATGTCAGGTGTATCCTTCTTACCTTACAACGAGCACACCTATCAGCAGGCACCTTACCAAGAAGTCGATAGGAATAAACCAACGTATGATGTGGATGGTAACATCTCTTTACATAGTTACGAGTCACTCCTTGAGAAGATGCCAACAAGTATTGACTGGTCAAAACTCTCAGACTACGAGAAAGAAGACAACACTGTTGCTATGCAGACTATGGCGTGTACGGGTGATGTCTGTGAGATTGTAGATCTAACATGAGCAAAGGTGTGCACATCTTAGTGGGGCGGGTAGACTGCCCCTTCTGCTCCCAGGCTATGGGCTTACTAAGAGACAAAGGTATATCAGTTCAGTACTACTCCTTAAATGATTCTAAATGGTTATTGGATTTGTTTAAGAAAGCTGGGCTAAAGACAGTACCTCAGATCTGGAGTAATGACGGTAAGTACGTAGGCGGTTACACAGAACTAAAGGAACACCTAGAAAATGGATGACTTCCCAGAGAAGCCTAAAAGAACTAGAAGAAAAACAAACTACAAGAATGCTGTAAAGAAAAAGACATCTGGTATTCTACCTAAAGGTTCTAATCAAAAGCTTCTCATCAGTGCGCTCAAGGAATACACTCAAGTGTTTATCCTTGGGCCAGCTGGTACAGGTAAAACATACGTAACTGCTACCTACGCAGCCGATAGGTATACTCTAAAAGAAATAGACAAGATAGTAATCACTAGGCCACACGTAGCTGTCGGTAAAGACTTAGGTTACTTACCTGGTACACTAGAGGAAAAGACTTACCCTTGGGCCTTACCTGTTCTAGATGTTTTGATTAAGCACTTAGGTAAAGGGGCTGTAGAGACTGGCATTAAGAATGACAACATCGAGATGGCACCCCTTGCTTTAATGAGAGGCAGAAGCTTTGATAACTCTTTCATTATTGTAGATGAAGCTCAGAACATAACTATCCACGAGTTGAAAATGTTATTGACTAGAGTGGGCGAAGGGAGTACTATTGTTCTTAATGGTGACGTTCAACAGTCTGACCTAAAGGAAGCTGATGGTTTGTCTAAGGTAATACATCTAGCTAAAAAGCATATGCTTCCTGTACCAGTGGTTGAGTTTGGAGTCGATGACATAGTTAGGTCGGACATCTGTGCTCAATGGGTAAAGGTCTTCATGAAGGAAGGTATGTGATGGACAAGACTTGTACTGATTGTGGTTATCTGTTAGACGATGATGGTCTGTGTTATGAGTGTGACACTAAAGATTGTGTAGGTAATTTAGTACAACTCCTAGGAAGGGATACGATGGCAAAAGAAAAGTATGATCCAGTAGAAAAACCTATTCACTATAACACAGGTGGTCTTGAAGCCATTGATGCTATCTTGGCTGCCACTAATGAGTTAAGTGAAGGTTACTTACAGGGTAACATTCTTAAGTATGTCTGGCGGTACAGGTACAAGAATCGCATAGAAGACCTTAAGAAAGCACGTTGGTATTTAAACAAGTTAATTGAGATCTATGAGCGTAAGTAATTCTAAGAAGTCACAAAAAAAGAAAACCCTTGAGCAAGAAGCCCAAGAGTTCCTAAAGAAAGAGCAAGAAGTATTTCCCCCTGGATCTGTCCAGATTGGGGATTACTTTGCTGGATGTGCACTGTCTGGTTTGTTAGCATCTGGCAAGTACCTTCGGTCTGACGAGATCGTAGACGAAGCTTTTAAGTATCGAGACAGAATGCTTGAGGCCAATAAAAATAAATAGTCTTCTCCCTTAAACTAAACCCCCAGCTGATCACTGGGGTTCTTTCTTATTGGTATGTCTCAGCAGATCCTAAGAATTGCTCTGGATAGATACCTTCAGAGAAATCATAGTTCTCTTCTGCGTACTGAATAATTCTTCTTCTTCTGGACAATTCTTCTTCTACACTTGATGAGTCACCTAAGTAATCTCTAGCTGACTTATACTCGATTCCCTCACCCCTTGTCATGATAGACACTAGGTCATCAAAGGTTCTACCCTTACTTGATTTAAGTTGAGCTTCCTTTAGTACGTACTGATTGCGTAAAAACCCAGCTGCTTGACGCCGACCTGTATTAGATTCAAGCATAGTATTAAAGGCATCGGTCATTAGGTCTTGTGCATTTGCTATCCTATGATTTACGAAGTCCTCTAAGGCCATTCTCTTAAGTTCTTTGTCATCACCTAGTTCATCGTAGGTTCTACCAGCGTACTCACTCCTGTTGTTCAATTGCCAAGAACTCTTCCAGGCTTTAAACTCCTCAGCCATAGAGGGAACACCAGACATACCAACAGCAAGCAACTTTCTAACAGCATAGTCAACAGATGAGTTCTTAGTCTTTGTATTACCGTAGAGTTTGTATTCCTCTAGCTGAAGAATATTCATTTCTTTCTGTAACTCAGTGCTTGGTGGTTCCTGTGTGTAGCCAAACTGTCTAGTGATAGGGTTGTAGCCACCGACAGGTGTAGGACTAAAGGGTGAGTAAAGCTTTAGGTCTTCACCTTCTGTACCTCTACGTGTTTGAGTGAGAGATACACCTTTCATATCCATTAAGAAACGCATGGCTTGGTTTCTAAAGATTCCTTGACCAGTTATCTGCTCTAAGTAGTTTCTTTCACCTGTTAGTTCAGTGCCTCTTACATCTCTGACGTAAGGGTTACCTCTGGCAAAGTCTGACATCTGAGCTGCTACATCCCTAGATATTGTGGCAGGATAAGTAAATGTAGATACGATATTACCTATACTCTTTAAGGCACCATCAGTAAACTTACCATCAGCTAAGGACCTACCAAACTCTTGAATAACTAATCCATTAAAACCAAGGTCACCCATACCAGCGAGAACTTCACTAACATTGCCCGTAAAGGCCTCTTTGTTAATTGGAAGAGGATCATTGCCTAGTATACCAGACCTCCAGATAAGATCACCAATCAAAAGGTTAGCAGCCCAAGGACCAGCTGTACGTCCTACGTCTGTTTCAGAACCTGTAGCTGTTACTAGTTTATCGTAGTCTACTGTACCATTCTTTTCAGCGGCTATCCAGACACCACCCATTGTTATCATAGCACCAGTCATCTGCCTAGCTACACGATCCCTACCAGTCTTAAACTGATCACCAACAAGAGTAATTGACTTAGGGTCTTGTTTGTATAAAACCTTTTCTAATTGATCAATACCACCCGTAAGAATACCGATTGGTGTATAGTCATTCACGTATTCTAAATGGTTGGCTACGTATCTAGGAAAAGGAATACCCATCCCTTCAGAGATAACAAAAGGGAGTTTTCTGTGGGCCTGCTGTACAGCTTGAGCACCTTGACCAAACAAAGATTTATCGCCTTCGTACCCACGCTGGAAGGTAAAACGTTTGGCATAGTCTGTTGCATAATCTACAACACCAGCGTTCCTAGCAGCTTCAAGGTCAGTGTGTTTCTGTAAGTACTCTTTAAAGTTCTTACCTAGGGCAGGATCATTTAACTCTCTCAGTCTTCTGTCGAAGGCACCATAGAAAGCACCTTGTTTAAACACTGCGTCTGTTGCCATGTTAAGAGTATTAACGAATCGAGCAGACCTATGAAGAAAGTTTTTAGACTGAGTTAAGTCACCTACTCTCTGGGTCTCATAGAATAGTTCAGTGAACTTCATAGGAGCATCATCAAGAAGCATAGAGCCTAGGATCTCTGACTCTGTTCTATTTAAAGTAAAAGCCTTTAGGGTTGAGAGAGTACCACCTGTCCACTTTCTCTGCACTGTACCGTCAGGCATCTTAGTACCCATAGTACTGTTTAGCACATCCTTCCAGAATGAGTCAGACATGTCAGCTACTATGTTGTAACCACCAGTGGCAACGTTGGCTGCCGTTGTACCAACCTGTGATGTCATAAATGCAATACGAGTTTGGTCTAAGTCTTGCAAGAGACTATAAGCCCCGCCTCGTTCTAATCGACCTAAGATTTCATCAGCTTCATTACCTGTAAAGACTGAGGCACCTTTACTTGCTAAGACATCTAACTGCGTAGTCATTGCCTTCTTAATCTTAGAACCTTCAGCAAGAACCTTACCAGCTTTAGAAAGTTCAGCTAACCAAAGATATGACATCTCTTCAGCCGATAGATTAAACTGCCTACGTATTTCTGTTATCTCGTCAACTTGTATGGCACCTGTAGATATACCCTCTGCAACAGCGGAACTAATACGCTCACCAGGACGAAGTTTTAACTTTTCTTTTAACTTAATACTAGCGGCTGCGATACCTCTAACAGTGTTCATATCAAGACCAGGGGCAATCAATTCGTTAGCTCTCTCGTCAAGCATACGATTAAAAAGCATCTGACCTTCTTGAACTGCGTCCTTGTCTAAAGGGTCAAGAGTTTTACCAGCTTCTCTTGCTCGAAACATCTGGGCTAGATCAGCAACATCACTCATAGTATCATTGATCTGATCGTTAGGTAGCTTACTCTTAGTGATTACATCCAGAGCTAGTTTTGCATTTACCTTCGCTTGGTCACTGGCTTTCTTAGCTTGATCGACCAGTGCATCAGCGGCTTTGTTTCTAGTAGATTGTGTCCAAGCAGACCCAAACCCACCAACAACAGCGCCAAGAGTACCATCAATAGTAGCATCGACAGCTAAATCACCGATAGTATAGTCATAACCTGGTATAACCTCTTCTCTGGTTTCACCTGTAGCATACGCACTAACACCACCTACAGCAGCCTCACCAGCAAAAGATATAGCCGCAGCCTTACCCGCTTCCTTGGTTACACTCTTCTTTACTTTTTCTTTTACAGCTTGCTTAGTTAGGCCTTCATTTAGTAACTTATTTGCGTAAGCTCTTACAGCCATCTGAGAAGTCTTAGCTGTAGCCTTAGCAGCAATCTTCGAGCCTACACCAAAACCAAAGGTAGCCGCTGTTACAGCGGTAGAGGGGGCAGCAAAGAAAGCTGATGTGTAGTCCCAAGCACCCTCAGCAAGACCTGTACCACCACCTTCAGAAACATCATATGCTTGCATCAGTTTACCAAATGCAACCTTACCATCTCTTGACACTTCTTCATCTGGTTTCTGTACGTACAATAAATCAAAGACAGCAGTTGCTTCGTTGGTTGACTGCCATCTCATATGCTGTGCAAAGTCATCGGCCAGCTGCTCAGTATCTTCTAGTTGCTCAGGGCTATAGTTATAACGACCACCTGAAAAGAAATCCTTTAGATCCTGTTGGAACTCTTCTTGCTCAAGCAACTCATCAAAGTATTTGCCTTCAGCTTGTTCTACGTAGCTCATGCATCACCTTAAATATCATTAATTGGGCTGTTATTATTGTTATTGTTTTGATTACCGTTATTGTTATCTGTTCTTGGATTTGTCCTAAAGGGTTCCCAGTTAAAGCTAGGTGTTGAGATAGCTTCGTCTAGTTTATCTAAGACAACAGAGGGTGGCACAAGAGAACTATTTTCTATAGAGCTTATCACAGTATTCAAAGCAGATACAGGGCTAAAGGTGTTTGTTGGATCTTCCGCTAGTCCTACTGTTTTTTCTGTAAGATTATTAAATAAGACTTGCACCTCAGGGTCAGCGTTCTGGTTAAACTGAACATCACCACTTGGACCAATGGAAAAACTATCTTCGTACATAGTATTTAAGGACGTTGCCAACTGTGCCTGAATAGACTTTCTGTCAGACAATTCAATACGGGCACCCTTGGTAGGTGTGTACTGAAATGCGGGAAGTCCTGTAGCACCACCTAAGTCTGTAGTCTTTAGGAATTGTTCTTGGAGTTTATTAATGTCATCCATAGCGTTAATAAGACCTAAAGACATTTCTTCTTCAGTGGCAAAGCTTTCACCTGAAAGACCTTTAGAAACTGCCTTAGCTAAGTCTTCATCATTTTCTACCTGACCTTCAAGGTATGCGGAAAGAGTTGGGATGTAATTTTCAGATAGTTTGTTTGAACCTATAAGCTTAGTAACCTTTTCCATTTCAAATTCTAGCTGACCAGACATCTCCAATGCTCTAGCAGCTTTAGTTGAAAAACCAAGTTTCTTAGCGTTTGATATTCTAGCCCTAGCTTCTTTGAGTTGGGTACGTCTTGTCTCGATATTACTTAAACCAGTCTTAAGTAACCACTCACGCTTTACTGCATTGATCTCAGCTACTTGTGCTTTCTTCTCGTCAACTTCATCGTTGTATGCTTTAGCTAGACCACCAGCTATCATTATAGGTGTTAAACTGCCTAACATAGTATTACCCTCTTGCCATTAGACCACGTTGCTGTGGCTTTGCTTCTACTTCAGCTGCTACTTCTTCTACTTCAGGAGCTATCTCACCCTCAGTCTCTTGGGTTACATCTATGTCTGGTGTTGCCTCACTGAACTCACCAAGCATTTCGTATCCTTCATCACGCTCCTCTACTGGAGTCTCAGCCATAGCCTTGTCTAAGAGAATCTTTACCTTCTCTTTCTCTTCCTGTTCTTTCATCTCAGTATTTTTAAAGTCATCAAGGTAAGAGATGCCAGCTTCCTTAGCAGTAGATGCAATAAACTTATGAATAACAGGTGCAATAATTAGGCTAACGTCAATGTTATGAACACCCTTGGCTACTGCTAAAGTAAGAGCAGCCTGAGTTGCATGTTTAACTGGCAATCCATACTCAAGGGTAAACAGTAAGTTATCCAATCTCTCAGGATCAGACAGCTTTCTCATGTGCCAAATGATGGCATCGTTAGGGTCTGTAATCTCTGGCGCTCTTTCATACAGAGCATTACGTGGTTCTTTAGTTAGGGATTGCCCTGGGATAGGTCCGTCCATTATCCTTCACCTCTAAATTTTTTAATAGCATCTAAGTACTTGGGTACGAAAGGCATAACATTCTTCTTACCTATTGCAAGACCGCCACTATTTAAGTCAGGACCATCATGGTGAAGAGCATAGACATATTCATTACCGTATCCCTTTTTCCTAGCAGTCTCAAAGTTATCAACTGTGTGGTCAAGTAAAGCCTGGATCTGAACGTCTGCATTCCATTGATTCTCCGCAGTAATACCGTATCCTTTTCCTGTATCATTCACAAACTGACCAATACCCCTAGCACTTGAAGATTTAGCAGAGGCATCAGGGTTAAACCCAGACTCGTGTCTAGCAGTGGCTAAGGCATACGCAATCTCGTAATCTGACATTCCCATCTGACTACCAACATTAATAATTCTATTAACGATCTCTTGCTGTACTGCAGGTGCTACATCACCAGCTTTACGTGAGTTACCTCTTAGGCCACCTTCTATAAGTGGCTCGTTGAAGTAAGACTGAGATGCAACCTTCCCAGCTTCAACACCTTTCTTACCGTATAAGTCTTCTGTAAGCTGCAAGGGGTTGTAGTCTTGTTCTGTTTTATTCTCTTCACTCTCTTGCTCAATGCTTTGCATCCAAGAAGCTATATTAAGATCAGAGGGTAGAGTATCTTCTCTGGAAGCACTGATGTCTGTCTTACTAAACATTCTTTTAACACCCTGAGCAGAGGATCTCATAGCTTGTTTAGTTTGCTCTGCTTGAGCTTGACCAAGAGCAAGGTACTGTTTAGTCCTTTGCCTTGAGGTTGCACCAGCACCAGCTGTAGTAGGATCTAACTGCTGCTTAACAAACCTATCGAGTTGGTCAAACTTTGTCATGTGTCCTTTATTTTTAAAAGCCATTACGTTTTATCCTTTAAAATAACCAGCCAAAGAGAGCCTTCGTAATCTCTTGGTTAGCTCCAATTTCAGCTTGTAACTTAGCGGCGTCCAACTCAGCATCAGCAGCTAGTTTTGTAGTTATAATAGCGTTAGCTCTATCTTGATCATTCTGGTAAGCATTAAACACATAGTCCATCTCATCACGCTCACGCTGCCAGATCTCATCTAGTTCTGCCTGTGTTAAAGCGTTCTGCTCTTTTGCTACGTAGAGTGCTCTCTCATTAGCGGCTTCTTGGTTTGTCAGAGCAGCTGTCTGTCTCCACTTAGCATTAGCCTGTGCAACAACTAAGTTATTCGATATCATAAACTGTTTAAAGGCATTGTCCTGAGACACATTGAATTGTCTTGTTGCATTTACAGCATTAACATCAAACTGTGATACAGCGTTTGTCTGGTCTGCATTGAACTTAGATACGTTAGCTTGAAGGTCAGCGAAGAATTGATTTGTTTGGTTCTCAGATGCAGCATTAAACTGAGAGGCAGCATTCTCAGCAGCTTGGTCTGTAAAGAGAGCCTGTATGTTTTGCTGTGCTCGAAACATCTCTGTCTGCTGTCTGTTGTTTAAGTTAGTCATATCCATATTAAGAAATGATTGAGCGTTCTGTACAGCGGCTTGTTGTCTATTGTTTAGGTTAGCCATGTCTAAGTTAGAAAGTGCAGCAGCCTCAGCCATAACCATTGCTTGATCATTTGATAAGTTAGCCAACTCCATAGTATTAGCAGCACGAGCATTCTCTAAGGCTACTTGCTGTTCAGCCGTGAAGTTCATATTAGCTACATCAGAGATCTTGGCAGAGTTAGCTACTCTAGATTGAAAAGCTTGATCGAACTCCATACCCATAAACTGAGCACGTTGTTGTGCTGACAGCATAGCACGTTGCTGTCTGTTTGACAAGTTCTGTGATTCAAACTGTGCCATAGTAGCAGCATCAGCTTGAGCAATAGGAATAGCTGACTCCATTGCTGCCTGTACGAGGGCTTGACCAGCTATCGAGGAAGCACCTAGACCTCTCGCAGCCATAGCGGCTGTAGCATTACGTAAAGCACCAGCGGCCCAGCTGGGTGTTTCACCACCCTCAAAGTCTTTCATCAGACTATCTAGCTGACCTTGAACAGTAGCTTTGTCTGAGGGTGTAGCAGTTGCAGCTTCAATCTGCTCAGTAAACTTAGCGGCCTTCTCAGCGTCAGCAGCACCAGTAATTAATTCACCTTCCTGTATCTCACGCTGTACAGGGTTGTTCATCATTACAGCAGCACCTTGAGCGGCTTGCATACCTGATACAGCTGACTCATTCTGCTGGGCTGCTTTTACTTGTGCTTCTTCGCTTACAATACCTTCCTGTGCTTTAGTAGCTTCAGTTACAGCCTTTACAGCAGGGGCAGAAGTAGAGGGGGCTACTGTAGCAACACCTGGTTTTGTTGGGGCTGTAGCCTGGGCAGCAGTACCTACTGTATCAACACCAGCTGTAGTAGCTTTCTCATCAGCAAGAGGTTGAATCTCTTGGTCAGCAGAAGGTGTTATATAAGAATATGTAGGAGCCGCAACAGTAGTAGCTGGTGTGATACCACTTGATCCTGTCATACCGCCTGTCTGCATACCAATAGTTTTATTCTCAGGGGCAGTAGTAGGAATACCTTTCATTGCCTTAGCCTTACGCTCAAGACGTTGCACTAAAGATCGAGCATCGGGCTTAGACTGCATAAATGCTTCCATCTCATCTTCTTGCTCAGACCCAGTGTAGCCTGTCTTAGATAAGATCGTGTATTTTTGTTTATTGCTGAACGTATTAAGCATTCTATATTTCCTAAGTTAACGTCTGCTATCCATTTACTACTTCGTTAAGACCCCAGATCATTGCACCTGTACCACCTACAAAGAGTAATACTCCAATAGTCAGTGATATGCCCCAGAATAGTTTGTCTCTTGCTTTAGCTTGTGCCTCTAGTGCTTCTTTTTGTCTGACCCTAGCAGCAGCTTGTTCTTTAACGACTAAGTCCCACATCCCTGGTGGTCCATACAGTCTACACACTTCACGTAATTCGTTCTGTGCTTCTTTGTGTTTCATCTTAGCTTGGGCTATAGCAAACCCTTCTTCTTCAGATGAGGTAAGTCTACCTAGTGGTCCTTTGTGTCTACCCTGTTCAGCTAAACCTATGTCAGCTTCTAGTTTAGCTAACTTACCAAAGTGAGGCAGTAAGTCTGCTACATCACTACCAGCTTTAACTGCAGAACTAACTGCACCAGCTATCTTAGTAACTGCACCTGCTAAAGCTAATACTTCTATCATTATGGCAAACCTTTTTATTCATTTCTGTCTGCCATCTTTTCTACTGAT
>Ga0181380_1000228_pt1 | contig 26177 bp, 28 predicted proteins | sample 3SPOviralmetaG_FD_130116 | JGI IMG/M metagenome (GOLD analysis project Ga0181380, IMG submission 130116) | Marine viral communities from the oligotrophic San Pedro Time Series (SPOT) site, San Pedro Channel, CA, USA - 3 SPOT_SRF_2009-08-19 | ecosystem: Environmental > Aquatic > Marine > Strait... | reverse complement strand
CGATGTAGGCACCGGTGTTACTGCCGGTCGTCGACGGGTCGCTGTACGTAGCGGGGTAGGTGTTGGCGTCAAGATGCATCGGAGTGTCCTACGGCCGTTAGCCGTTGTTGATGGTTGGTCTGAAAAAGAACTGGTCTGGTCATCCCACCCTCCGAGGTACGCTTGGACGGCCGTACTGCCGTGTCGTGCCTACTGCAACTCACCGTCATCGACTTCGGTGGCGGCATAAGTCATCTCTTCTACCCAGCTGTTGTGGGCTTGCTCAGCCTTGCAATAGGCGGCCTCGGCGGCTTGGTAGACGGCTTTGGCGCGGTCGAGCTGGTAGGTGGCCTCGATACGCCAGTATTTGATCTGGGCGTCGTCGGGGTACTGGGTGGCATAGGCGTCGGCCTCGATGGCGTCGGTTTTGAGAAAGTCGGCGATACGTCTGGCGTCATCACGGGCGAACCGGGCAGCATTCATCGCGGCCTTCAGTCCTTCAAGTTTAGTGACAGTCATTGGTCTTCTCCGGCATCTTGAAGTCTTTGGGGAGCTTGGCGCCTACGAGATCGGCACCGCTCAGGTCCACACCGTCCAGGTCCGCACCGCTCAGGTTCGCTCCGCGCAGGTCCGCACCGTTCAGGTTTGCACCTCGCAGGTCCGCTCTGCGAAAGTCCGCTCTACGCAGGTTCGCAAAGCTCAGGTTCGCACCGCTCAGGTTCGCACCGCTCAGGTCCGCACCGCGCAGGTACGCACCGCGCAGGTCCGCACCGCTCAGGTCCGCACCGCGCAGGTACGCACCGAGCAGGTTCGCACGCCATAGGTACGCACCGCGCAGGTCCGCATCGCTCAGGTTCGCAAAGCTCAGGTTCGCATCGCGCAAGTCCGCTCTGTGAAGGTCCGCATCGCTCAGGTTCGCACCGATCAGGTTCGCATCGCTCAGGTCCACACCGTTCAGGTTCGCACAGATCAGGCACGCACCGGTCAGGTTCGCATCGCGCAAGTCCGCATCGCTCAGGTCCGCACCGCTCAGGTCCACACCGCGCAGGTTCGCATCGCGCAGGTACGCATAGCTCAGGTCCGCTCTACGCAAGTCCGCACCGCGCAAGTCCGCTCTGTGAAGGTCCGCACCGCTCAAGTCCGCATCGCTCAGGTTCGCACCGCTCAGGTCCACACCGATCAGGTCCACACCGCTCAGGTCCACACCGCTCAGGTCCGCATTGCGCAGGTCCGCTCTACTCAGGTCCGCAAAGCGCAGGTTCGCCTTCGGCGAAATCGTGTACCCCTTGATTACGTGTTTCTTCTCGTCAGTCATTGGAGTTTCTCCTCGGTGGTAGTTGGTTGAAGTGAACAAGTACAGGCATCCCACCCTCTTAGGCACGCTTGAATGGCCGTGCTGCCATGTAGTCGTCACTTAGGGGAGTAGGTGAGGCGCGTGGCCCGCAGGAATAACCAGACACCCAGGACCGCGACCGCGAGCAGCGCCGCCGCGCCCGCCACGACCGCCTTGGCTCGAAGGAGCGCGCCGGAGTCGACCAAGCTCTGATCGCCGGCCTAGTCCACCTCCGCCGTCAGCCGTTGGAGAACCGCCGGCTCCACGATCGAACCCTCGGCGGCCCTCTCGCGCGTGTAGATCCGAGCGTAAGCAGCCTTACCCTCGGCGGCCCTCTCGCGCGTGTAGAAACGTTCTAAAGCAGCCTCGTCGAGCTCGGCCATCTGGTCGAGAAAGTCGATCACTTCCTGAAGCTCTTTGACCTCGTTCTCCAGCGCTTCAATCTGGTCGGCACGATTGCACAGCTCGAGGTTCATGCCAGCCGACTGACCCTCCATACGAAGGTAACCGCCCAGCAGCGAACCGCTCCAGAGGGCAATAGGCGCAACGACGAACATCAGGAAGTGGCGGAACTTGATGGTCATGGACATGTTGAGAATGGACATTCTAGTCATCCTGTGGCCTTTAGCCACTAAGAGGTTTTTTTTTGTGAGGGGACTACGAAGTGTAATCCTTTCCTCGGTATGGGCATCCCACCCAAATGGTACGCTGTAGGCCGTACTGCCTGCACTTCGACGCTCAACCGGGGTAGGGCCGTCTCTGCCTAATTACGACCATCTAGTAAGGCGTGTTGACCTTTAGATGTGAAGTTGAAGGAGATCACATTGAGCGTAACCTTTCCTTCATAGAACTTATGCCGTAAACGACCCCCCTTTTTGCACTTTTAAGGTGTATAGGTAGATCCCGTAGTATACACTAATATTGGAGGCGAAGATCCAAACTATCCTAATGTCTAATTCCAACTCGCGCAGCAGAGCCCGAGCTAAGGTGCCTGGCTATGTCAAGCTACCTAAGTTCCTGACCAGCAAAGACGTGGATCGCCTCGTTCGTATGAAGGAGGCTGAGCCTAATCGCCTCTGGTCTGAGCTGGTCGCTGAACTGGTTGAGAGTAAATTCCAATGAATGACAACGTACAGGACCCCGGCTTCCTCGAGGTCATGCAGAACATGTCCGTCAGCAGCCCTAGCCCGTTCCGTAGCTACGCCAAGATCGGCCAGACGGCCGCTGAAGCTGGCGAACAGCCCTCGGACACCGATGGCCTGACCCTAGTGTTTGAAAAGGACGTGGCCGTAGATCTCAAGGCGCGTGCTTTGAAGTTCGGTTACGACAACGCACCTGGCTTCATCCAGGCTGCCGTGAGCGTTTATGGCCAGATGCTGGCTGCTGCCCGCGACGAAGGCTACACGAAGGTCATCCTGTTCAACCCCGAGACCGAAGAGGTCATCCAGGTTCCCCTGGTAGACAACGAAGACTGATATGGCACTTGGCTGTAGGGACGTACAAGAGGTCATCGACACCGTCGATCAACTCGATAAGTTGGTCACACGTACCTACACGGATACCTATCGTCTACTGACGGAGGAGATCGGGCAGTCTTGGGAGGCGATCAAGGAGTCGTTTGCCCAGCTGCCCGACCTCTGGGACTCCATCACGGACCCGCCGTCCACGGATTTGGCTGCGACACTAGCTGAGAGCCCTATCTTCAGCGGGGCAGAGCAGGTCACAGCCCAAGCAGACCTGGAGGCGCAGGCCCCGACTCTCTTCGGAGCCTACCCGGTAACCGGGTCGACGGACCAAAATACGCAGACCGCCCTCGAAAACAAGGTCCAGGAGACGTTTGGTAGTGCGTTCAGCGGCTGTAAGTCCAACACAAGCCTGGCGGCAGCCCTTGATTCTGTTGCAAGCTCGGCTATCGGCACCGTTACAGCCGTCGGAACAGCCATCCAGAGCACTGTTTTTGCCCTGACGGAGGTCGACAACAACTTCTCATCGGCCGTTTTCGCCGAAGCAGCGGGTAATTTCATCAAGAGGCAGACATCAGAGAAGTTTATCCTGCAGCAGATTAAGGATACTATCAGCGAAATCAACGATGACCTCGACAAATTGACCGACAGCGACTATACAGTCGACCACAAGCTCGTAATTAACGAGAGTGTCATCCGTCTGAAGAACGCAGACGAGATCCTGCGGACTCAAATGGACAATATCAACCGCAAATTCCCTGCAAACCGCACTGGAATCGCTCAGGCAAGGGAGCAAATCGACGAAGTGCAACAGGTTTTGAGTGGAATTGACCTTGAAGACCTGTTTGGAGGCCTTTTGAGCCTTAATGTGCTCAAAATTGCGGGCCGACTGGCGTATCTGGAGACGCTTCAGGGCATGTTGAACGCCCAAGAGCTGACCAGTGAGCGCATTCGAGTTAATCTAAGCGGATTTAACCGACTCTATGCGGACCTTACCAACTTTGATGAGCTACTTCTGCCCTCCCTGAGCAATGCTCGGTGCCGTCTAGGCACTATTATCGGTCAAATGGGCCTCTCGGTGGACAAAAACCAGCTCCAGAGCTACGTCCTGGCCGAAAAGAAGTGGGCTCTGGACCTCGCGGTGCTCTCCAGCATCCTCAAAGCCACTGAAAAGCTGGGTAAGGTGACTAGTAACGATCCGCTGAACGTTGAGGGCGTGACCGAGGACCTGTCCGAGATCCTCGGCGTCGTCCAGGGCAGCGCAGGGATCATCGAGCCGGGCCAGATCAGCGACGCAATTGACCAATACACTCGAAATGTACGGTATAAGCTAAGCTACAACGTGGATCCGACGCAGATCAAGGCTCGCGGCGAGCTGGTCAAGCGCCTCGTGGATCAGAAGATGGAGCAGAATGATTCCTTCATCCTGACTGTAGGCGCCCCGCTAGACCGTGTGAACAACTCTAACGCCCTTGCGGTGGGTGTGGCTGCCTTGAGTGCTATCAAAGGGGCCCTGGCCGGCGCCGCCAATTACTCACAGGGTGTAAAAGACCTGGCCGAAGGTGACCTGAGTAGGATCATGGACGGCTCCTTCCTAAAGGATATGCTGACCGGGTTACTGGGTCAGGCCATTGAGGCCATCAAGGAGGCCCTGGAGGCAGCCGGCTGTAGCCTGGACGATCTCATCCGCGGTAGCCTGAGAGCATATGAGGTATTCGAGGACTCCTTACGTTCGGATGCTTTGTTCAACGACGCACTGGAGGGCTTCCCTGAGACTCGAATCCGAGCCATCCTCACTGACGAGATGGCCAAGTTCGACACCCAGCCGGTCGTGGACGCGACGGCGGAGGCTGACGCACCCGCTCTGACGGAGATCGACGGCCCGTCGTACCCTAGCTAGCGCTACACTATTGTACAGAAGTGGTTCTATCATATGGAACCGCCTCCTAGATTTGCAAACCTAGATAACAAGGAACCTTATTATGAATAACGAAGAAGCATTCTTCGCTGGCATGTACGACGGTATCACCGAGGTACACGCAGGTGCTGAAGAGCACGCCAAGATGGCCTCGGCATTTGACGCTGGCCTTCTGGATGGCATCGCCGCCGTCAACGAGCCCTCCATCATGGACAAGATCGCTTACCTGCTTGGTGAGTCCGAGGTCGAGGAAGTCGAGGAAGTCGAGGAGACCGAGGAAGTAGTTGAAGAGGCCCCTGAGGCCGAGAAGACCGCATCCGCCATCCTCATGGACATCATCCGCGGCGAAGAGGTCTGATCTGAACGGGGGGTTTCGGCCCCCCAATCTATTATGCCTTTCGAGAGCAAAGCACAGCAGCGGTACCTGTATGCCGCTGAGGCCCGGGGCGAGGTACCTAAGGGTACAGCCAAGAAGAAGGGAGAGGACACCAACTACAAGCGTATTCCTGAGAAGGTACGCAAGGAGGCGGCCCTCATTCTAGATCGTCTCGAGAAGCGGGCCAACCAGGGTACCAACACAGCTACCCGTAGGGTACGTAAGCCCACTACTCCTGTATCGGGTAAGATCCCCCAGCCCAGGCAGGGCAGCGTGGCGGGCCCGGCCAAGAACTTCAAACCCCAGAACTCCTCTGTATACAAGAGCTGATGGACCTGAAGATCGTATCTGTAGATGATGACGGCACGATGGCCTTCAACCTCAGTGAGCAGCGGCTGGTCAGTGGTATCCAGCAGCTCCTCCAAGAGGTATCGGTAGAGCTACTGAGTAACTACAACGCAGTAACCAGACGAGGCTCTGACCTCCCCAACATCCTGGACGCCGCGCCCCCCGGTGAGCCTAACGCTACACAGGGAGAGATCGCAGGTGCAGTACAAACAGCACAAGCACATATCATTGCTGCTCAGCAGGATGCAAACATTGCCCCTGATGAGCGGCTGGCGCGACTTGACCTCCTACGGGCCCACTCTGCCTCTGGTATTGAGTGGGACATCTCGGTCCAGGTGACTACCACAGCAGGTACAACTACTACAACCAGCATCACTCTCTAGCCCGATATACTAATAGTATGGATAAGAGTGCTGATCTCCGTAAGTGGTTCAAAGAGGATTGGCGGGATATTTCGAGGAAGAACCCCGATGGATCCCACCCCGAATGTGGACGCGATGACGCGGATAAGGGCTCTTACCCGAAATGTAGACCAGCTCGTGCTGCTGCTCGTATGACTAAGAAGCAGAAGACATACGCAGTACGAGCCAAACGATCCAAACCCCAAGGCGTAGGTGGTAAGCCCACCATGGTCGCCACCTTCAAGAAGAAAGCCATGCTCAGCTCGGAAGTCAACAACATCCTGGAAGCGCTTGAGAAGTCGGCCAAGGAGAAGCAGCTTGAGCTGTTCCCTGGCGTCGATAAAATTCCTGCCACGAAGGATGGTACTAGCGCCAAGAAGTCAATGATGTCTCGTGCTGGTAAGATGATCAACGATCATCCGGGTCGGACAGCTCTGGCTGCAGGTGCTGGGGCGGCCGCGCTGTATGCGTTGAAGAAGCACCGAGACAAGAAGAAGCGAGAGGCCGCTGAGCAGGCTGGTATGTACAAGGCTGCCTTCAAGAACCCTGAGGTATATGACATCCTTGACGAGCTGGAGAAGGAAGCTTTCTTCAAGGCCATCAGGAGAGCTACAAAAGGCACGCTGGCCGGTGCGGGTGGACGTAGGGGGTACAGGCGAGTAGTTGCCGCGCAGAAAGCTACGGACGCAACTAGGGCGGCTACTGCTGCTGCGGCTAAGGCATCCCGGGAGGCTCGTAGTGCTGGTAGGGGAGCAGCCCTTCCGCGTAGGTACGGCCCCTTCCAACCGGGCAGTAGTCAGGGCTTTGCACCCGTCCGAACCCGTCGTCGCATGCAAATGGAGGCTCGTGCTTCTCGTACTGCGCGTAACCGACCTGATGCGGCAGCTGCCCGACAGGTATCTGGTGGCCGTTCCGCCGCTCGACCGAGCACACCCCAGCCGAGCTCAGGACAGGGCACTCAGGGCACGTTCAGTTTCGCGTCGCCTGCCGCGCCCCAATCTACCGCTCCCAAGACTCAGCTCCAGAAAGGCCTGGGTGCTGCTAAATCGCTGGGCAAGGACGTCATGAACTACGCCAAGGCTAATCCCTTGAAGACTGCTGGCGGTGTCGCCCTGGCTGCTGGTGCAGCTAACGCCATGCGCACCCCCAAAACCAACCCCCAAACCGGTCAACCACAAACCACCCGAGCAGGGCAAGCCCTTCGCGGCGCCGCTGTCGGGGGAGCCCTTGCATATGGGGGCTCCAAACTTCTCAAAAAGGTAGCATCCTCTAACCCCTCTTTTGATCCTATGAACTCTGATCTTCGTAAGATGGCCTCCGCAGAGACGGCCTACATCCTTGACAGCCTTGAGAAAGAGGCCGGCAAAAAAACTAAAGCCGCCGTCCTTGCTGCTGGCGCTGGTGCTGGTGCGAAGGCTGCCGGTCCCGCCGCTCGTGGCCTGCGTAGCGCAGCTGACGCTGGCGTGGCGAAGACCAAGGCAGCAATGACCGAAGATAACATTCGCAGCGTCGCCAGAGGCGCCCGTAAGGCAATGTTCGAGGGAACTGACAAGCTTCGCGCTGCGGCCAAAGCTACCGGCGACAGAGACGTCGCCTCGGGTGTTACGTCCCTGACTCGCGCTGGTAACCTTGAGGGCGTCAACCGTATTGGAGACCTGGCTGACAAGGCTACCCAGCACTCCGGAGCTATTGTGGATAAGGCTCAGACCCTTGGGAGTACAGCGAAGGAGCTTGCCGATCACATCACTCCGGGTTCCGGCGCCCTCGCCGGGGCCGGTGTTGCCGGTGCTGCCCTTGCAGCCAACAAGCTGCGCAAAATGAGAAAGAACCGTAAGCTTCGCCAGGACGTTAAGCGCGGTGAGAAGGCCCGCGCAAAGCTCGAAAAGCGCAGAGCTAACTGATCGGGTTGATAATATCATGAACTTTTACGATCTGTACACAGACGCCCTTGAGAAAGTGGCACAGACAATCGCCCTCAAGGACCTCCCGAAGGAGACCCGTGGTCACATGGCAAACCACCTGGCTCTGCACAACGCAGACAGGTTGATGGATGAGGCTGAGCGGAGCGCACGCGCCGTCGACTACACGGACCGGCAGGCAAAGCGCTCTGGCCGCAAGAAGGACAAGCCGGGTATCCTGTCCAGCATTCGGCGTGGGGGCCCTACGAAGGCAAAGGCGTTCCACGCCAAAAATCACGCCGCTGCGACCGGGCTCAGCAAGGAGCATAGTAAGAACCTAGACACCCATAACCGGAGCTCCAAGGAGCACCTGACGCACGCCCGTCGTATGGATGCCGCGAGCAGGGCCGGGGATGCGAAGGCGTACTACAAAGCTACCGACGATTACGCTAACAAGTATCTTAAGAACGTTGCGGTTACTAAGACCCCTAGCGGTCAGTTTAGGGTTCACGGTAAGGTTACGGGGCACTGATACCATGAACTTCTACGACCACTACACTGACTCGTTTGAGAAAGTGGCCTCTAAGTACACTAACCCCCTAGCGGCCTCTGAGCTCGATCAGTATCGACATCTGCCTCTCCCGAAGCTGCACGGCACCCTCAAGGGTCTCCGCAAGAAGCACGAGGCCGCAAGTCAGCAGGGGCTCCTCAGTCGCATTAAGAACCGCTCCCAGAACAAGGAGCGTGGACGTCATATTGACGCCCTAGGGTCAGCCCTGTACGCGGACCCGTTCGGCCCGAAGAGCGGGATGCTTTACCTGGACGGTGACGGGACTGAGCACTTCGAGGGGCGGAAGGAGATCTACAAGAAGTACCAGAAGGAACGGCCGGAGGATCGCGCCCTTGTAGCCTCTACTCTAGCCGAGCACGTCAGCGACAGGTACTCCGACATGGTAGACGGGAAGTTCCACGAGGCCAGGGGCCCGCGTGACGAGCATTACGAAGCCGGTAGGCGGCTGTGGGCCGCTCAGCATAAGCCCGGCGGAGCTCAACTCGCCGACGCCTACATGAAGAAACACTTCTCCGGTGGCCATAAGAAGGTTGCCGCCCGCTCCAAGCCGAACTTCCAGGACGCCCTGAAGAGTCACGCTACTCGTGGGTTCACCTCGATGCCGGACGATATTCTGAAAGGCAGGAAGCGCATTAAGGCTCACGACGTTCGAGCTGCCTATGCGGAAGACGGGGATTTCCTAATGCCGGGTGAAAAGCACTTGCTTCGGTACACAGCCTCCGATGTTGCCGAGGGGACGGTCGAAGACGCCTACAAGCGTATTAGTCTGAGCCGGGCCGCGCAGAAGCATCATCAGGCCAAGGCTGACCGGGCGCAGCGTAAGGCTAATAGCGCCTTTAACCGGATTGTGCCTGGAGGCACCCGACGCAAGGCCAAGCACCTTGAAAGGCGTAAGGGCCATGTAGCCCAAATTAACGTACACAGTAAGAACATTGGTAAATCCCGTCAGCTGGCCAGGCTCCACGATGACGCATCTAGGGCTATGACCAACAGCGGGGACCGCAAGGGCCTGCGGCTGGCGAATGACTACATGAAAAAACACTTCTCCTGATATGAACTTCTACGACCTCTACACAGACGCCCTTGAGAAAGTGGCCCTGACTTTCGACGAACTTCCCCAATACGTTCGATCACACATCGCCGAACAACACGCCGCCCGCCAGGCTATGACGTACGGCGGCCTGGCGAGCCACCACATGATTGAGGGGCGACGGGCGACCAAGCAGAATAAGACTTCAGTGAAGAAGTCGGAAAAGCCGGGCGTTCTCTCCACTATTCGCCACTCGGGGCGAGAGAAGGCCAAGACCTATCACAAGGGTCGGGCCAAGAGCACTGCTGCGGACATGAAGCGCCACGGCCGTGAGCTCGGTAAGGCCGACAAGAAGGCAAACGAGTATTTCGACGTCCTGAAGAACCTCTATGCGTCCGAGAAGGGTTCGGAGAGGCGAAATCAGATTATCAGCGACTACAACAAGAAGCACATGAAGGCGACGGTCCGAATGAGCCCAAACATGATCTAGCGAGCCTGATATGAACTTCTACGATCACTACACAGACGCCCTTGAGAAGGTAGCCAAGAACGTCCCGACGTCCCCTGAGAAGTGGGCTCGGGCAAAGGCTCAAGCTCGCGCCAAGTTCGACGTATATCCCTGCGTCCCGCTTGATTCACTGGCGATCACCCGCTCGGGGCCTACGCACTACCGTGATCTGGCCGTCGGTGTAGAGATCCTGACCTACAGCATCGAGAACGATCAGCTGGAGTGGCAGCCGATCGAGCATCTTCACTACTATGAGGACGCCCCGCTCATCGAGATCGGCAAGTCGACAGGTTTCAAGGTCCGGTGTACGCCCAACCACAAGTGGGTCGCGCGTACTACTAAAGACCAGCCGTACAAGCTGGTTGAAGCTCAGAATATCACGAAGCACATGCTCCTCAAGTGCGCGTCGGAACTGCCTGAAGGCGATATGACCAAGTTGGGTGCGTGGTCTAAAAAGGACTCGTGGGCTGAGCAGGTGCTGGCTTGGTCACCCGAGGCCCGTGAGGTCTACTTGGCCAGTGCAATCGTCTATGACGGCCACGATCAAGGTCTGAGCACACGTATTGAGGGCCGACACACTTTCGGATTCTCGCAGAAGGAGTACGACCACCTGTGGGCCGCGTTGCTTGCTGCGGCCGTAAACGGCTACCATGTGACGTTTAGAGACAAGGGCGACACTGGCCTAACCAGCGCAACGCTCATCCGAAACAAGCAAGAGCACAGCACGCAGAACCTCATTAAGCGGGACGCGGGCTCTGAGGACGTTTGGTGCCCTACTACAGCCAACAACACCTGGGTGATGGTCCAGAACGGCTTCATCACCATCACAGGCAACAGTGCCTACGCCAACGGCTGGGCCGCTAAGAAGTACAAGGCAATGGGCGGCGGCTGGAAGAAGGAGGCTGAGCTCAACAAGGAGGCCTTCCTGCCCCTGATCGGTAAGGCCCTGACCGCCGGCCGCGCCCTCATGGCTACCAAGAAGGCCAAGACCGCACTAAAAGCAGCTAACACCGCCAGCAATGTTGCCACCGGTGTCAGCGCTGTGAAGTCTGTTGCTAGCTCGAAGCCGAAGCCGGTCCCGGCTCCGCCCTCTGCTGGTTAGATCCCTTCAAGGGCAGTCTGAGGCACACCCATCGCCAGGAGGTCATCCTTGACAATGTCTCGGATGGCCTCTGCGTATTTGCGGATCTCGTATTGACTGTCGTTCTTGAGCCGCAGGTTGAGGAAGTGAAGTAGAGACTGCACCGAGCAGGTCCACACGGTGCTGGTGTAGATGTTCTGCGGGAGCAGCATACGGGCCTGCTCACGGGCCACGCCGCGGCTGAGCATGTCCTTGTAGCGGATGTAGGCGTCAGCGCAGGCATCCACGTACTCCTGGTGCATCTTCTCGTGCTCCTCAGGAGTCCAGTCCAGCTCATAGCTCTGCTGCTTGTTACCGTGGGCGCCATTGCCCCGGAACTCCTTGGGCAGATAGAACTCCTCCTCTAGCTGCACGTAGCGGCCCGAGACCTCGTTCCAGGAGCAGCCGTTATCAATGTCCACCTGGATGGCAGCTACGTCGATTGCTACATCCGTGCCATCAGGAAGGACGAAGCCAGTCCAGCGGCAGCCGATCTGATGCTTCCACCACTGACGCATGACGAAGAGGGGCGCCTTGATCTTGAGCGTATAGAAGGCATGACGGAACGGGCTCGTATGATCATGGGTCCAGAGGAAGTTGACCAGTTTGGCGTCACGCTCGTCCGGCTTCTCCTTTTCGTTGTTATACGAGACTCGTGCGGCGTTGACTACGGAGAGGGTAGGGTCATCCGAGCGACTGACTAGTTGAACCAGGCCGATACCGTCGCTTAGGGGGTGAAGGATTTCAGAACGCATACTTGACATGTAAAGGTAAGGTGTATATCATATAGGAACAGTTGGTTCGAGCAAACAGAACCGTAAGCACTGCCGGGAGTGTGTATATTACCGCAACCCTTCCCCGGACGCAAGTATTGATCAAACAAAATGACTGACCCTAACGAAGTCCTGCGAGCCGCTAAACGGACACTTGAGCTGAACCTAGATTCTCTAGACACTCTCGCAGACGCGGCCGAGGCTGTTTCGGAACTCCTTCCGGTTATTGAACATCAGATCCAGGTCACGTGCGAGACCGTGGAAGTTATTAATGAGGCGTTGACCCCGGTCCCGACTATGCCGGCCCCAGACACCGTCACTGCCTCCCAGCACCTGGCCAGCCGCATTGAGCTTAGCTGGTCTCCCGTTGCGGGGGCCGAGGCCTACCAGATTACCGTCAACGGTGTTGTCCATGAGGCCACCGTCTCTACGGGCGTTGTCTTCGGCCGTCTTGATTACGGTCAGGAGCAGACCTTCACCGTCCGTGCTGTGGCCGGCGATGACCTGGGCGATGTTTCAGCTGAGGTCATTGGCCGCGCCGCTACCCGCCCCGTCCTTCCGACTGGCTTCACCTTTGGTGAGGTGACCGAGCGTAGCGTAGAGGTTGTGTGGGACTCCATCCCTCCGGAGAGCCCTGGCGTTCAGGTCCACCGTTCCGAGAACTCCGGCCTTACGTGGCGTAACCTTACCCGCGGTGCCTTAGGTAATTCCTTCGTGGACGAGCTTAACCTGGTTCCTGGCGCTGACTACACGTACCGCATTCGTGGCTACAACGACTTCCCTGAGCCTAGGGCTTCAGTATGGAGTCCTGAGCTGACCGTGCGTACCTCGGGCAACGGCACTACTGAGCCCCCGACTCCCGCACCCATCGACTTCGTCGCTCTAGATCACGTAGGCAACACCGTTGAACAGAATAAGAACCTTTGTCTGCCAGCCGTTCGAGCCGCCCGAACGGGTCGAGCTTCGATCGGCACCATCGGCGACATTCGAAAGTCCGACTGGAACATGGGCGACGGTAACCTGCTGAAGGAGAACCTTGAGTCCGTAGTCCCTCAAGGGTACGCTCAGTGGTCCTCCAACCTCCACAAGAAGCTTGAGGTCCGACCCGGCGACTACACTTGGAAGAACATCGGTGTGTCTCCTGGTGAAGGTGCTAGGCAGCTTAAGTGGGGAACCCGTGAGTTCAACGCACCCTTCCGCCGATTCCTGGACTGCGACTTTACGCGTATCCCCCGCGAGCACGGATTCTACGTGTCCAACAACGCTGGTACTGAGGTCCGGGACTGCACGTTCCTTGAGTGTGGTAGCCAGGGCGTCCAGTTCGCACACCGCCCGCTACCGTACCAACAGTACGGTGCGGATAACCTGCCGTATGCCGAGCCGCCCACGCACATCGTGGAGAACTGCCACTTCGTGGACAACGCCTACAAGGGCGACCGCCCTAGCTTCAACCTGACTTACTTCAACCCCGGCACTTCTAAGAACCCCGGCACGATTGTGGTTGAGAACAGTACGTTCGTTTGCTCTTGGCCCGAACCTAAAAATCTCTATAATGGTCGTGAGCTTCGCTCGACTGGAGCTATGGTTGTTGGTAGCCAACAAGGCAACGCGCCCCTGGTAGGTAATCCAATGATGGATTCAGTGACGCTTCGTAACAACCTCTACGACTTCACCAGTAACGACCGGGCCATCGTAGAGCTTCGTTCCTGCGAGGAGATTCTTATTGAGGATTGCGTCTTCATCGCGCGTGACTCGGATTACCCGCTGGTCATGATCGACCAGTACATTGACCGCGAGGCCGACATCAAGACCAAGGTGATCACTGTCCGTAACACGCACGCCGAGGGTGGCCGCGGACTTAAGATCGCTATGCTTGATAGTTCCACCAAGACGGTCAATATGCACTGCCCCGGTGAGGAGATCGTCATTGACGCTCTGGCCGGTGTGGTTGTATCGCGCCGCGCCCTGTGACTTAACTAAATCGCTGTGAACATGGTAGGCCAGTCCCTTCGGGGGCTGGTCTTTTTTTTGCGGCTACCATAACTATGCTGGAGGCGAACGCTGAGTGACCCCACGAAAAAGCCCCGCAGGTTTGATCCTGCAGGGCTTTCTTCTTAGTCGCTTACTTCTCCCTCCAGTAGAATCTACTCATATCAGGAGCCTCGTAGTTTGGGCCCTTCGTGATCTTGCCATCCTCTCGGTAGACTGGATTGCCATCAGGCCCGAGCTTGCTCATGTTGCTCTCGTGGACGGCGTCAAACGCCTCCTCTACCGCTGCGTAGCCTACGAGCCCTACCAGGGTGCCTACAGTGACGTACAGGAGATCCGCTGCCTCCTTGATGACATTCTCCTCATCCCTTTCGTCGAGGGCCTCACAGAGCTCGGAGGTCTCCTCACGGATAAGGGTCTTACGAAGCTCAAGGAAGTTACGGAGCTCGTCCGTGTCCTCCCACAGCTTGTGCTCGCTCACCGGGTGCCCGAAGGCCTGGTGAAACTCAATCAGTGCTTCAGTAAGTTGGTTCATAGTTCTAGGATCAAAAAGGGGCGAATTGGATACAGATGGTGGAGTCGGCAGCGATCAGCTTACCGTCGACGAGCTCAGCCACGGCCGAGACGTCTGCCAGCGAGGGCTCGCCAGCAAAGAGAACCCGGACGTGCAGCCCCTCACCCTCAGGCACGAACTTAAAGCTCACACCGGGGATCTCGGACAGGTCAGTCAGGCGCGAGAACAGGCTCATGAGGGGATCAACCGATCCTTCCTCAGTGGTAAGTTCAGCCTCAGGCTGCTCCTCAAGGGCTTCCATGTTGAGGTCAGCCGGGTTGGCCCCAGGGTAGCCCGGGTAGCGGCGACCTAGCCACTCGTGGATGCAGTAGAAGCCTAGGGTGATTCCGTCAGCCAAGGTATCGTTGGGGGCGAACATGGGGGCGTGCAGAGGCCACACGGCCGACAGCTGCTCCTTGATACCCTCAACGTCTGCAGAGAACTCGTTATCCCACTGGGCGATGTCAGACATGGTGATCTCGTCCTCGCGAATGACGAAGCCCTCCACGTTCTTCAGGGCGTCCAGTACGGTTATCAGGACGGCCACAAGGCCCCGGGTGTCGTCCCCGCTGCCGCTGTCAATGCCATTAACCAGCCCTCGAACGTCCTTGAGGCTGCGCAGGTAGTAGGCCGCTCCTGCGGGGGTGGTGCTATCGACGATAGCCTGATCCACGGTGACCTGGCCGACGGTCAGGTGGATTTGTTCGATATTTGCGTTAGTCATGAATGTATACTACTGGTAGTAAGACCGGCTCCTCTTCTGAGAGATTATAGCATATGGCGTCCGTACCCGAAAGATTTCTCCCCGTAGAGCCGCTCATCAGGCAGCTCATGAAAGAGCGTTTCCCTGATATGAGCACGCATCCGGGGTCTGCGATGTACGACACGTTCGTGCAGCCAGCGTCGGTATTGTATCAGCGATTTCGAGATACTGCAAGGGTTATTCAGCGAAACCAGTCGCTCAGGAACTTCAACTTGATGTTGCCGGAGGAGCTGGATCGGCTCGCCTCGAACTTCCTAGTGTATCGGAAAGAAGGTACCCCGGCTACGGGGGTACAGCGGGTTTACTTTGGGACGGTGACGAGTATTACGATTGATACTGACGCGGTGTTTACCGACGTAAGTGGCAACCGATACTTCGCCATCACCCCCGTACGCCTGTCGGCCGTCGAGCTGCAGGCTAATTACGACACGGCCGCCCGGCAGTACTATGCAGATGTAACAGTGCAGTCGGAGGGCGTAGGCAGTCGATACCGCGCGCAGGAAGGGACCATCGACCGTGTAGACGGGGTAACTGGGGCGCTTCGTACTGAGAACCTGGCCGACCTAGCCGGCGGTGACGACGAGGAAAGTAATAGCGAGCTCTACAGCCGTATCCTGGCCTCGCTCACTAACCGTGAGCTGGTCAAGAAGGACGGCATTGCCGCTACCATTCAGGAGGCGTTTCCTACTGTATCCAACGTACTAGTGCGCGGTTACGGCGACGCAGGCATGACTCGGGACGTGATCTCGGCTTCTGCCTCCCTGGATACCCTCATACCCACCAGCTTCTGCCGCAAGGTCAATCTTCCCCTCGATGAGAACGGTGAGGTTCTCTGGCAGAATGCAGCAGGGGAGGAGATTACTCGCCCCATTGGCGGCTTTGTAGGCGCCCTGGTAGATGTGGCGGGACGAGACTTTAGCTCGCTGATCGTGACACTAGACGGCGAAACCACTCAGCGAGTTTCCGTACAAGAAGGCCACACCGTTCGCTTTCTCCGCAACGAGGACCCTGACACCTTAGGTAATGACTACCGCGTCACCCGACTCGAAACCGTTCCTGTCGAAGTAGGCGGCGACCCTGTACGCGTCATACGGTTGGATAAGGCCCTCCTTGAGACAGGTGACGTGTCTGAGGACCTGACTAAGAACCCGTACACCATTCTCGGACCCATCTACACGGATAACTTTCACGTGGGGGGCAAGATCGACGTATATATCGACAGCTCGGCCGACTCTGAGCGATCGGTTATTATCAGTTCGCTGCCTCCGGTGGACGCCGACGGCGATGTGGCTGAGGTTCCGATGATTGAGGACGTCTTGGACTTCCAAGGTAACAGCATCTTTGAGAACGGCGTAGGCTTTGTCAGTCCGGTTATCACGATCACCAAGATTGAGCAGCTGGATCCGGTCGATGACAGCGCCATTACTCGGGAGCTACTGCCGGACGCCAACTTCTCCGTGGTTAGGGCCGCAGAGCGCAGCAAGTTCACGCAGCTAGATAACGACCTTTTGGTTATCAAGGGCACTGAGCCTCTTATTGATCCGACCACGAATGCAGCAACGGACCTCGTTGTTCCAATGTTCATCGGGCAGCGGCTCAGAATTACGTATGTTACTAATCCTGACATCGAGAGCGTGCAGACCTTTATTGACAGCTCATCTCAACGCGACGTTACGAAGGATATTAAGGTGTTCGCTGCCGAGCTGGTTAGTGTCTCTGTCGAGATGACTTACAGCGGGACACAGGTCGTGGAGAACGTACAGACGGTCCTACGGGACTACATTGATCAGCTGGGCTTTGGCGCCACACTAAACTCGTCCGATCTAATCACGGTGCTATCTCACTTCGGTGTCACTCAAGTTCAGCTTCCGCTCACCATGCGTGCTCGCCGTGAACTCGGCAATGGCCGAATCGAGATCATCGAGGACAGCAACGAAATAACCCTCAACCCTTCCGAGATCTTCCGGGCCGACACTGAGTTCCGCATTACGCAGGTATGATCGACAAGCTTCGCAAGCTAGCCGCTAGTAAGATTAAGCCCATGCCCCATCAGGAGCGTGTGGCTTTGAAGTTTAGTGAGCAGACGAAGCCGGGCGGCGGTCTTATCGTAGACCACGACGTCGGTACGGGCAAGACCATGACCAGCATCCTGGCCGCACAGCGTACAGGTAAGCCCCTTGTGGCTATTGTGCCTGCTGCCCTGCGCGAGAACTACCGTAAGGAGCTGGCGGCCTCTGGCTACGAGGGCGACGCTACGGTTGTCTCCTACCACGAGGCCCTGCGTATGGCCAAGGACCCTGAGTTCCGTAATAAGGTCTCTGACAGCGTCGTCGTATATGATGAGGCGCACCGCATGGGCTCCCCAGGCAGCAAGATGAGCACCCTGCCCGGCAAGCTGCCGTCGCACAAGAACCTGCTGTTGACGGGTACGACCATGCGCAACGACCCCAGCGAGTTGGCTCCACTTCTTAGAGCCACGGGTAAGCCAATTAGCGAGAAAGAGTTCCGTAAGCAGTTTACGGCTGATGAGTACGCTGAGCGCGGCCTACTTGCGCGCCTTTCGGGAGCAAAGCCTCGGCGCATGGGAACGAAGGCTGTTAAGGCTAAGGAGTTTCGCGAACTCGTAGATGACGTGATCGACACGCACCAGAAGACCCAGGAGCACATGCCCTCGGTTACCTCTGAGCACATTGACGTTCCCATGTCGGGCGCGCAGGTTCGTGCCTATGATGCTATCATGGACGGCAACCCCGGCCTGGCCTACAAGCTTCGTAACGGCCTGCCGCCCGACCGTAAGGACTTCGCTAAGTACCGCTCGTTTCTCACCGGCCTGCGTCAGGTATCCAACACGGCTGAGGAGTTCGGCTCCAAGGTCAAGCCCGAGGATGCCCGCAAGATCATGGAGGCAGCCAACCACGTTGAGCAGCACGCAGCTGACCTGCCCGACTACCGGGGCTACAGCTACTCCAACTACGTAGGCTCAGGTGTGGCGCCTCTGCAGAAGGAGCTTGAGCGCCGCGGCATCACCACGGCCGTATTCGACGGCAGCTTGGACGATGAGCAGCGTAAGCAGATAGTCGACGACTACAACAGCGGTAAGATCCAGCACCTGCTGTTGACCTCAGCTGCTGCCGAGGGCTTGGACCTCAAAGGCACCCGCCTGGTACAGATGCTCGACCCTCACTGGAACCACGCTAAGATGCACCAGGTCAAGGCCCGCGGTATCCGCCATAAATCTCACGCCCACCTACCTGAGGAGCACAGGAACGTACACGTCCAGCACTTCTTCTCAGAGCGCCCCCAGCACCCCGTCCACAAGATGTTGGGTATGAAGCCCCAAAAGTCTGCCGACCGCCACATTCATGACATGGCAACTGATAAGGCTAAGCTTACAGATCAATTTACCAATATTATTCGAAAAGCTGACTAATGGCCGACCTTAACTACGACCCGTCACCGATGTTTGATCTGCTGCCGTCGTTCTGGCGAGACAGCTTCGAGGATCGTGATAAGCTGTCTGCTGTCTATGAGGCCTACCTCCGGCTAGCAGACGCCGATTATGCTGCACTATTCACCGCAGACGATAATAAGGACGCGACAACACTCCGACCTACTCGATTCTCACCTCTCCAGTACCAGAAAATGGACGAGTGGGAGATTCTACAATCGAAACATAGTCACTGCTACTACGGAGTGGAATGGCCTCAGGCTGTTAAGGGGAAACACACAGTCTATGTGCCGAACAAAGCTCTCGGCGACACTAACCTAATTTTCGGGGACAGTGCCTACTTTCCCCCCTTCTTGTATTCAATTCGCCAAGATTGGTGGGTTGATAATGACCAGGTAGTTCGGGGCTCGATCGTAGAATTCGACGAAGCCCGCGTGCTCCGCTACTTTAATGCAACGTATGGCGACCCTAATCTCTGTTACACAAATTCTGCCTCTACTGGCTCTACTGATTTCTCTTATCTTCGCGTCTTTGGCTTTAATCCTAAAGAAATTCTCACAGTCGACTCAGATGGCGGCACAAGAGAGTACACGTTGGGTCCTGATTACGACCTCGCCTCGGGACACGTACGGCTGGAGTTCGCCGACGTCAGCACACGTATCCGAATTCAGGAAGTCGAGTATGGGGAATACAGGCTCTTCGTACCGGCCAACCTCGCACGAAATGCGCGCGGTCTAGTAGAGCTAGATGATGACACTTTTAGGTACATCAATTTTGCGCCTGTTGTAGACCTGAGCCTCGGCGAGCGCACAGTAAAGAAAGTGCTCCTTTACGTGGACTTCGACATGGAGTCCGGCCTGAGCCTGGCAGGCTCCGACGTGACTCTCGGGAGAGGATCCTTTAGGCCTGGTACCGAGGTCACCGTACGTGCCGCGGCGCAGAGCGATACAACGGTTCTGCCTCGAGCAACTCAGCGCATCACCACTAGCTGCGGATCCCTCACTGACGCGGCTCAGGTTCTGTACTTTGGAACCAACTTGGTAGGGTTTCGTAAAGAGGATGCAGTAGGCGAGATCGACCGGTTTGGTGCGGAGGTCACGAGAGATCAGCGCATCGTGTTTGATCGGCCCCTGAACCAGGGCGTCAGTTTCACGATCACTGTACCTAAAAAAGAAGCACACACTCACGTATTTGATGTGTTCACTGCTGCGGACTCTATCGACCCTGAGACTATTTACAATCAGGAAACGGAGATTGTTCCGCACACGTCCGGCGTGTACGCCCTGACCGCGCCGGCCCTCCAAAGTAACATCATTGCGTTTGCTGACGGCGTGTTCGTGAGTGAAGAGGACGTTATCTATGACTCCGATCGGCAGTATTTAGTTGTGCCTGGTCAGGTTCCGGAGAAGCTTGAAGTCTACTACGCTGCATCGGGCGACGATGTCGCACATGTCCACAAAATGGACAAGATCGTTCGCGGTCCGGGAGACGCCCCGGAAGAATACCCGCTTAAGAGTCCTGCCCTGGCGTCAGTACCCTCACTTGTTCTAGGTGACAACGTGCCTGTAGACGTCTCACTGCGCCAGGACAGTGTCACATTTCAGGCCGCGCCGGATGCAGGTAAACTGTACACGGTTCTGTACACCTCCTTCGGCCGTAACTACCGCCATCACATTCCGTACGCAATTGAGGAGGAGTGGAACTACAAGGGTCGCCTTAAGTCGGCCGCCACCCTCCAGAACGGTATCGAGACGCCTAGCGTAGTGCTAGGCGAAAACGACTTCGAGCTCATTGATGAGAACGGCAAACTCTACGTGTATGCGGACACACGCATCCAGGAGGCTTGGTGGACCGACGTAGAGTTCGACGACAGGGCCCTACAGAACATCTGGGGCGACTTGCTGGGCCTTACGGGTGAGTCCACCGAGCAGTTTGCGCGTGCCGTAGGTGCGATCCTGGCGGCAGCCAGGAGCTCCTCCTCACCTGATAGTGTTGAGAACTTTGGTAGCATGCTGCTCGGCTCAGCTACTACAAGTCAGCCGGGCTATTATGGGGGCATTAGTGAGTACGACAGCACACTGACCATGCTGCCGGCCACTCCGGGTAACAGTCCTGAGACGTTGGCGCTAGTTCCTGGAGCCAAGATGCGCGTCCCGCAACAGGGCTGCGTTCCCCGAAACTACGCGGTGCAGGGCCTGGTGCAGTACATTGACTTGAACAAGGAAACACTGAGCTGGATTCCAGTTGTGGCCGAGACACTGTCCGCCTCGTTCAGGGCGGCAAAGCGCTTGGACCAGACCACAGTCTCTGCCCGGACCAGTGTACCCTACAGCTACCAGTCTGAGTTGGAGATCTTGACCGATTATTCGATTGACTTCGTAGAAGAGGGGATCGTCCCTGGTGACGTTCTTCTAGCTAAGTTTGGTACTATCAATCTCGACCCTGAGTTCGGTACTCCTCAGGAAGACGTCTTTGCTGTCATCAAAGAGCGGCTCGGACCGCACACTCTTCGGGTCTCGCTGCCAACACAGCTCTACATCCAGGAAGGCTACTCCGAAAATGGGTACAGTGAGTACGGATACAGTACGGGCAGCCAGGTCAGCCAGGCGTTTGTGTCGTCCTACACCGTCTGGGGCCGCCGCCGGGACCTACTGGATGTAGGTAATCAGCTGGACACGTTCGACATCAACGCAGTCAACCGTATCCAGAAGATCCTGGCCCCGTTCAACTTCGGAGTTAAGCTGGATTGGGAGGCCATGAAGGACACGTTCTCCGTAGAGAGCCTGGGTAGCATGCTGGACATGGCCAAGCCTGCCGACACCAACGCAATCGTGTTCGCTGAGGCGTTTGAGAATGCACTAGCTGACGTCACCGGGGGTGTGTTCCAGGAGGAGGGCGACCCGGTGCTGCAGCTCCCACCTAACACCTTTGCCGCTATGGAATCCTTCTTAGGGCTCAGCGCTGTGGTCGAGCCCAGCGGCTCCTACGCCCCGCTATACGAACCAGGCTGCCCAGTATTCGGGGCATTTGTTCGGGCCGTAGCACCGCGACCTGACCTTGATGCCGAGGAGGGCGAGTACTACCTCGTATCTGACCAGATCCCTAACGACTCGGCCTTCAAGTATGTCTACTCACCTAACCGCGGGCTCGAGAACATGCTTGTTAAGGTTATGGCGGATGGTAGCTATGTGGCGCAGTCCAGCCTTGAGCCGCGCCGCATGCGAGGTATTCGTATTGGTACTGAGTCGGCTACGACTGTAGACATCCCGTACACTGAAGGAACAAGCCTTACGGTAAATATGTGGATTCGGTTGAACTGGGAGAACGCAGCCAATGCCACTAACTACAATCTATTCAACTGGAATGGCTTCTACGCATATTTAAGTACCAACAGCACGGGTAACCTGTACCAGCTTCGCGCTGGCAACGGCCAGTCGGGGTTCGTTAACGGGAACTACGATATCTCTCCGGATCAGGACATTCTAATCACTTACGTCTATCGGTATAATGGCGCTAACAACGAGCTAGAGATCTATCAGAATGGTCAGCAGGTGGCCCAGAGAGTTGAAACCACTGTAGAGGACGCGTTCTCGGCCCCGTTTATCTTGGGGAGTGCCTCCCAAAACTCCGCCGACATGACGGTTTTCTCCATTGACGCCCGTAAGGCAGCAATGTCTCCCACGGAGATAGAGACCTACTACACCGAGCAGACCATGCCGACCCTCGGTATGAGTGCCTTAGGCGAACCTCTAACCTTCCCGGACGCTCTGGTGACTGTGCAGGGCCACGCGTACAACCCGCTTCCCGTTCTCGCGGACTACTCAGGTAACGGGTATGATCTGACGTTTAGTGGCTCGGGCTACTCGTACGCCGCAGGTGACCTCTTGACGACACTTCCGCAGCCTGGAGACAACCACATCGTTCAGCAGTATGAGACTACGCCTGGCGGCGGAACGCAGCCGGTACCCCGATCCTCTGTCTATAACCCAACCTTTGACTTTACAAATAATGGGTACGTGTTCGGCAGCACAGGCGAGCTGCGGGCCGGATCAGGCATCGTAGACAACACTCAGACTACGCTGTCTCGGGATGGCGCCACGTACACCGTCCCGGATGTAGCCTACAGTCGTGGGCTGGACGGAACTTGGACCAAGTTCTTCCCGAATATTGTGGCTCCCAGTGCCTCTTTGGGGTATGATGACAGCTCACCGTACACCGGATTTCCGGTGACCTAGTACTAGTACCTCACACATTATGGATGTAAACAATATCACGCGCTTCACGAAGCCGCGTCGTTTCCTAGACTTTGCGCTCAGCCTGGGCTTTGCCTCCACGGACGCCAAGGACCGTTTGATTGAGATGGTCAAGGCTCTGCCGGAGGGCGAAGAGATCGCCCTAGGCAAGCCGCAGATCTGCCTCCAGCCGGGCGCCAAGCCCTTCCCGGAGGAGACCACCCTACCCGTCATCCAGACCAAACTTGAGGACATGGAGATGGGCGATATTCACGAGTTTGGTGGCGTCGACACCATCAACCTCAACATTCGGGCTACCGACCAGCTCTACGTACTTGACTTCATCGAGCAAGAGCCGCGGGCCCTTTCCGAACTTACTGATGAAGAGCGGGCTCAGGTCCCGCAGGACTGATAACCATGGTTACTACAATTATGACCGCCATCGGCGCCCTCACTGTCGCTTACCTCCTGATCGGGGTTGCTATGTTCTTCCGTGACAAGGAGGGCGTCCTCTTCCGCGGGGACACTCAGCAGAACCCCCGCTGGTTTACCCTCTCGACGGCCTTCCTTACGTGGCTCCCCGCCCGGGTGCTGCGTAAGAAGAAGGGACAGGAATGAACATTGACTGGTATCTTATCATCCTTGGCTGCATGTTCGACGTGCTGCGTGTAGGGTGGTACTGGGCGACCGAGCACGGTAAGGCCTGGCTTGCTGGACTAATTTCAGCTATGATTGCAGGGTGTAGCCTGCTAGGGATCGTAGAGGCGCTTGAGTACAGGCCCAACGCCGTCCCGTATTTGATTGGTATCTTCTTGGGCAGTTTTCTTGGTGTTAAGCTGAGAGCAAGACTTATGACCAAGTAGTATTCTAAAAGAAAAGAAAGTGATGGGAGAGGGAGCCAGCCGTAGCTGACCCCCTCTCTTTTTTTTTACTTGAAGGTATTGGCGTGACTTCTCAGGTCGACCCTCAACTTACGCCGCACGAAACGGCTGTCCCGCTGCTTCGCCTTCTTGTCGGGGACACCCCATCGGCTGCAGCAAGCGCACCTGAAGCCGTAGCCTCCGTGTGACCGACGGTGCTCGTTGAACGCTTCTTTGGTATCAGTTGTCTCCATACAGTTTCTTCTGGGCTTTTCGGTTTTCGTGTGCGTCCTTCGCCCACGTAACGGTCATGTCATCCATAGTGGCGAACCCCGCGGCATTAGCGTGCCCACCACCAGCGTAGCGCCGTGCGATCTCAGAGCAGTCTGCCTCGCCGTTAGCCCGAAGGCTGTAGTGGTACTTTGACCCGTCATACCACCAACCGATGGCGTACGGGGATCCGTTAAGCAGAACCAGCTTGTTGAGTACCTCGGACACTAGGTTAGGCGACACGTTAACCACGGGCACGTGCTCAGTGCGGCCCACCAGATGGCCGGTGTATGCGCGATTAATGCAGTCGTCGACCTGCTTCTTGATAACCATACGAATGGTTTTACCTTCACGAACCACGTCTTTCATGCTGGTCGTTGTGTCAGCAATGTACATCCAGGTCTTCCGGCCCTTCTCATCGTGCATGTCGAGGTTGAGGGAGCCCAGGTAGGCACCCACGAACTCGCAGTCAGGGAGCTCGTGGCGCCAGAGGTCACGATCCTGGATGTAGGCCACCAGCGTCGCGAGACCAGGCCAGCGACCGTACAGAGCGACAAACCTGCTCATGAAGTCGAAGCTCATCTGGGCACCGCTGCGGTTCATGTCGAACTCACAGAACTCAAGGCCCGCCAGATCCTTCTGCGCGGACTTGTGGTGGTCCAGCACAATCAGTCGCTTGGCGTCCTTGGCCATCTTCAGGAGCGTCTCCTTGGGATAGGAGAAGTCCAGCACGAACACCACCGCGTCCTTGACGTTCGGCAGGTCCTGCATCTTCGTGGCGTGTCGGCCCTCGCAGTACTCTGCTCGAATCCAGCGACCGGCCTGGTCCTGATGCTCGAGCGTTTCAAAGAAGCACCGCATGACAAGATGCGACGCATAGCCGTCGGGGCAGGGCCCGTGGGCAATGACCACTACGGGGTGGTCGAAGAGCTCATTAACGAACTCGTCTCTGTTGATGGTTTTGAGATCCATATCGTTTTCTCCGATTGGGGGTTGTCAGTCTCGTGGGGTTTCGTCGAACTTTTCGATAGTCTCGAGAACGTCCATAATGCTCTGCTTGACGCGGGGGCCAAACTTCTGGCGAAACTCGTCGTCCCAGCTCTGGTCCAGACGACGAATGGTTTGGGCGATCTTTCGGCTAAGGCCGCAGATTTCCGCGATGTCGTAGGATTCTACCGGAGAGTCGTTGAGTACACCAGCGAAAAACCGAATCCGCCGGGGCAGGTTCTTCATTGTCTCGCTGTCAGAGTTCTCCAGGGCGCCCCGCTCGTCGTACCTGATGGTGAACGCCATGTTAAGTAGGTTGTACAGTACCTCAGCTGCCTGACGCTGCGCTAGCGGCTGCCCTACGGTCAGTCTAAGGAACCCGACGTCGCTCAGATCTTCTTCGTTCCAGTCGTCGCAGTCACCCATCACTTCTTCTCCTGAACTTTGATATAGATTTCGTAGCGGAATCGCTCACCATCATCGTCACGACCGAACCAGTTCTCTACCTGCTCATCTACGATATCTCTTATCTTCATACTGTCACTTAAGGCAAGCTTGTTGAGCCTGAGTAAAACGGGCTTAGTCATCGGTCTTCTCCTGGGCTTCAATTGCAGCGTCGTAAATCGTCTTGGCGTTGTCGTAGGCTTCGAGGGCGTTGCGGATGTGCGGGTGCAGGCTTTCCCAGTCGCCAAGATCGCTGACACTCGCGGCAAGGGTCGCCGTGGCAACCTCTAGCGCGGCCTTGAATTCCTTCACGGTCTTCGTCTGAATCAACGCATCCATTTCGGCCTTGCGAGCTGCGTTTCTGGCTTCTACCTCCTGGGCTTCGAGGGCGGCGCAGTAGGCGGCTTCCGCAACTTGGTGGTGCCTCTTGGCGCGGTTGCAGACGTCGAAGGAGTCGTCGCCGTAGGCAGCGACGCGGGCGTCGTAGGCAACCTCCATCTCGACTTTGAGTTGTTCGAGGGTCTTGTCAGGCATCGGACACCCTCTGGCCTAGTACCCAGCTCTCTTGGGCGTCGCGGGCTTTGATGGTTTTGAGGTGGGCTTCGAAGTCAGCTTTGTAGGAGGTGTGGGCGGGGTCCCCTTCGAGGAAGTCGCCGAGGCGGGCGAGGACGGCGAGGTAGGCAGCCTCCACTTCGGCCCTCAGTTCTTCAAGGGTCTTCGGCTCAGGGCCAGTCATCGGAGTGCTCCTGGGATTCGCGGCTTTGCAATAGGCTTCGCGGGCAGCTTTGTAGGCGGTGTGGGTGGGGTCCCTTTCGAGGAGGTCGGCGAGGCGGGCGAGGACGGCGAGGTGGGCAGCGTCCCTCTCGGCCTTGAGTTCTTCGCGGGTCTTAGGTTTAGTGTCAGTCATCGGAGT
>Ga0181380_1000227_pt1 | contig 26184 bp, 31 predicted proteins | sample 3SPOviralmetaG_FD_130116 | JGI IMG/M metagenome (GOLD analysis project Ga0181380, IMG submission 130116) | Marine viral communities from the oligotrophic San Pedro Time Series (SPOT) site, San Pedro Channel, CA, USA - 3 SPOT_SRF_2009-08-19 | ecosystem: Environmental > Aquatic > Marine > Strait... | reverse complement strand
GGATGTGGTGTCAACATCACCAAGTATCTCTTTCTGCGCCTCCTGTGTTTTACGTGCGATCTGCTCGTCCATGTTAAGTCCGACAGACTGGTCGAGTAAGGTCTGGAAGTCAGCGTCAATCTTACCCTCTGCCTGTAGCTTGAGTAAGCTCTCAGCGGCATCTAGTATGGATTTGAAGAACTGCTTTAACGCACGAATCAAGCTGGACAGCTTGCCCATTTTGTTGTCTTTGGATGCGTTCCATAGATTAGCTTTAGCCAAATCAGAAAATGCCTCTACCATGCGACCATCAGTAATATCCTCAACGGATTTAAAGCCCCACTTTACTGAATCACCACTGTCCTTTTGGTATTTAAACAGTTGATCCTTAACCCAGTCCTTTGACACTACATCCTTGTGTATCATTGTCTTAAGGAATCCCTCACTGGCATCCTCGTATACATCAGCAATGTTGCCGCCCTTGGCTACCTTCTGGACATACCCTCTGCCGTTCTTGGCTAGGGTTACCTGTGCGTTAATAGTCCACGCCTCAAGGTCTTTGACAGTTGCTGGACGCAAGATATTCTTACGCAATAGTTCGTGCTGAACACGCTCTAGCGCAATCTCCATGTTCTTTTTAGACTGTGCGCCAAACTCCGCTAAGGTAGTGAGGTCTTGATCTAGTGCAATGTCTGCCTCGACCCCCGCCTTTGCCTGCGCCTCCTTAAGCTCCTTGACCGCAAGCTTCATTGCCTCCTTGTTTTTAGGCATGGCATCAATACGTTGTGCCTGCTCTGCCATTGCTCCAAGGAACATTTGATCTACCTTGTGGTAGTGCTGTAGCATAGCCTCGTCTGCCTGCTCCTTGGTTTCAAATGTTTGGTTAGGTGCAACGTCTGTATTCGGTGACACAAAATCCCAGCGTCCGTCCTCACGCTCCTCAAGGTGAGCATCGTATTTCATTGCAAAGTCAAACTGAGCTTCACGAACACGTAGATTTACCTTGTCATCTTCTGTGCCGTCTTCTTCTACACGTTGCTTATACTCATCAAGTTCAGCCTTAAGCACACGCCTGTCTGCACCATCAGCCTTGGCTTGATTCATGTTAGCTCTGCGCTCTTGCTGGCTCATGTCCTCAAGACCATCTTGGAACATCTCGAAAGCTTTTGTGGTGTCGGTTTGGTTCGCTTTGATAATAGCGTCTGCCTGTGCCTCTGGGAATCCTTGCAGAAGCAACTTATCCTTTTCATCCAGTATGCGCTTTACGTTAGCACCACCAAACTTGTCGTATGCTCCACGACCACCTGCGCCCAGCATTGACATACCGAGTAGAGAAACGAATAGCTCACCATCAATGAATGGCACTTTGTCGCCATCCTCCATCATCCAGAAGTTCCTGTCCCAGTCCTCCTGTGTTACGTCTGGAATGTCTGCACCAGCGGCTACCCACATCTTATGGAAGATTGGATTGGTCATGTTTTGGGCAACCTCCTCAGCGTAATTAGTCGCTTGAGCGGATGCCACTCGGACTCCAAACACGCCTGCGGCTCGTTTAACTCCTGTGCCACCTACAAACTTAGTCAGCGTAGGGAAACCACTAAACACCATCTTATACTTGAACCGCTCCAGTGATGCATCAACTACAGCATCAGCTTGAGAGATAGACCAGCGAGTGTCTGGACTCATGTCGGGATACTCAATGCGTAACTGCTCATCACGCTTAGATGCCATGTCAAGAGCCATAGCACCAAAGCCAGACCAGCCTAAAGCAAACATTCCTGCGTAGTGAATATTAGCCGCAGTCGTCTGTGCGATCATCTCGCCTGTGCCTTGGGCTTCGATATCTTTGTAGATGTTGCGTGCCATGCGTAGGTCTTGCATTAGCTCTGTGCGTTTACGTAAAGGTTCTGCGATCTTATCGTCTTTAATCTCTAATGCTTTAGGTATGAACACATTAGGGTCAAGCAATGCCTTGGTGCTTCCGCTGGTGATATCTTCAATAGACCCACTAATAGCCCTCTGCATAGACTTAGCCACCCTGTTGACAGCACCCTCGACCTCTTCGCCCTCAAGCTCTGCCAGCTTAAATATAAGACTGAGTATTTCTTGACGATCCTCTGGTGACTCTTCCATCAGTTGGTTCGCCATTGCCAGTCTTCCTTGAACCTCAGCACCCGATGGCTTGCGTGCGTCTAGTGTCTCTGGACGCTTGTCCCCCTCACCTAGTAATGTTAAATACTCCTTAGCTTTAATGATGTTGTTGCCATACTCACCATAAATATAGTCTGCCGCCATCCTGTAGACTTGAGCCTGCCTGTCACCCTCTGGTGTTCCCAGCTTGCCAGTGACTGTCTTTTCAATGGACTCGCCACGTAGTGCCATATCCAATCCCTCTGACCAATACTGGTCATCTCGCTTCATGGACTCGCCCATGTCAAACACCTCGCCTTTGATCTGATCAAAAACAGATTTGATGTTGGGGTCTTTAATGTTCTTCTGGTTGCCATACATACCCACATAAGTGTCTATGTTTTTAACAACCTCGTCCATTGGCTTGTTATACATCTCAGAAAAATATCCACCTACAGACATTATCTCATAAGCTTCATCATTCATGTTGGGGTAATCAGCCCTTGAGTCATACGTAAACATACCATAGTGGTAGTCCTTGATGCGGTAAGCCCGATTCATGCTGGCTTGCCTGTTGTCATAAGCCTCGTAATCCTTGTAGGCGTTGGGGTCATCCCCAACATACTTGTCTAAGATAGGAGTCGAAAAAGATTCTCCGACTGGATAGGTCTCCTCCTGTAGCTTATACAGTGAAGCTTGAAACATATGTGACGGCACTTGGTTCTTGTATGCCTCCACACGATTCATGTCTAGCGGATCGCCTGTGCCACCTCTGGCGTAATCGTCAAACTCACTGCGTAGCTGTTCGTGCTGATTCGCTTGTTCTTCCGCCTTCTGCTTGCGTATGTTACTAAGAGCTATGTTCTCCTCTAAGCCACCAGTGATTTGGTCTAGTTCGTTTGCCATGTTATAAAGTTTAGATTCCTCTTGCGGGGACTCCTGTTGAGGGGTGATACTCAAATTGCATTGTGTCTTTGTTCTTCCATGAGCCTCCCCATACAAGTCCGTGCTTTGCCGCTATCTGATCAATGTTTGGTATTTCACTGATAGCATCGTCACCACCCCAGAAAGCTTTATTCTCATCCCAGTTAATGTCAATAGCATTTCCGTAAGAATGTTGAGAAAGACTCTTTTTGCCACGCTTGTTGCGCCAGTTGTAGCCAGCACTTGAACTTGGTTTAATTTGATAACCTACCTCGTTTTCAAGCTCTTGCAGAAAAGATTGGAAGTTGCCAGCCACTGTCTTGTTGACCTTGAAGGATGCACCAGATGGGGACTCCACAGCAACCAAGTTTCTCTCTACTTCTTTTCTGGTATTACCACCAGCCCACCCAGAAGACCCACCGAAGTTGGCTTTATTAGACACCTTGCCTGTAGACGTATCCATTTGCTGTTGCTTCAAAGACTTGTTCTTAAGCATATGTCTTCTTCCTCCGTGCGTGTTTATCTTCTTTTTCAGTGGCTCTGTGTTACCACTGCGGATAGATGAATTGCTTGGGCTGTATTCATTAACAGCACTTTGTTCGTTCATTTTCTTACTTACCCATGCCCTGACTTCTGTTGATGTCGCATCTGGATTTTTATCAATAAACTCCCTGCCTTCACGCAAAAAGTCACGTTGTCGTTGTGATGCTTTATTCTTCTCCATTAAAGAAAGATTGTCCCAAGTGTCATCAGAAACCTGCGGTGAAAAGTTTAAAGCTTTTAAATGGTATTCAGCAAGTGCTTTCAGCTCATCGTTGTTACTAGCAATATTTTTAGACTGCAGATTTTCACCCCCTTTTTGGTATGGGTTGTGTCGGTATAGGTCTGCGGTGATGTAGCCGTAGCCCTTGTGTGTGCCGATCATGGATCTAATCTCTACTGATTGACTGTTATAGTATTGTAAGTAATCTTCTTCGGTCATCTCCTTGCGCTTCTCTGACAGCTTGGCTAGGATGCCGTTTATTTCAGAAAGCTCGACATTAGTAAGCGGGAGATTTCTCTCCATGCCATTGCGAAGTTTCATGATGTCACCATCGCCCACTTGGCTGAACAAGCCCTGCTCTTGCATACTGTCAAAGTCCTCTAGCGAAACTCCGTCTCCAGTAAGCATAGCCTCGTCAAGTGCGTCCAGTTGCTCTCTTGCTTGCACGTTTCTTTTGTTTGCAGTGTAACTATACAGCTTGTCTTTTTCGTCTCTAGAATAACCTTTTAAATCGGGTATTCCTTCTAGATACTTTTGAGGGTCTGCGCTGGCTAGGTCTTTGGCATCGTCCATTCTTTGGATGTCGTAACCTTTTTTAATTTGAATTTCAGCATTAGCGATAGTATCAGCAGTCAAACTCCTTCTGCCTTGATCTAGTGCCATTGACGCTTCTTCGGGATTCTTGTTTGCTAAGGAGAGCTTGACATTCGCCAGAGTCTCATCAGCTAGGTTCATGTTGATGCGCTTCTGCATCCCTTGTAGCGTGCCGTATTCAAAGTCACTAGCCCATGCTTCTTTTGAAAGTTGCAGGTTTAATTGACCATTTTTGGTGTATGTTTTAATGCCGTTATTGTAGGCATCAAACTCCTTCATTAGCTTCTGTCTGTTCTCGTCCCAGAGGAGCGGGTCACGCTTGTTCTTGTCTTGAAAGATGTTCTGCTTGGCTTGTATTTCCTTCCACTTCTGCTTTGCACGAATAAGGTCTGTGCGCTCTTGTGCGTCCACAGTAGCCTCCATTATCTTTGAAACATCTTGACCAGTCTGCGCCAGTGTCTGCCCAAGCTTCGCCATAGCATTACCAGCTTGGCTTGCCGCTCCTGCGCTCATGTTTACGCGGGTGTTACCACCCTGCACCATTTTGTAATCTTGTTGTCTCATTGATTATTTTTCTTTAATTAGTGAGGATGCAACGCTCCCAGCCCCACTCAAAGCTGTGCCATATATGTTATACTTAGAAGCTGTCTGAGCCTGCTCACCTTCCCACGAACTCATCTGAGCCTGCCCACGTAGTTGCTTGGCTTGCGTTGATGCCCTCTCCCAGATGTCATCTATCTCGGTCTGATGACGCTCTGATGCTTCTATAAGAGAGTCTGACACTGCGCCAGTCTCAGTAAGCCCACTCCTTGCGCCCAACGCCCTCATGCGTGCAATTTCACGTTTATTGTTCTCACGCTCACGCCTCATGTTTTTCTGCGCTACGCTTTCATCGTATGCCGCTTGCTTACGTGCTTGGTCTGCGTTCCACTCGGCAGACTGTTCAGCCGCCTTAGCCGCTTGACGTTGCCCTTGGATGGACATATATGTGCCAGCAACTGCGGATACGGCTGATAATACTTTGGCTATTGCTAAAAATGGTAACATTGTTTTTTCAGTTTAAAATTAAGCTCATGTTAATGCTGTTGTCGTCAATAATCTGAAACCCCCAGCGTTTCTCACATATCTTTGCGAGCGTGTCGCACCACGTAGTGCCACGAATCATCTGGTAGCCGTCTTGCTCAAGAATGTCCAGCATATGATCCATCATGTATTGGACTGCCTTCATCTTCTTCATAGGAGACTTTACCTTGTGATTGGTTACTAGATGCTCTAGGAAAGCCACGCCCACGCCTTTGCTACGATACGCCCACAGAGCGCACGCTGGCTCATTGTCAGACGTGTAGCCGATTAGCCCAATAGTCTGTAGCTGGGAAAGGTTAACCACAGGTGATCCAGAAGCGACCCACCACTTCTGCACCATCTCGTAATCCGAATCTTTGAATAGGCGTGTTCTCATTGTGTTAATGTTTCCCCATTGTAAACGATTGTATGACTGCTTGTAAAGTAAAAGGATAGGGTTCTGCGTGTTTTATTCTCCAGAACTTCTGCCTGCTGTGACCGCCCTCTGCGAACACCTCTGAGTATCCAGACTTAAGCGGTATGCTACTGTCCATTGCCTCGCCTGCCGTGTGATAGATTAGCTCTTGGTAGCTCTCGCTATCGTATGCGATAGATCCACCTAATGACTTATGCAACATCAACTTGCTCTGGTATAGTTGCTTACGCTTGCCGTATGTGCTACCGCCCTTGTATGTAACCTCAAGGTCAAGTGGCTCAAACTCAGATACTACTGGTAATCCTACAATCACTGTGTCTGCTGGTATTAACAATGTAATTACACCGCCAGATACCACGTATTCGCCCTTGATGCCGTCAGCTAGGACGCAGACTGTCTCGCCCTCTAGGTGATCAAGACCAGAGACTGATGTGAGGTCTGTGCCTGTAGCTTTAACACCAGCGTCAACATACCAGAGGTTGTCAGCGTCCAGTGCCTCCTGCTTGGCTCTATTGTCGATTGTGAAGCGTTCTACGTGTCTTTTGGTGTCACCATTCACTTCACGCTTTACAACGCACCAGACTTGATCCTCGTCCGATCCAGAGGATGGTATGACTGCGACTGACTCAAAGTCTCCGTTTTGGGTTGTAAACTTGCACCAGCCTGTGACCTGTAGCTTAGGCTCGTAAACCATGTGGCACAGCGTTCCGTCCTCTTGGATAGTGTATGCGCCTGTGTATGGCTCTCGGAGGTGTGCCATCTGCTGGACACCACTTTGGAACAGGTGATTACAAAGTAATGACACCTCCTCGCCAGTGTAGCCGTCACGCTCAAGTGAGTATGCCAGCATATTGATGGTGGTGCGTCCACGTTGCAGACACATTAGACTGTCACGCATTGGTAGCGCACCCCTGTGTGCTGATCCCATTGACTCATTCCAGCGAACAATAGGAAGGTTCTCTGGTGACTGAGCCTCGTCCTGCTTCCGTGTGGCGAGTATGCCTTCCACTGATGCCGTGCCTACAAATAGCTCACGTTGCGCTGAGAGCCACTGTATTGAGCTTTGATCGTCTGATAGTGCCTCTACAAAGAACGGAGAGTCTGCGAGAGTTGTCTGGGCTAGGAAGTCATCGTATGCGTTAATGGCAGAGTAAAAGAAAGCCTGTGGCTTTTTCTTTGTCCCAGCTAGTAGCAACCTGTTGTCAAACAGTGCTATGGATCTGGGATATCCTTGGTAGCTTGAAAATGCAGACTCCTGCCATGATACTGTAGCATCAGTTGAGGGTATCTCCGTCACAACATCAGCCTCCACGTTCTGTGCATCTGTAACACTTGTTATCTCTGCCGTGCCGTATGCTGGTGCAGACAAGATAGTAAAAGTAACGGACTCACGCTCTCTGCCGTCCCAGTAAGATGTAATAGCAAGAACTCTAATTTGGTGAGTTTCGCCATTCTCATCTTCTTCTACAAGATAATTGGCATCATCACGACTGGAGAGTGTTCTTATCGTTGACCAGTTTACACCTCCATCTATACTGCGCTGTATCGCCCAGTCTCCACGCCAGCTTCCTGTGGTTTTTAAACTCCACTCTCCAGAAACATCTTGCGGAAATAGTGCCTCCGCACCAGCACTGAAGTGGTTAGGAGCATCTGCTGGTTGAATTACCTCTGACCAGTTGGCTGAATCATCAGCAAACAGCACACTACTTGTGTGTGCAGTCGTGCAGTAGTAAGCCAAGCCCCCATCAATCACCACATCATCAATCACATATGATGTAGCTGTTACCCATGTAGCAGGGGTGTAATCTTTGATGCAGGTATAATATAATACTTGCCCATTTAAAGCGGCATTACGAGACACTCGCCAATTATATCCATTGTCAGATGTCGTCTCGTAGGTGTTTGTTTTACTAAATGAAATAGCGTTATCAGCGGCAACGAGATTAGAGTAGTAACTAGTAGCAGATTGTAAATAGTCATCATGAAACACAGAAGACGAACCCTCAGTTAAATACTCAAGCCGTAGCACGCTACCAACGTGGTCAGCGTCAAACGCATCTGCACTGGATACGATGTCTATACCTGTGCCTGTGGTAGCACTAGGAGTAAGAGTCACATCAATGGGGTTTACGTCTGGGTCAACAAACGGAAGACTAAGATCAGCTTCAGCATACGTCCAGTTATTGTCAGCAATACGTGTAAGCTTGCCTACTGGATGGTTTGGATGCACTACGTAGACAACATCATTGACTGCTCGCATCTGTAGTTCGTATAGTTCTGCCTCTTGATAGGGAGTGACCACCTCAAGTGGTGAGCCACCAGACTCAACCTGTAGATCATTACTCCAGAAACGGACATACTCATGACCGAACTCTAGGATAAACTTGGTGTTGACTGAATACTGGAACGGATGCAGGACGCACACTCTGTCGTCCTCCTTAGCGTAGCCAAGGTGCTTTGTGCCACTGCGCTTCTCTACCTGTCCGTAGCGGTTTGGTATAAAGTTCTCGCACGTTCTAGACGCAGACTGGTAGTTCCCCAGATCGTATCGTCCCTTGAGAACTTCGCTCCAGATTCCTCCGTTAAATTTTATGTTGGCTGTTTCCATTAGGGATTAGTTGCGTTTGCGTTGTCAAATGCCATCGGTTCGCATGACCAGTAGACGCGCTCGCCTCCGATGTGGTCAGTGTGCAGTTGTGGGCTTGGTGTTGTCATTAGTATTGCGCGTAAAATGAGTCTGTCTCATCAGCCAGTCTTGTAACCTCAGCGTTGGTCAATGCACGATCCCAGAAGCCGCAAGCTTCCATCTTGCCATTAAGAAAATTAAAGCCAGAATAACCGAGGCTAAAATCTGCGGTCGAATCAAAAACGCTACCGCTAAATGTGGCTGTTGATGGTGTGCCCCCGTCAAGTATAAGTGCAACCTCATTGGATGCACTGTCATACCTCGCACAAATATGGTAAAATGTTCCACCGACTGGGGTGAATGATGATATGTCACAATTAGTATTAGCCACTCCGTCATTAGATATGGCGAATCGAAGGTTTGGCGTTGAATTTCTGTAGAAGACAGACCACGAACGCTGAGTGGTTCCATCCCACTTGCTAAATATTCCGTTGTTTTCGTTGAAACTGACGATCTCCACCCACGCGCACACAGTGAAGCTACCAGTTACACCTAGCCCCGTTTGAGTGGCATCGGTTATTCTAAGCCTCTCAGAGTTTGAAGCGGTGAATCTTGCGCTATCCGTGTAAACTATTGAACTTACGCTTTGTGTTACCGTGTTGATGTCGTCAAGATCATTGCCACTTGCCTCCTCATCAACGCGCGTTCCGCTAACCTCTTGTAGTTTCCAGAATGAAATGAGGTTGTTATTAAGTGTGTCGCCACCAGCACCAGCGAACCTGTATGGATTAATTATGTTCATTAGCTATGAAAGAGCGTGTAGCAGTGCAGACCGTATGTGATCGCATCCGCATTGTATTGCGCCACCGTCATGCCGTGGCTTGCTCCTAGTGCGTCTTTGATAGCAACCATGTCCGTGTCAGCCATGCCCGCCTTGTCGATCAGCAGGGTCATGCTTGAGAATGCTGCTTGCGATGCCTCGTCAGTCTTCCACTTGATGCCATTGATCTCGACATGTGCAGGTGTGCGCTCGTCAATCTCAGCTTGTGTGAGTGCGACGACTGACCAGCTACGTGTCGCTGTCTTTGCCGTGGTGTCGTAAGCAATGGCGTTCTCTACGAGCTTGTGCGTCGAGCTGTCGTATGTTGGGCGTGCATCAGTAACCTCTAGTAACAAGTTAAGCTCTGGGTCAAGGTTAGGAATGTCTGCGCCCTCGTCTGCTGGGTATGGCTTACCTGTAGCTAAAACCCCATCAGTGTTGTGGTAGATTGTGTATTTATTCATTATGATTGGTTAAAGTAAAACTTAAGTCCTGTGCCTGCTACCGTAGCTCCAACGGAGTCGCAGAACAACTCAATAAGGTCACCTTTAGCATAGGTAGTGGTAGATAATACTGCCGCAGTTGCCGCTGTTACTGATGTCTTTTCTCCTGCGTCAATGGTGGGTTTGGTAGAGAATATTGTAGTTCCGTTTTTATGGACATCACAAGTAAGTGTGCTACCCGTAGGTGCTGTCGTTACGCCAATAAGTATCTCGCTCCATGTGCCAGCGTTCTGTGCATGGAATGTGCCTAGTGGGGTGCTTGTGGATGCTGTTAAGGCAGTTGACTCGTCAGAGACAGCAAGTCCCATGTCAGTGCTGGATGCGCCTCCACCTGCTGGAGTTGCCCATGTGCCGTCTCCACGCCAGAATGTAGTAGCACTTGCGCTTGTTCCAGAGTTAAGGTTGCCAACTGGGAGGTTGCCTGTCACCTCACTGTTTAGATCAACATCGTGCAGTGTCAGTTGCTGATTGGCGTTCTTTGTAATGTAACTAGGTGCGCCAGCTAGTGTGACCGAATCGTGATCCCGATCACCTACATCTACGCCATCGACTGTGCCTGTTACTGTGATGTCGCCAGCAACCTCTAAGCTTACATTGTTGATGAGCTTTAAAGCGTCTCCAGTTTGGCGAGAAACTATTGTATTAGTGCCATTAACTACAACTGCTGTTTCGATCAACCCATCCTCTGTGCCGTTAGTGACATCCGATGTTTTGCCTGTAATCTTAGCATACAACTGATTGTTACCAGTGTCGTTTTTGCCGTCGAATCTAATTTGCCCAAGGTAGTCTCCGTCAGCGGGTGATGCGCTATCTCTCTTAAGTGACAATTCTGGTGATGCGGCTGATCCAGCATCCGTGCTACAAATTTGCGTGTCGCCCGCGACATATAAATCAGTGCCGCTCCAAGTAAAGTTGGCATCACCTTCAATAGTGCCGTCACCTGTCCAAACACCTACTTGGTTGTCTACTGGTGTGCCTACCTTGCTAACGTCTCCACCACTACCCGATACAGTAGCCCATGTGTTATCTCCACGTAGGTAGGTCGAGGATGATGGTGTGCCAGTAGCACTAAGGTCTGCTGGGTCAATGTTACTAATGCTATTGCCTGTGCCGTTAGCATCAAAAGTCTTGTTGGTAAGCGTAGCCGTCTTGGAGTCTGTGATGTAGTCAGAGTTGGCTAAGTAGAAGGGGTGAACCATTCTCACCTTATCAGACGCTCCAGAGTTGATTTGGGTTGTGTTAGCGACTTCAGCAATACCCTCCACCCCAAGACCTGCTGTTATTTCGTCACCTGTATTTGTGCCAGATTGGTTGCCAAGTTTAGTAAAGTCTGCGGGTGCTAATAGCCCAGCGTTTGTGCCGTCTGCCAGCGTTACTGTAGCATCTGTGCCGTCTGACGATGTTACTGTGCCGTTTGTAGGTGATGCAGTGTAGCTTAGGTTAGTTGTGACGTTGGTTACCTTAGCTGTGTTGGCAACCACTGAGGCGTTATTAGATACCTCTGTATCAAAGTCTGTAATATTACTAGCTGTGTGCGTGTGTGATGCGCTTGCAAAGTCTCCTGTGTTGCTTGTAGCCGCTGTGCCTAGTCCTAGGTTCGTTCTGGAAGTGGATTGACTAACTACGTCTGAAAGGTTGTTTGTGGACAACATATCACCACCACCTGCCAATGTCTCCCACTTGAGTCCTGTAGCCTCTGTGCTGTCTGCCTTGAGGAATTGACCATCTGCGCCTACGCCTAGTCTGGCGTTGTCTGTGTCGAAGCCGTATAGGTCACCCTTGGTTGTGAGTGGAGATGCACTGCCACCAGCGGAATCTGCCGCCTCCCATAGCTGTGTGGTGTTATTCCATGTAAGAACTTGCCCGTCTGTCGCACCTGTCTGTAGCAGGTCTGTGACCTCATGCTTGTGTGCCGCCACTGAGCCACTTGTGCTACTAGATCCAGAGGATGTGCTTACGCCTCTGTATGGTGCGTATGTGCCACCTAGGATAGCAGAGCCGCCCATCATGCGTTGCATGAGGTTCTTGTCCCTGCTCCCGTTAGCCTTGGTGTCGTTGTGCATCGACTTGGCTAGTGCCTGCTCATACTGCCTGCCCAGAGCTACAGCTAACTCAGCGTCACCTGTGAGTCGTCCACAGGTAATGCTTGCCAGTTTAAATGCAAGTGCCTCAATAAATGATGGCGAGAAAAGATTAACGTCAGTGATCTTACCAGTGTAGGTAATGGTGACCTTTGCGTCATTGGTTAGAAGCTTGTTGCCTTCAATGGCAAATAGTTGCGAGGATGCCTCTACGTCCTCTCCGTTGACATCACGTAGTCTGATGATGTCGCTAGGTAATTGGTATTGATACTTCCAGCCGAATGGTGGTGCATCAGAAAGCTGTGTGAGGGTAATACGTGTGCCAGCAAAGTTCCAGCGATGTTCCTCAAGTAGAAGTTCCAGTGCGTGATCATACTGGTCATTCATTACGACTGCAACCGAGTCGGTATCAGATTCGATATTTGTGATACGTCCCTCTCTAAACTTTGCGAGGGCGATATTGGCGATTTCGGTTTTAGTCATGTGAAAAAAGATAAGGGTAGCGTGAGAACTTAGCCCACGCTACCCTTAGAGTTGTTTAGTTACGATCGATGAACGTAATTACGGCACGTGCCTTTGCGTCAGCAGTAGGAGTCGTGGATGTTACAAGGGTAAGGGTAAGAACCTCGTCACCTTCAGCGATGGTAACAGGTGCAACACTTACTGCATCCAAGAACGTCTTGCCAGCAGAAGCTAGGTCAAGTGCGCCATTGAGTGTCAATCCGTCAGCGTCAGAGGCAAAGCCTACATCGGCAGAGATTGTGCCACCTAAGTCCTCATGAATGATGTAGGACTGTGATGGGTCAACAATAGCTCCCTTTGGAAGCTCGACCAAGCTGATTACAGCGGCATCTGCTTCGTCACCTGCGAGGGTAACAGTAGCGTGTGCCTGCCGAACCTTGCCAGAAAGGAGACGACCATCTGCACGATTGTCACCAGTTCCAGTTGCTGATTGAACACTATAGATATCTGATTTAGTTGTAGCCATGATATTTTGTTATTCTATATTTATGGGTTAATAATACGATTAAGAGCGGTCAACATTGATTTGGATAACACCTTCGTCATCAAGACGAGTTCCACCCCATGCCCACTCAGAACGAATCTGTGTGTCGTGGCGTTTGGTTGGAAGGATGTCAACAAATGTCTCTGGATTAGCGGCATAACCGAAGGCTACACAGTCCTTAGCAAATGCGTAACAAGCACGTGTGCCTGCTGAAGCTGGCAGAAGGCTTGAATCGACAGCGATGATGGTGAATCCGAATGCGTCAACAATGCTACCAGACTGAGCTTCTTCAAGCTTTGCACGATAGTCACGATTGATGAACTTGTCATCGTGGAGGAGATCCTCTACTTCATCGTGAGTGATGACCATACCGAGTGGGCTAGAACCCTCAACGTTTTGACCAGCAACGTTCTTGCTACCGAGACGGGCGCGAGCGTTAACGATCTTGTCGTAGGTAAGTCCTTCGTCAGTAGTAGTTCCGTCATGGTTGTAGTTCTTAGCAATGCTTTGGTTAGCAGTGTCAAAGACTACTTCAGTTGTGCCGTTCTTGCCTTCGTAAGCAGAACCGCCAAGCATAGCGATGATTGCCGCATCACGATCACGACCAGCCGCCGCCATGTGCGACTTAATGATTGCGTTGTGAGGAGAGTCAATCTCGCCAAGACGAATGCTGTCAACCTTGGAAACAAAGTTTTCAACAGTGCGGAAGTCCACGTAGAGTGAACGCATTTCAGTTACAACGTCTTGTGGTGCAGAGTCTTGGAAGCGTCCTGTCATTGGGGAGCTTTCGACTTTGCCAAGTTTGTTGAAACGGCGGGATTCACCTTGCACTGCATACGTAGGCACAAGACCTTGTAGGCGTGAAGTGAGTTGTTGTAGTTCTAATTTCCACTCATCTTGGTAGAGCGAGGGGAAATGTTCTGGGACAGTTGATGTAAATGCCATGATATTAGTTTGTTATAATTTTAATGATAATAATTAGGTTTTGTTGCACCAGATTGAGCAAGAGTATCGCTTAGTTTAAGCGGTCGCTAATCGGGTAGATTGGCGTTCTTGATCAGGGTGCGTCCTAATTCTATCCTTTAAATAAAACTAATTCGGCAGTGTCCTTCGTTTGAACGTCTTATTCATAACACAAAAATAATACAAAGTCAATACATCCAACTAAATGCACTTTAGTGCAAATTAGATGTTGACCATGCTATGGATCTATGTCATTATCAGTGCAGAGGTTGACACGGAGCTTCGGAGTTTTTTTATAGTGTTGCTCGAAAGAGCCGTTTCATAATAGTATAATTCCCCAGTAGGTGCCGTATCCACTTACTGGGGTTTCTTTTTACCCACAGGTCATGCACCTGCAACATATATGCATTACAATGCGGACAGTAATTTCTGATGATCAGTTGCTCTCCGCTACCGCCAACCATATAGTTTCCAGTCTATATGTGTGACGTTCGTAAGAACAAAAGCTCCAAGGCACTTAGATGTGTGTCTTGGCTGGATCTAGTTCTGGCAGGTTGTAAAGGCTCGTAAGAGTCATGGCTTACCTGTATCAAACTTTGCTAGTCAACGGCTCAAAACCTCTCTAAAAGGAGAATGACCAATCCAATGTTCAGTATGTAAAATCGGTATCTCTTTTAAGGGGTATCTTTACTTACTGGATGTTGATAGGCTAAAACATCTAATAGGATATTAACCAATTAAACATAAGCAAATGAAGCACAACAGACGCATTACTAAAGGGGATAGGCATGAGGGTATATACTCTCAGCCAGTAATAGGTAACTCTAAAAGGTTCGCCTTAACCTTTGGTAAATACAAAGGCATTACAAGCGACAAGATACCCAAACCATATCTTAATTGGGTGGTTAAGACCTGCTCTCAGATACCTAAGGATCAAATTAAAGTGATTAAAGACTACCTGTCTACCTAATCCTTGATAATCCGTAATGGATGTTTTAAAGTGATTAAAGACTATCTGTCTACCTAATCCACTTATTCCTTGGCTTGTCCTCACTCCAGTCGTGACAGCCTTTAGACCCATCATTGGGGTCATTCGACTCATTATTTGGTTCATACTTTTCCCCAAATATACGATCCCAGCCTTTTCGGTAGGTTTCATTACTCACTCCTGTGATAATGTGATCGCCAGTAATATCGTTCTGTGATGACGATGGTTGTAATTCTTTATCCATTTTTATCCGTATAAAGGTGGGCGAACTCGGGAACACAACAACCCGAGTCCACCCTATTGTTAACAAATTAACGTTCTTGCTGGTATCCTAGCTTGCGTAGCTCTGCGTATGCCTTCTGCGCCTCTGGTGGTGCAAGATGTATTTGCCCATTGTGTTTGGCATAGATAGCGTCTGCTTGCGCTTTTGGACTGTTTAAACCGCTTGACGTAGGTGCGCCATTTCGTGGTAATGGTTGCTCCTGCATAGATTGAGACTTAGCTAGTAGCATATTCATCACTTTTGGATGCCTTACCGCTTGCATATCGGAAGAGTTTTCCATGTCAAAGCCAACTACCTCTGCCATGTCTACAGCAGATTGCAGGTTGCGGTCGTATTCACGCCCCCATTGCTTTTGTAGCGATGCCTGTTGCTCTTGCATGGTCAACTCAGACTGCTCATTTAGCTTGCCTGTAGCCTCCTCAAGTTGCTGAGATGTAATATCGCTGTATGCCTGTGAAAGCTTTTGTGCCTGCTCTTGGTTTAGACCAGCCTCATGGAACACTCCGCCCCACTGCTCTGCCAAGTTATCATTCCAGTCCAGACCTTCGGGAAGGTTGTCGAGACGTAGATCATACTCGGTAGCAGACTCTGGCACGCCAATAGCCTTGCGGTAATCGGCCACCTCTTGCTCTGAGCTACCCTCATTTGGAACTACTACGCCTTCAACCTTTTTACCTGCAAAGTTGACAAGATTAGCCGCCCCTTTGAGCAGACCATCCGCAGACTTATACTTGGCTACAGTATTGGTTAGTGATTCCATACCATTCTCCTTGAGAAGATCGGTGTAGTTCTCAGACAATCCACCCTCTGCGGTGTATAGCTGGTTGATAATACCCTCTGGTTGGCTCATGGAAGCCTCTGGGGACGTTTGAACAGTTTCACTGGTAGATGCACCTGCATATGGATCTACTGACCCTGTGCTGGTTTCTGGTGACGCTGTGCTGGTGTCGGGTGCTGGGGCTGATGCCTCTCCGCTACCCGCTGGTGCTGTTGTTTCTGTCATAAATCAAGTCGTGTTTGTCAAAAATGAATTCAAGTAGCTCGGTTTTGTGTCCGTATTTGTCGCTGAACGCTTCCTTAGACCAATGCTCCATGCGCCACAGCACTACTGGAGGGTTAAGTTCGCCATACCATGCGCCATTTCCCTGCTTGAATAGCTCAATCGGAGTGATCGGATCGCCATCAATGTCCATTAGTGGCTTATCCATAGGCTCAAGACCAATGTCTGCAATAGGTTCTTCAACCTTCTTTGCCACCTTCTTAGCCACCTTCTTAGTAGTCTTGCGTGCTACCTTCTTCTTAGCCGTTTTCTTTTTCATTGGGATTGAATGTTTGTTGTTGCTTAAGCTTGAACAGCAGACCTACCACGCCACGCTCGCCATCACGTATGGCGGCATTGATTGGTGATACTTTACCTTGTCCATCAAGTTGGAAGGTTCGCTCCATTAATCCAAACTCCTTAACGAGAAATGCCATGAGCATCTCCCCATTCTTTGTGTTTAAGCAGTCCTCAGCGGCATCTGCTATCTCTTGTGTTATTTTTCTCATTATCCTTGCAGTGCCTCACCTATACCTTCGGGGATCTCGCCACCATTGGCGGCTGATGCGTCCTTAAGCATTGATGCGGCTTGTTGTGCTTGCTCCATCTGTTGCATTTGAGCTTGTTGCTCTGCCCTAGCTTGTCGTGTCTCTGCTACCTCTTCTTGTGAGCGTAGTCCGTCTTCGGGCAGTCCAGCATTACGCCAGCTATCACGGAAGTGTGCGTCACCATCTAGGTTATCCAGAATCTCTGGGTTCATCTCGACAGTGGACTGGTTCATTGCCATAAACTCAGCGTATGCTGTGTTCTGCTGGGCTTTAATGGCTAGTGAAATTCGGTTATTGTAGGCGATGTTCGGAACTGGAACTACTACGCTACGATCCTGTGTGACCATCTGGATCTCCTCTGGTGCTTCGGGCATGACACCCTGCCTCCATAGGATTGAGAAGATTCTACGTAGCTTAGGGTCAAGGTATTCGCTAGTCAGACGTGAGAATGTCGGGCTAAACTGCATCACCTTCTCTGCCTGTCGCAGTGTGGCTTCGGTCGCAGTCATCTGACGCTCAATCTGAGCAAAGAGTCTGAACAGATCTCCGTGCATGATCTCCATGATTGCCTTCTTCTTCTGTTCAATTCTGTCTTGTCCGATGTCGTAACGTCCTGCCGTCTGCCATTCACGTGGCGAGCGGTTTGGATCTAGGTCGTTAACATAGGTAATATCCAGTGCTCCTACGCCAATTTCACCCTCCATGCTGGCAGGTGCAAGTATCGGTGGGTTTGCCGCTTTCTCAGCAAGCACGTCCATCTGTTTCTGTAGGAATGAAAGCTTATGCGCCTCTGGCAGTGCTACCCATGTAGGTGCAAAGCCATACGGGCTATTACCCCACTTAAGGTAGCGTGTGACGTGTGCAGGCATCTCGTAGTATCCCTGCTCATGAACGATCTTCTTACTGTCCTCATGGGCGCAGACCATCTTGTATGGGAATGGTGACTGTTCCTCCCATGCGTTGACCTTATCCACACAGATGACGAATACATGACTCTCATTGCACTTAGGGTCTTTAGCTTCACGCTGTAGCTTCTCTGGCAGGTTCTCAATACCAAACTCGCCTGCCGCCTGCACTGCGGTGTAATTACACTCGTAAACGACTGCATCACAGCGCCCACGATGGTCTTGACCGATGTAATACGTGCCGATGGGTAGATGACGGAAGTTTAACTCCTCGTTCTCTGCATCCCACTCGGAGAAGTCCAGACCAGTTCCCATTGCGGATCTGTCTAGGTAGACCTCTTGGATCTCTGTGTAGAAGTTGGATTGCTCTAGGCGATACGTGATCTCCTCGGAGCATTCACGATAAAACTTGATGACACTGTCGTTCTCACGCAGTGCCTTAGGTGGGGTCAGATTGTGCCATACCTCCTCACGAGGGGTCACGAGAGAGCAGAATCCATTGGCAAGCATCAATGACGCAGTGCGTAGCGTGCTGTCATGCAGTTGAGCGGAGTCGATCATGGGCGGGAGAGTCCCTTGCCCACCTGCAATAGAGACCTTCCTCGGCATGGATAGCTCTGCTACCTCATCCCAGAGTTGCTCGTGCGGTGCGCGGTAATGCTTTAGCGCATCACGCTTGGATATGACGTATTGTCCGTCCACTTATCCTAGTTGTGTGTTACCACCATATCCGCCAGTCTCGCCTGCCATCTTGGTCTGTGTCTGCTTTCTACGCTTCTTTAGCTCTGCCTCAAAGTTTGAGACTCCAGATCGCTCGCCCTCTGACTGTAGGTCTACCATCTGTGCTTGAGGTGCGGCTGGTTTCGGTGCTTTCGGTTTACTGCCCATGCACTGTTCATAACATAAATACGTTGACCTTGTCAAGCTTAGTGATCACAATGTAAGGACATCATTTCACAAGTTGGCAGGTCAATACGTGAAATATTGGACTCTACCTACGCATGGATGATCCAAGTGATGACTTGGCTCTGCCTATGCCACGCTTAGTTAGGTTGCAACGCATACGACCAGACGCTAGTGCCTCGGAGAAGTAGCCAAAGGCATCACAAAAGTGAGAAGCGAAGCCATGATCCACCTTGCTGGTGATACGTCCATCTATACGCTGTTCCTTGTAGTGGTAGTCACGCAATGCGTCAAACATCCCTTCCTCAACGTCTAAAGCTGTCTTATTGAAGTATATCTGGGGGAAGATGTCATGCATGGAGCGGATACGCTTAGCCTCAGCACCTTGTCCAGCATTGTCTAGCACCTCGACGTTCTGAAGTCCAGCGTCACGCAGTTTAGATGCGAACGACATATTGTCCGCTCCCTTGGTCTTACCGTCATGTGGCAGGAAGTGTTGTCCGAAGTTATAGCCTTTCGCATACATATGAGCCACCCTCTCCGCTGTAGTCATCTCCAAACCAAAGTCACAGTCGATCAGTCGATAGGTAAGGTCTATTTTTTGCCAGTAACATGTGACAGTATTGGCGGGTGAGCCTAGATCCCACGTAGTGAACACTAGGTGAGACTGGTCTGGGGTGAAGTCGAACACCCTGCCATCGTCAACAGCGTCTTGCAGGTGACTGGCGTAGATTGCTCCCTGCCTAGCCACGTTGAAATCGCACTCCATCTCTTGTGCATATGCTTCCTCGCCAATCTCTGCACGGATCACATCTAGGTCATCTTTGGGGATAATCCCGCTAGTAGAGGCTCTGAGAACGAGACAGAACCGACTGTCATCGGTCTTTGCCCGCTTTACGTTCCTGTAGAGCGTTCCACGTCCCTTTGGCGTTCCCATTGAGCAATGCCACCCCGAATAGTCCAATAAACATGGCAGAATCACGTAGTTCATTGCGCTCTGAGGGATATCGTCATCCTCATCGCTCACACATCCGTCAAAGTATAGCCCCCGCATACGCTCGTAACTCTCGCCCGAATATAGCTTAATCTGCGCTCGGTTGGGGAATGTCACCGACAGTTCACTCTCATTGATCTTAACGTCTGGAATTGATGAACAAGCCTGCTTGAAGTATTGCCAACAAATGGACTTAGCCTGCACCTGTGTGGGCGCAATGTAGGCATAACGCAATGGCGCATGATCCATGCCCGCTCGCTTGTGTGTAAGTGCGCAGTATACCAACCTCTGCACCGATGCTACAGTCTTACCTGCTCTACGATGGCATACAAGCGTTAACCACCTCTTTTTAGTGGTCAGAAACTCTCGGAAGGGCTCGCGAGGGTTTATATCTATCTCAACATCTTGGCTCATTCCGCCTTGTCATCGCCACCGATGTTTATCTTGATCGTGCCTAGTTGCTCTACGTGTTCGTATGCTCCATCCATCTTGGACAGTTCTGCACTGGCTCTAATCGCGTCCTGTAGACGCTCAGTGTCCTCTGCCTTGTCCATGATGCGAGATAGCATCTCCTTGCGCTCTTTAACTGTCTTAATTGTGGACTTTTCTGCCTTCTCATTCATTTTATTAATATGTGCTTTTACCTTAGGATTTTTCAATAACTGTGATCCACAAACATCTGCCGTAGATCCCTTAACCTCGTAGCCTGCTTTCTCATACGCTCTGCCTGCTGGCATACCAGTCAACCACAGCTTTACAAACTTCCTTTGACGTGGATTCATGGCAACATTATACGCTACAGCATCTCATCAGTCAACTCATCACCAATCACGTTCTTGCGCTGGAATCCACCCTCACCTAGTGCTACGTGATCCTCACTCCATTCATACTGCTGGGCTATGCAGTCCTCACTGGTATCTATCAATGGGTCATGCGCTACGTCCTCAGTCGGTCGTGCGTAGTAGCTTAGGCGGTCTATCTTGGGCTGGATGTTTTCCATGCACAAGCCATAGCCTAATGTATGCACTTTGTAAAGACACAAAAAACCCGCCTCCAGTTAAGGAAGCGGGTTCTTGTCGATGCTTGGATTGTTTCGTTATTTCATTGTTTTTGTTTTCTATTTGTTTTGGTTTGACGTTATGCTAGCTCCTCACATAGATCTGCCAACGCTCTTAACTTCTTCGCGGCTTTTCTCAATGCGGCACCCTCACTTTTTGCGGGCGGCATTACTATCCAGCCTAGCATGTCATTCATTGCGTCACATTCGATTTCTACATGAGTGCATCCATCGCCATTGACTATTTGAATTCCGTTTTTAGGTTGTTCCGTTTTCATTGTTCTCTTCACTTATTCAGTCCGTTTCGTTCGCAAAAGAAATAGCTTCGACTGCTTCCATGAGTTTTTCTTGCGCCTCATTAGTGTCCGTCTTGACTGCCCTCAAGCAATCGTCGGCAATGTCGCAAAGATGCAACGCGAACTCAATCATGTCATACTGATCCACATCAAACTTGATAACGGTATCCCCATTGATTGCGATCATCCACAGGCTATCTGAGAATTGAGAGAAGTTACTTCTTTGGTGTTGTATTTCTAGTTCCATATTGTTTTGGTTTTGGTTTGTGAGCGGTTTCTCTCGCTCGTTGAAATCAATCTGACAGAAATCATGACAACATCAATAACTATTTTCATCTTTTTTACCAATATGCCCTCCAGCCCTTATTCCATATAGGAAAAGTGTGGTTAAAACTTCCACTCGATCCCGATCACTGCGCCAAGCTTTTTCTCGTGAATAGCGGGTGCAAGCCATATCTGTTTCCAGTTGTATTTAACGAATGGCACGACAGGGGCTATATTATAGCCTGTCACGAGTCCTACCTCTATCCCCCAGTCACCACTCTCCCAGCGATGCCCTATGAAGGCAGACAGCTCAGAATGTGAGTTGAGGTATGCCCCCACCAGCGTTCCGTCATTGTTCCACTGTATGCGAGGGTGAACTGAGTTGTAGTCATCTCCCATGCCAAGGTGAAGTGACACAGCGATTATGTATTCAATCATTCTGCACCTCCCTCCATCTCGACATATTGTTCGATGTCATTGTAGCCAGTTCGGATAAAAATCACGTCCATGATCGTGTCCCAGCTGAAACCTTTGAGTTTTGTGGCTAGGACTAGTTCCTGTTCGCTTGCTATTTCGTTGTCGAGACAAAAGTCCCAAGCGAAATCCTTATTCTCGTTTTCTATGTTTTTGTTCATAATATTGACTGTAAAATTTCGTCATACCAGAGTGAGCCATCAAGTGCATCGATCTCTTCGTCAGTGGCAGGCACTCCGTCAATGGAGCAGGACACGATAAACGCGTCCGCAAAGTCTGGGTAGTCCCTCATGTCAGCCCCGTCAATGACAAGGTCTGAGATCACTGGGCTTGTAGCTTGTTCTTTAGTTATCATATTAGTAGTCAGTTAATTCTTTAACAATATTGGTAACGAGATCATCCATGTAGAGGCGATCGTCATTGATCTCAGCTAGTTCCTCCGCAGTGGCATCACGCCACTCGCCATCGTTTACCAGCATACTGCCGATCTCACAGCAATCTGGGTCTGTGTCAGTAATGTGCGGAGATGCCTCAATGCCGTAAACGGCGATCTCATCTGTCTCAACCCTCTGCCCATTGGCGAAGGTGTAATGACCATTGTTCTCAATAGCCTCGTATGGTAATGGTGTTGCGTTCATAATTAGTGGTTGTGTATTTGTTCCTGTATTGATCTTTCCCACATCTGCTGGCAGAGGCGATGTCCGATCCCGAAGCCCACTAGAAATGTGAGCATAATAGTTATGGCAATGATGCCTGTTTTTGTTGTGTTCATAATGTTAGTTAAAAGCGATTGGCACAAGCACGAAGAAGAAGAATCCGATAAGTGCGAAGGTAATCGTATATCCGATATAGTCGAGTATTAGTTTCATAATGTCTTACACCCAAAAGCCCCGCTAGTTTGACCTAGCAGGGTAGTGGGTTGGGTTGTAGCTTAATACATATAAAGATCAACAAAATCACTTGTTTTTTTAGATATCTGTATTTCTTTTCCTTGTATTGTGTCGAGCGTGAGCTGGCGAAATGCTCCAGATTCAATTACGCTGATGACTTCACCAATAGCTTCCCTAGTTCTAATCACGTTACCTACTTGCAATTCAGCAACCTTGGCTTCGTTAGTGGGTATGAACTTGTGATGATTGTCTATTTTTCTGTTTGCTGTTTTCATAATGTGTTGTGTTCCTTGCGGTGATCACAGAATAGCAAGTCGTTTATTTATTGCAAGAACTATTTTAATCTTTTTTTACCTTTTCCCCTTTTCCCTATATTCCATAAGGGGTGAAGCCAGATATTTTTTTAGTTCTTTAGGGCAATATTTGTCCGCCTTGCTCAAATTTTCATGAGTCCACAGTGGTTGACAGTTACTCCAATGGAACGCATACCGCTGGTGTTTTGGCTTGGTCATGTCGAATGCTGAGATTGGAATATAGTGGTCAACCGACCAGCTTCCACGCTGTCCCCACGCCATGCCGTCTACAAACTGAGACTCGATATGCTCCCGAAATTGTCGTGCAGTGCAACCTAACAGCTCCATTGTGCTGGCATCCTTACCGATACCATCCAGTGCATTGATCACTCTTCGCCTTGTCCTCCTAATCAAGTTGTATTCTGGATCGTTTTCGTAGCGTTTCTTTTGATACTTCAACTGCACCTGTGTGATTCGCTTTTTGTTACGCTGATAATATTCCCTTGCATCCTCCGCCTTGAGTGCATACCTGTTCAAGCTTCTGATGTTGTCGCAAGCCCTGCATTTAGGCTGTAGTCCGTCCTTGGACGCTCTACGCTTGTTGAAATCGGAGAGTGGTTTCTCTGTGTTACAGTCGGAACAATGTTTCATTTTCTCCATACTTTGTAGTTGATAAATTGCAGATCACTCATCTTAATCACACTGAGCAAATCCTTGCGCCCCTTGCGACTGTAGCCCCTATACATGGCGTGATCAGTAGACTCTACCATGTGGGACAAGTCACAAAGATTGTCCGCCAGTTCCAGTAGCTCGACACGCTTGACCAGAACGAATGATTCGTCCCTCTCAAATGCTACGACATCCAAATGCGGAGCAGTAAGCCATCCATGTTTGCCTTGCACGTTCTTGAACTCAAGCCACAGCTTTTCCTCCTGTATGCGTGATGCTCGACTCAGTCTTTTCTTAGCCTTTACGTCAATCGTTCCGAAATAGGTCTTGAAATCAATGTGCCTGTATTGCTCTTGCTCTGTTGCTCTGCGGTAGTTTGGATCTCTCTTTACCAATAAACGCTCGAAATCCCTCTCTACCTTTTGACCACGTTCCCATGCAGGTGAGCCTATCCATTGTGATTGCTTACTCATTACGAGAATCTCTGGTAGCCTCCGTTAAGGTTTAGATCAAGTGTGTGACCACGCTCCCCAGAGCGATTCTTTGCCACGTGGATGCCCTGACCTTCCTCCCCGATGAGAAGCAATACGTCTGCATCATGTGAGATCGCCCTAGACTCCCGAACACGTCCATCATCGTTTAGCTGTGTCGCTGTGAGGATTGGACATTGGAATTTCTTTGCCATCTGCTTCATGGTTCGAGTAACCTCTGCCACCTGCTCATGGCGTGCCTTGTCCCTTGTATTGGAGACGTTGACTAGCTGTATGTAGTCCACCACAATCAAGTCAACTGGCGTTACCTCGTTGATCTGTTGTGCCTTCGCCTGTATACTGTCTAGGTTTTGTGAATCCTCATCACAGATAATTAGATTGTCACGCTTCTTCATTTCCTCCATGTAGTCACGCATTTTGATCAGATCCGACTTGATAAGCGGGTTGTTTGTTTTCCCTAGTATCCGTCCCATATCAATCGTTTCAAGGTTAGCTACCAGTCTGGCGTGTATCATGTTCGCCTCAGTCTCAAGCGAATACATCAGCACGTTCTTGTCCTGTCGTAAAAAGGATGCCATGACTTGTAACATGAGGACTGTCTTACCACATGATGTTGGTGCGCCAACGATCCATAGCTCGTTCTTACCTAAGCCACCTGTCACGTTATCAATCAATGGTATGCCACTGGGAATGCCCGATGTGGACTTGTCTTTGTGGATAGCTCGAAGCAGATCAGCGAACTCCTCAGTGGACTGTTCTGCATTCTTGTAGCTAGACTGGTTTGTCAGAATCGCCATAATGCCCTCTCTTAGCCCCTGTGATGCGTCTGAAATGTTTTCTGGTAACTCACCCCCCTCAAGTGCCTCCAAGCTCTCTGTGAGCGATTTATGAGCAAAGCGGGTAGCATACATCTCTCTGAGGGTTTTGATGTGTGGTTTCATCGCCTCATGACCACACCAGTGCCTGCGGATCTTGGATATCTCATGCATCAACTCATCGCCATCATCTACACCCTTGATCTGGTCTGAAAATTCAAGCATTTCAATCTCGTTAAACTTCTCATCATCGAACAGGTTATTGGCTACACGCCAAACCAGCTTGGGTAGGTAGTTGTGAAAATAGTCTGCATTAACACCCTCACCCCTTAAGGTTGGTATCACCTTCTCTGGTGAATTGATCACGCCAGATGCTACGTAATCCTCTGATATTGTGTTGGTGAATTTCATTTTTGGATTTGTTTGAAGTTAAGGCTCACTAGATCCATGAAGTGGATCAGTAACTCTTTTGCTTTGGTTGGGTTGATTAGTATTTGTTTATCGAACTCAGCAGATAGCTGGTCGAGGCGGTTGTGTATTTCTTCGTGTTCTTGTGTTTTCATATGTCCTTTAGGCTTGGAAATTGTTGATTCGGTTTAGATCGCTTAGGTGCTGGCAAATCAAGCCACTGCTCATTTTTAACCCATCTGTGGATACCACAAGCGTAGCCTTCAAGCCATGATTCTGATTTGTTCCAACAGTTCATAGCATTCTGCAAGGTTGCAGTGTCGGGTTTCTCTTTGATTTTTTTCCAAGCTTCAGCGAGCTGTTTGCGACTGGATCTCTCTCTTGCAATCTTAGGAGAATTATCCCAGATCAAAACTACAGCATCGTCAGATGCGTTAGAGTCTTTTTCTTTACTCTTCTCTTCTCTACTCTCCTCTACTCTACTAGTTGGATTCTGTTGAGGTTCTGTTGCAACAGATTTTAACACGTGTTCAACAGGTGTTACTTGTGCAAGTCGTTTAGCCTTACGTGCTTGTGCAGATGCCTTGCCTGCTTCACTCTTTTTCTTGGATACTTCAGCTTGATCAGCCTTGATTTCATCCAGCTTCTTATTGTGTAGCTTTCCGTCACGCTCATGGAATAAAGTGACCACCATTTGCAGGTCATCCTCATCACATTTAAAGAGACGTTTGAGCATCTTGTGATCAGTAGGTAGCCCATCCTCATTAAAGCATGAGCATAGCATATCAATATACAGACCCTTCTCAGAGTGTGAGAGCATCTGCACGTTCATGTCTGTCATCCATGCTTGGTAGTAGAATGGAAACCAGTGGAATTTCTTGTCGTTATTCATTATAGTAATTTGGTTTGATGTTCATTGATAATTGTATCGCTCTTGCGAAGATTGTCCTCTGCCCAGAGAGGTTGATAGTTTGTGTAAT
>Ga0181380_1000224_pt1 | contig 26355 bp, 38 predicted proteins | sample 3SPOviralmetaG_FD_130116 | JGI IMG/M metagenome (GOLD analysis project Ga0181380, IMG submission 130116) | Marine viral communities from the oligotrophic San Pedro Time Series (SPOT) site, San Pedro Channel, CA, USA - 3 SPOT_SRF_2009-08-19 | ecosystem: Environmental > Aquatic > Marine > Strait... | reverse complement strand
GATGTTTACGATGGAGAAGTCTATGTCCTTTGCTTGGGACAGCGCATCAGGATTATCCATTGCTTTACCGTATACGTACTCAATAACCATCTTACGGTCGTACTGCGAGTCTTGTGCCTTCTCGGCAACCATCTTCCAGAAGTTAGCCTCAGACCCATAAACCTCTTCTATCGCATTGGTAGCAAGTATCTTTGACCTGTTCTTCTTAGCCTTGTTTATATTGGCAGGAGTAGCCATAGTCTTCCGAACAAGTGCATCGCCACGCTTCGCACCGTTACCCTTCCGACCATCAGTCTTCTTCATATACTTACGTTCTGGCTTCTGTCTAGGCATTACTTAAAATTACTTATTTTATCTTTATATTCATCTAAAGAATAATAAACCAAAAGCTCTTCTCCAGCGGCTATACCTTCCTCTGTATATAACATTCTTTTGCTTCTACCATATTCATTATCTTTATATGTTATAGAGCAATTAGGATCTGAACTATGATTTAAAAACCCGCCTAACGGAGTTCTGATCCATTCAGCTTCCATATACAAGAAAATATGTGTGATTCCAAGATAAGTTTCTGCCTCTATATATTCGTTAGCGAATAAGCCTAGACCATCAACCCTACTGCGTTTAATGGTAAGGGAAGACGGTAACGGTCTATAGGTTTCTTCCTTCATATATTCTATCGTATAATTCCCATATAGCATCATACCATTCAGTTTTGCTATATATCTTTTCTCCCAGTTTAGTCTGACCTTTATACTCTATTTGTATACGGTAATCCAATCCTTCAGGGATTGGATATATCTTATAACCTTTATTGAAACAGTAACTTTGAGCTTCCATATTCCTAGAAGCTTCCAATCGTTTCATAAGAGCCGATAATTTCCGTTTTTTGGTTCCTCGGTTCAATTGCAAATCCTTTTAACATTACACCTATTCTAAATTCAGCATCATCAAGTTTGTCACTTGGTATCTTAAGCAACAGGTCTACAAGACGCTCAATATCTTTACGATAAGGTCTGACGTTACTTAATTGTAACTGAAGGTCAGTTATTTTGTTTTTCAGATTATCTATCTCTAAATCTCTTTTATCTACACTTTCATAGACATCTCCCAGGCTACCGAACACCTCAACACAAGTATCGTACATCTTCTTGTTTAATGGGGAATCAAGTATATCGTTATCAAAGTTATTCATAGCGTGCAATACTGTAGCGTGGTTCTTATTCATATACTTGGCTACGTAATTCTTAGCACCTATCCTAACACCAGACCTACACAAGTATTCGTGTGTTATCTTATAAAATATAGAACGAGCCATAACATTCTTATAGTCTCTTACTTTACTCCTAAGGTCTCTGCCTGTAACTGTTTTTACTATCTTCTCTATCCTTGATACTTCTGATGCTATCTCACTGTTTATCGTCATCTTCTTCTTTGTTTAAATAATTTGTTAATGTTAATGTAGTACACAATTGGCACGCCAATAGTATTCCTTCACACTCTTCGTATGCCTCTAGCTCTTCGAACAGGTCAACGCTTATATATAGTTCCTTTAGTGGAACACCAGCAATTATATCGTGGCAAGTTAGGATGAAGTATTCTTCTACTATGGTACTTCTAAAATCCCACTCCTTCAATATAGTTGCTAATTGCCTCGCCAACCTTTTGTTTGCCCTGCCGTATGTCATCTGAAGTTGCATCGTATGTTTTTACCTTTAGTGTTTTTTTGTCTACTATTACAAATGTAAAGCTTTTTTTCTTAAATATAGTCATATAAATGTATGCTTGTGCATCATATCCGTAAAAGTCCATATTGTAGTGCCAAGAATCTATATCGGATGTCGTCTTAAGGTCGACAATCCGATCACCATTCAGGCAGTCTGCTTTCGCTCTGAAGGGGAGTCCATCAACGTATCCGATTCCTGGTAACTCATATTTACCTCCTGTAAATAATTCATTTGCTGTTGGGTTGTCCAGAACAGCATCAACAATGCTTTGCGCCCATACTTTCTCCTTAGATAGCATAATCTCTTTACCTTCCAAAGAAGAGTCTTTAACAGCTTCCTTATAGCCTTTGTTACGCCTAGTAGCCACATCAACAAAATGGTAGTAGTCATCTAATTTATCTTTTTCTAATAGTGAAACGTGAATAAGCCTACCCTCTCTGAGTGGCTTCATATTACTATCCAAAGGTTCTCGGTTACCTAAGTAACTGTCTATTCCCTCTAGTAGCTTCTTGCAGGACGATGAGGATAAGGATGCTTTATTAAGGTACCCGTAGTAGAACTCATTATCGTACATCTTACTGACTATATCATCTATAACCCAGTCAGTACCATCAAGTAGTCTTATGCTATCCACGTTTGAATAATATTCTTTACCGTTACATCCATAAGGCTTTTTAAGTCTGCTTTATAATCAATATGTATATCAAAATTACCTATAGAAAACATAACGAAAAATGTGTCCACATTAAAATCGTGAATATTGGCATCAAAAAGCCTAATTCCTTCGTATAAATATTCATATCTATAATCGTTTATCCTCTTAAATCCTAATTCAATTAAATCTTCTTTTTTTATATCATTAACTTTTTCCATCTGTTCTGGCTTTAGTATTTTCTTGCACCATTCTATATATATCTACAACCATTGACTGCAACTGTGCAACATTGCCTTCTAGTTGTTTAAGCTTCTGAGCTTGAGTAATTCGTTTAGCTTTCATTCTCTATTTCTTTTTGCAGATTGGCCAATGCTCTCCAGGCTACTTTGGCTGAGTGCCTTACGCCATCTGTATCCATTGTTCCAGCATCGATGAGGTGACGCATTAAAGCGTCTAACTCATCTCCAGACTTACTTCTATCCCAAGCCAATGGCTTATCAGGATTATGCTGTTGCTGTCCTGCATAACTGCATTTAGCTACTTCTTTTATAGCATCTGGAAAGTAATTAATTACCCCTGAATAAACAGGTATCTTTTTTCTATCTTCTTTCTCGTCCATAAACTCATCTAAATAAAATGAAAATGTATCGTCTTTACTCCAATTCATAGTATTGTTGCTTCTTTTATATTTAAATATGCTACTTCCTTTTCTACTCTACACCCATTAGCGAACCGAGTAGTAGCTGGATTTCTTCTGTTGATTTCCCAGTCAGGCTCAATCCAAAATAGATTAAATACGAACACGCCACCTGGAGTGCTACAAATATACATAGGTATGTCAAGGTTATTCTCACAAATCTTAATGATCGCATCAAATTTCTTTTTTTCAATAAGTAGTGTGTCATAATGTTTCTTTCTGCATTTAAGTTCTATACGGTGCCTAACCTTTGGTGAATAACAATCCCATCGACTCATCTGTGTTTTAGCCTTGACAAGGTCGGGATACTTACTGCGTTTAAGAAAGTCGAACAGGTCGGCTTCGTTATTTATAGGTGCCATATAATGTTTTTAACGGCTTGAATATACTGTTCACAAAACAAGAGGAACAATTTGTAGGTTTCTTGTTTTCGTTGAAAACCCTATTGTATATGCTAACCATCTTCAATACCTCATCAGCATCAAGTCTCTCAACCCCAGTTTCTATAATGTTCTGCATAAATAAAAATTCATCTTCATTGAAACAATCAGGCTTCTTATAGTTGAACTTCTTATTCAGGACTTCCTTGCGCTCGTCACAACCGCAATCTTCTCCAGCTAAGAACTTTACAGCCTTCTTTATTCCTGTGGCTGTGGTTATCTTCTCTATGGTATCACCCAGCCCTTTTGGGGCTGAGTCATACTTAGCTTTCCACTGTTTATATGCTTTAGTTCGTTTATCTTTTGGTGCTTCTGGTATACTCATATCTTATCGTAATCTTGATTAAAAAAGTCTTCTATGTCCTCACCGAACTTTTCTTCAATAATTTTTCTGTAGTTCTTGCAAGAGTTATATATGCTCGTAAGTGAAATCTTTGTATCGCCAGCAATGTCTCTAAGAGATTGAGGAGTGTAATAGTATAACCTGAATAGTTTCTGGTCATACCAATGCCACGTGGAAACCTCCTCATCAATGGCTTTAAATATCGTAAGGTATGCCTCCTCCATATGGTCATTTTCCTCTCTCTCTTCTGGAATTTCCGCAAGAGCCGAAAGGACACTGATATTCTCAACATCTGAGTAGTCTTTACTGATTTCTGCTTTTTGATTTTTTTTAGCATCATAGAACAGGTTACGTAAAGTGATATATATAAAGTAAGAATTGACCTCACCATCTTTTATTATTTTTTCAGGTTTATCTAAATACTTGTTCAGTCTCAAATACATATCCTGCACAATATCGTTTGCCAGGTGTATATCTTTACAGATAGACATAGCCATTGAAATCCACTCCCTATGCCTCTTAGTCAGTATCTCCCACATAGTATATAAAGGTTACTCCAAATATAAAAAAAAGAAGCTGTATCATAATATAGTCCCCAACTTCTTCAAAGGCTTCGTCCATCGCTTGATCCTTAAAGTTAACTCCAGCGACACAACCGTAAATAGGAAAAAATGATATCCCGAACATAGTTAAATTGTTTGAGCTAATATAGTAATTTTATTTCAATATAATCACTTTCTCCGTAAAATTTTCTTAAATCTCTTACCTCAACTATATTTTGATCTTGCTCGAATATAGTTCCTTCCAAAGCATCTATGAATGCTTTGTTAAGGTTGTCTAGTAAGTCTGGCTTAGTGGCCTTTGGCATACCTATTATTCTGCGTTTAAGAGCTGTGGATTTAGTGAATTCAAAACAATAATGCAGATGCTCCACTATAATCGGAGTACCTGCTCTTATTATCTCAAACTCATTTCCTACTTGAAACATTGCACTGTGAGCTATGTCTTTTTTAAAGTCAAGTATTTTCTTTGGTGTGTAAGCAATACCGTTCCGGCCCCTTCTGAAGGATTGGTGCGGTGTTGGTCTTATATCAAAATGAAGTGTCAATTCTGAGTATGTCATCGATTTTATCTATAATTCGTGGAGTGCCTTGCCTATCTACCTCAAAGCTAAACTGCTCAAAGGGGTAGGACCTACTGCGTTTACATATAACGTCAACTATGTCTTCGTTATCTTCTTTTAGTTTAAGTTGTATCTGTGTCTCTGTTTTCTTTTCCAGGAATGAACCTAAGTGTCCTGTAGGCTTATCGCTATTGAAATTACTATGGATAACTACCATAATATGAACGTTGTACTCCTCGCTCCATCTCATTATCTCTTGCACTATAGCTGCTGATTCCTTGATGTCGTTAACGTCTAGCACTAGGTCAGCAACACCATCGATAATAACAAGGCCTGTTTCATCCTGATACTTGTCTAAGTACCAATCAATAAACTTTACCCTTTCATTTGCAGGTAATGTCCTCATTGCATACGGATCATAATCTAGGCCATCGTATTTAGATATATCCAAAACTCTGCGGAATACCTTTTGAGCGTGGAATATACCTTGCTCAGTATCGAAGTGAACTAGCTTAAGGTCTTCTCTGTGACCTCTTATTGCGCCTGTGCAGTCCGTTTTACCGGACAAGTAGGCTCCTGCAATCATTGATATAAAGAAAGTCTTCTTACTTTTTGGTGGTGCTTGTACAAAGCTGAAGTTTCCATAGGTTCCTATGGGTGTTGGATATGTGTCGTCTTTTGATTTGTATGTGCCATAGCTAACAGCTATTGGCGGGTACTCAACCTCTGCGTATGGGTTTACCGATAATTCTGTCCTTAATTGTTCGTATCTTTCGTCTAATGTCATCTCTCTTAAAATTAGTGGTTAAAAAAGGGTGAGGTTTTAAGCCCACCCTTTAAGTAAAACAAAAGAGACAACACTAGAACTCTAAACTAGAGTCAAGGGTTTCGGTTTCGGCTGGAGCTAAATCTCTAGCCGTTTTTATATTACCATCAGTCCAGACAACTTTGCCGTTTCCGATATAGGATTTTTTGGTTTTAGCTTCACGCTCCTCTTTTGATTGAGCGTAGAAGACGGATGCATTCTGACCGTATTCAGACAATTCATCACGAGTTGCTACGGTTAGATTAAGGTATTGACCTTTATTTAGTTTACTTTTATCGATTTTCTTTACATCGATTGAGATTTCAGTTAATGCTGCCATATTTATTTATTTACAAGTTTAATTTTCGCTGCATCTGAAATATTGTATTTCATCTGCACCTTTTCTATGTTACCTCCATTATCCATATAGTTCTTTACTTTATCGAACTCAGGGGTATTCGGTTTAAGAATAGCTTTCTTTGTATCAACCTTTTGTGGTTGAGCAGTAGCTGTCTTTCCGTGTGTGTTAGTCGCATCAGCATCTTTGGTGTCATCAATTAAGAATAAACCGTTTAACGCATACTTGCGAGCGTACGAAGAAGAAGATCCAAACGACTGGGCAATATCCATTCCCTTTCTGTTTGGGTCAACCCCAGCCTGTGCAGATACAGATACAGTGTCCTTACCATCCGTTATAGAAGCCGTAGCTACTATATGAGGGATTGCGCCTTCACCTACAAAAATATCTGATACAGTCAGAACAATTCCTTGCTCTGCGAGAAGCGGTTTGACAGCCTCTAGGATGTCTTCACAGCTTCGGTAGTTATACTTACCAAAGTTATTCCTTTGGTTCTTCGGTGCTTTCAGTCTCCCCTGAATAGCAACCAACTTATTTACTAGCGTAGTCATATTGCAAATATATACATTATTTTTGATTTACAAAATAATATTAAAGTTATTGAAGTTCTCTGCGTATTTATTTGTCAAAGACATACGCATTGACTTCTGCTCATCGTTAGGAACTATAAAAAAACCATCATATTTTTCAAACCATATAGCAAAGTAGTCACACAGGTGCTTGGCGTATACACCGCCTTCTCTGTGCATAGTAACCATCATATTTCTAATAGGGTCTTCTACTCTATTTTTGCTTACATATTTTATCTGAAACTTAAATGTTTTTCCACCCTTCTCTATTATGCAGTCATAAGGCGAAGAATCTAATAAAGGCATAGAAACATTAAACCCCTCCTTCATTGCTCTTGTAGCGAACTTGTATTCGGCAAAACAACCTTTTTGATTCCTGTCCATATGTGCGATATTAAGAGTTTATCTCCTCATACTCCTCACACTTAAAAGACAACATACCGACTTTTATATCACTTTCGTGGCACTCCTGTTTGAGGCTTTTAATCAGCGTATTATTCTCTCTGCATTCCAAGTGTAAATTAGCCACATATATGGCTATCTCATTCAGTGATTGCACGACCTGAGGGTCGTGGTCTTTTAGGGTCTGTGATATTAAGTCAAAATTATTATAAAAGTTTATTTCGTGTATTGCGTCCATATCTTTTTGTTTTATGGTGCTAATATATAAAACTTTTTTTAAATACCTAATGTAATATTATTACATACAATTTATTTGTATGTAATAGTATATATAATATATAATATAATATTAATATATAATATAATAATAAAGTATAATATATAATATAATATAGGGCATAGCCCCCTTAAAAGGGGCTAGCCCACTTATTTTATACTTCTTTCGTGTATTATTTCAAATGGAAATATGGAATCAGCCTTCATATCATCGTTATCTACGTAGATATAATTGTTGTGTATTCCTATACGGGTAAAACCTGCCTCAAGAAGAGCTGTTATTATCCGATATCTTTTGTATGTGTGTTTGCATTGTATTACGGCTGCTCTGCCGATCAAGTGTGATGAATGCTCAAGTTCGTTTATACTACCTCTGCACCCGTAACAGACAAATCCCTTAAGTACTTTGAACTTTAGCTCGGCTAAATCCCTTGCTTCGTCCAACATCCTCAGGAAATGTCTATCCATATTTTTAAAACCTGTAGAGTGCTTACTGCACCACTGACAGTCAAATTCTTCGTATTCGAAGTTTTTAAGCTCGTGTATACCCACTGCGTTTAAGAATTAACGCCCTTGTCCTCTGTAAGCCTTCTTGTGTCCTCTTTTGCCTGGTGATGCATTTTTAGAATGCACACCTGGTCTTTTTGTTTTTCCAACTCCACTATAGAGACTATCTATCTTCTTCGCCACTCTTCTTACTCTTTTCCCAAGTTCTACCCACGAAATAAGCCCCGTAAACCGTTATAAGCAAGCTCTGGAATATTGGAACGTATTGTTCCTGTACTTTAAATCCTGCTATATTTCCATCCGTAAAAGCCAACAGTGTAAACATAACCGTTAGAAACACAAGCACAAGAGGACGTATGTTCTTTGACAAGAACGAGTCCGATTGCATATCATACTTCCAACGTGATGTAACTTGGTCCTGCGCTTCCTTGTCAGCCTGCTCAAGCAGCTCCTGAAGCCTTCTCTTGGCTTCTAAGCGTTCTTCGTCACTTGTGTGGAGGTTATCTATTACTTTACCGATATCTCTCAGCAAACCGCCTGTAAGAGCTTTAAATATCTTTTTCATTAGTACGTCCAGATTACACCAATAGACTTATCGGGATCTATATCAGCGTGTATAAAGCTGCTTGCTATTCCAATTCTGCTAAATCCAACGTCTAAAAGGCAATTAATTAAATCAAATCTATCGCTACTTCTCTTGCAGGATATATCTACCGCAAGTCCCTTGAGGTGACTGCTATTACTCTTACCACCAACAGATTCGTTGTGTGCAGGTGTTCTAAATCCACTATTGATATGTATGGGCTTGTCAAACTTATCTCTCACCTCATCTAGCATTTCTAATAAGTTCTTATCCATTAGCTGACCACTACCTTGTACGTCAGGGCTATCAAACTCGCTATAATTAAAGTATCTTAACATAAACCACAATGCATACAGATATCACACATTATTTCTTCTTTTTTAACTCATACCACTTTTGAACTGTGTAACCAATAGTAACTAACAATAAAAGTATTTTAAGGCTATCTTCTAATATATCCATCGTACTAACTGTAATAGCTGATAAATTAATTATATAAAGTTTAAGTGAGTTTAAGTCCATTTTTTATTTAATAAGGAAGCCCATCTATATGATCGGGCTTACTGTTTATCATAGTTACGTGAGCTAAGTGTCTACTGTTTACTTTCTCCTCTATTTCGTTTTTAGTTTCTCCCATATAGTCAAAACACCATTCTAACATAATCTCTTCAGTTAGTTCTTCGAAAGGAATAAAATCTTCATCTATCCCATTATATTCGTTTACAACGATATAATAGCTTCTTACCAAGTGGCTATCACCCGTCTGCGCATATACGCAAGTAATGTTAGTTACAAAACCATCATCTTGCTTTCTTGTTGCATTTGTTATTTGCCAACCGTTCTTCATATTATTGACTTATATGCTCATTATAAGCAGCAATAACTTCATCTGTCCATTCAAGCACAGCGTGTTTTTCTAACTCTAAAGGTAAACTAGCTACATCTGTATCAGGCGTATAGCTTTCTCTTTGGTTTGAAGAAGATATAACGTTAGTTTCTTCTCCAATAGTTTCTGTTACCTCTATTAAATATCGTGCTTGTAGTATCTTAAAATCTCCTACAATTTCTAATTTATCTAATTTTCGTGTTTTTGTTAATGACATTGTTATTTATTTTTTATGTTGTTTTATATGTAAATATACCTGACACATATGAATTACCGTATTGTGGGACGCTGAATGTTTGTGTAGCTGCCCCCGCTTCGACAAAATTTGCTTTTGTTGTGTTTCTTAACGCATAGCCACCATAATCAAGCCTGTTTTGTTCATAATTAAAGTTTGTTATAAACTTTGGGGTGTTTTCACTAGCTAAATTTAAAGCACGTACAGTAAAAGGTAAATTGTCTATGCTTGTAAGTGTGTAATCAACATTTACAGCTGAAAATGAACCTCTAAAATGTAATGAAAAACCTACTGTAACAAAATCTCCAACTCTTTCATAATATCCTGTGTGTGTTCCATTAGGCGGGAATAAACCACCATTCGTATTGAAAGTTCTTGTAACTGTTGGTGTGAAAGTACCTTTTTCGTAATCTTCCAATAAATTAGCTGCTGCTGTACCACCTATGTAAAGACCACTTGCAAACTCATTACCACCACCTGCTGAACCATTCGCTGCTGCTGTAATTCTACCTTGTGCATCAACTGTAATATCTGCTGCTGTATAACTCCCTGCTGTTACTGCTGTATTAGCTAATTGGTCTGCGCCTACTGCATCATTCGCTATACTTGTTGTAATGGCTGTTGTACCACTTCCTGTTATATCCCCTGATAGTGTTACTGTTTCGTTACCTGTAATATATCCTTGACCTGTTACAAATGTGTGTATTTGGTCGCCTGTCGCTAAAGCTGTACCTGCATCTGCAACTGTACCTGTAACAACACTCAAGGCAGGTGTAGAAGTACCTGTTGCTACTGTAAGTTGATTTGTAGTAGAACTTGATACACTTGTTACTGTACCTGTATTAGTGGTATATCCTGCTCCGTTTGTAAGTTGGTTATTGTTAGTAGGGATAACGGTATCTCCTTCTAAAGCAGTTCCTGCTGTCGTTCCTAATACCATACTAACCTTTGAATTGTTAGTACTTATATCACTTATTTGTTGAGCAGTTATAGTTGTAGTATCACCCGCTAAAGCTGTTGTTGATGTTGTGCCTAATTGTAGTAAAGCAGTATCTCCTTCTAGTGCTGTACCTGCTGTTGTACCAAGTGCCAAGTTACTTGTACCTGCTCCTATTGTAGTTCTTACTGCTGAAGCATCAGCATCATCTAGTATTGTTTTGGCAAAAGTAGATATAGTAGTGTTGGCAGGAAGTGAAAGCGTTTTAATATCAGCATCTACTTCACTATCCATTAACGCTCCTGCTGCTGTAACATTAGCTGTATCAGTAACATCTGCATTTTCTTCAATAGTACCTAGTTTAGTAGATGAAGCACTATCAAAACTTATCTTTGCATTATTTGTCGCTACATTACTTTCTATTGTATCTAAATCTACTGCTTGAGTAACAGAAATATGACCTACTTTAGTAGCATCTGCACTTGGGTAGCTATTCTTTGCGTTGTTAGTCGCTATGTTACTCTCCATAGTATCTAAATCAACAGCTTGTGTTACAGAGATGTGTCCAACCTTTGTTGCATCAGCACTAGGATATGTGTTTTTAGCATTGTTAGTAGCAATATCACTTTCCATTGTGTCAAGGTCTACTGCTTGAGTAACTGATATATTGCCTAGCTTTGTAAGGTTTGCAGCAGTTGTAAACTTGTTTGTAGTACCTTCTGTAATATCATCTGTATCAAAGTCAGTAAAGTCAATAGCAATATCATTTGCGTTTGCTGTAATACCTGTGCCACCTGCTACATTTAGTGTTACATCTCCTGTTGTGCCACCACCTGTTAGACCATCTCCTGCTGTTACTGCTGTAATATCTCCACCGCCCGAACCGCCTGATGATGAAATGGTTACTGTACCTGCTGCTTCAGTTATACTTACGTTACTTCCTGCTGCAAAAGTTAGTGTTTCAGAAGTATCAAGTGTATTACCACCTGCTACAACAGGTCTACGTGTTACTTTAGCTGTGTTAGCTGTTACATCAGTATTTGCAGATACTCTAGCATCAGTATAATATAAGTTTGTACCCTCACTTAAATCACTTGTACTCTTATTTGATAGGTCTAAATTTGCGCCTGTCTGTAAGTTTACCCTTGCATCTGCTCTTGCATCTGTATAATAAAGGTTACTAGAACCCTCTGTTAATCCATCTGTGTTTGTTGGGTTTACTTCTGCTCCTGCTGCTATGCCATCAAGTTTATCGTGATGTGCAGTAGACATAACACCTGCTGCTGAACTACTTGCTTCGCTTATAGTAGCATCTGTACCACCTGAATTTGTTACTGTAACAGAAGTTGTAGTTGTAGATGTGCCTAAATCAACACTTCCACCACCTCCACCTGATGAAGCGATAGTAACAGTACCTGCGGCTTCTGTGATTGTAACATTACTACCTGCTGTAAGTGTAAGGCTTTCTGATGTTTCTAAAGTATTGCCACCTGCTGTAATTGGTCTGCGAGTTACTTTGGCATTATTAGCAACTATGTCATCAGCTTGTTGTGTCGTAATACCCGTTTTAAGCGTGTTTGCTGCTATTTCAGAGGCTTGTGTAGGGGTTATGCCCACTTTGGCTGTGTTCGCCGTAATTTCGTTAGCCTGTGCCGTTGTTATGCCTGTCTTGGCTTTGTTGGTTTGTATGTCAGAAGCTTGTTGAGCTGTGATTCCTGTCTTAGCAGTATTGGCTGCAACGGCTGAATTAGCACTCACTCTAGTATCTGTATAGTAAAGATTAGAACTTCCTTCTACAATATCATCTGTGTCAAGGACAACTGCGCCTGTTTGTGTGTTTACAGAAGATACGGCACCACTAGGCAAATTAGTAAGACCTGAACCATCACCTGTAAAAGATGTAGCTGTTACATTACCGGCATTATCTAATGTAACACCAGAGCCATTACCGTTACCATCAGTAAGTTCTTTAGCAGTCCCACTGAGTTCAGCATTGTCGCTTGTCTTTATTATACCCTTGTAGGTATCTTTTATTTTTTTACCTGTTAAACTTGCCATAATTATTTGTTTCTGTATTTATCGTAACATATTGCTAACGCCTTTTTTTTTCCGTATTCTCCGCTAATTTGAATAACACATCTTTGGATGAACTCCCTTTGCTTTTCTCCTGATTTTGGATTTGGTATTGGCATTTACTTAAAAACTGTTTTAACTTGTTTATGTTTTGTTCTTTTGGTTTATATCTCATAATACCCATCCATTGAAGCTATCAGACTTATCGGGATACATTCCATCTTGACTAGAGTCATTATATTCAGGATAGCTACTGCTATTATCTATTATATAATCTAAAAATCTTCTAGTATAGAATTGAGCTTTACTCTTTGAGTTCTCAACTAGATAATGTATTTCTTCCATCGAAGGAGTCTCTGAGGACTCACTTCGATGTTTGTAAACACCTCCGTTACTTACTTGGTAGGACGCAAACATATAATAGTCTGACTGAGCAAACCATATAAGCATCGGTGTTATATAGTCGTTCAGGAGTGTTTTGTAGGCTGCATTCGCAGCATCGTCTATAGTGCCACCAGTAATCAAAGTAGATATCTTATCATACAGACTTGTACCTAAATAATTCTGAATATGAATATCTTGGCTTACCTCGATGAACTGAATAAACTTATCAGCATCTACAGACCCTCCCACAAGGGATTTTCTTCTTAGGTCGTTAGTCGTTATGAACAGTGCTTTCGCCATCTTCTTTCTTTTTAAATAGTGACTTTACTCGATCCATTGCAGACAGTTTTTCTCCCGTCTCCTCTTCACGTTTAATCTTAGTTTCAATATTGTCTAACTGAGTAAACTCAATAGGCTGTAGAGTAACAAAGTATAGGTTTAGGTCAATTTGGTTAAACTCCAACATAGTCTTCAAACACTCTATAATCTTTTCTTGGAATGGGCGTATAACAATGTTATCCATAAGGACAGAAGCTGTTCTAAGCTCCTCCGCATTGTTACCAAACCCTGTATTGTCTTTTATCCCAAGAAGTATCGGAGAAACAACTCTGTGACCGAGCATAATTTTCTCACGAGCCTCATCAGCAAGGAACTGATACTGTGCGTGTGCATCTGGGAGGTGTATAGGCTCTATGTCAGCTTGACGGTCTGGGTCTTCATTGAACGCTAAAATGAACTTACCTGAGTTAGATGTCCCTCCGAATTTATCTTGGATTTTGCTTTCAATTAATTGTTGAGCCTCCTCATCAGGAACTCCATTGTTGAAGTTGATTAAGAGTGATGGCTGTAGACCGTTAAGAATATTATTTATGTGGTAGTTAGATACCTCTTCTTCTAGCGAACAGTACTGTAAACATCCGTGATAATCTACAGGCGCATAGTAATAGAACCCTGGTCTATACGGTTTAATAATATAAAGTTCTCTAAGCTCATTATCTTTTCCATTGCCAAACGTAGGGATTCTCTTTGGGTTGTCGGATGGCTTGTATTCACTCCATTTAGGGTGGTAGTAATATGCTCTTATCTTTCCTTCGTCTGCTTTTTCTGCTCTTAGCGTTTCCATAGGGAAGTGCGTAAGAGAAGTAATTCTAGTCTTACTCTTATTGTAAACAACCTGAACAGCACCTTGGCCAAGTAATTTATAATCATTTACTATCTTTTTTACCTCTTCATCTTTCAGTATCATTTTGAAACGAGCAAACATCTCAGGTTTTTCTTCACTGTCTGTTGCACTCAGTCCCCTTCCGTAAATCATATCTACAATACCATTGATACAGCAAGAGTTTGTTGGGCTACTCAGGTAATTATCAATCAAGTCCCCAAAGTAATTATTATCTTGTCCGTAGGTAACCCAATCATTTCTGTAGTCCTCCTTAATTTCAGGAATAGTATATCCCTGTAGGTTTACTACTCTAATTGTTCCTGTCGGTTTATTCTTTCTAGGCATATTATATTGTTATATATTTTTCTCCAGTAGGAGCAGCACTATGCTCTGTATATTTACCTGTGTTTAGTGTGTGTTTTTGCGTTCTGTCAGTCTGTGCCGTAACATAAACTTTATCCCTAAACAACAGTGTAGAGCCTTGTTTAAGCTCCATAAAATAAATACTACCTTCAGAAAGTATTGAAAAAGTGCAAGGGATGCTTATATAGTTACCATCAATGGTTGAGGTAAGACTCGTTAATGTTTCCGTTTCACCAGTTCCATCTCTTTTAATAACTAAACTAAGATCACTAGCCTCGACATAAGTTCTTGGTATAATCTTAATTATTTGCTCGTCAGTAGATGGAAGTAATACTTTCATATATATATAACTTAAAGGAGCGTTATTTGTTTACAAAAAAGCCCCACCGTAAAGGTGAGGCCTATTGCGTTTAAGAACCTACTATGTTTAAGAGTTAGTTCCTACAGTTACAGTTACAGTAGCACTTGACATTCCTGCGTATGGGTTAGCAGTCGTTGGACTAGACACAAAGTTAGCAGGCTTAGTTTCCTGTGCGGTAAAAGTAAGAGTATATCCGCTAAGGTCTCCCATAGCAGCACCAGTTACAATTGTACCACCTGATACATCAGCACCGTGTTCTAAACCTACAAGCATTACATTACCGTTGTAATCTTCAACAGCAATATGAGGACGACCAGCAGCTAATATTTTAATTTCTTTGTGGTCTTCTTTGGTTAATTTATGTAGGGTTAGGTTAAGTGTTTGCTCGTAAAACTGAGTTCCGTTTTCTCTAGATGCATTGATTGTTTGCTCAAGAGAGGAATTTCCTTTTACGTCATATTTAAAGGCAGTAAAAGCACCTGTCATATCAGTAATTTCATCGTTTGTCTGCGTGACAGTTCCGAAATCACCAAAATCAGTAAAATAAACAGCACGTATACCGCCTACTACATCTTTGCAAGGTTCTTTTCTACCTAAAGTTAAATCACAAGCCATAATTATTTAAGTATTAAAAAAAGGGCAGGTAGGCTCTAAGGCTTACCTACCCTTTTTAGATTAATGTTTCAGTTTATTAAGAATAAAGAACGATATCAGAACCAATTCCGAACTGTACACCTGCAGTATAGCGCATAACTACACGAACATTTTGTGAACCATCGATATCAGCCATATCAATCAACTTAACTTCGTTTCTGTCATCTAATAGACCTGTTCCGAAGAATAAGTTAGATTTCTGAGCTGCAACAGCAGTGTTGTCAGCAAGTCCTTTAGCTACAACTATGTTGATACCTTCGAAAGAAAGTTGACCACCGTTGTACCACTGAGAACCTTTGTTATCTGTACCTGCACCACCTATAGTAGCAACGAATCCACCAAGCGAACGAACGTAAGCTCTTGCGATGTTAGAAGATACATATAAAGTTAAGTCTTCTTTTCCGTAGACAGAAGTTGGGATAGCATCAACGACAGCACCTAATTGTGCGATTACGTTAGATGAAGTTACAGCTGCAGCAGCAACATCTACAACAGTTGCATCGGCAGTAAGTAGAGTTTCAAAGCCATCGAAAGACCCTTCTCCAGCAGCACCACTCCAGATAGAAGTTTCAGTTGCTTTAGCAACTTCAGCAGCTACTTGTCCGATTACGAAATCAGAGAATAATGGAGGTAGGTTATCAAAAGCAGAATAACCCATCTGAGCAGCTTCCCAGTCAGAGTGTAATTCTTTTTTACAGATTTGTAAGTTTACTTGCAATTCAGCAGGAGTAAGCACTTTTTCTGTAAGTGTCATTCCTGAAGTTGTTGCGTCAAAATCGCAGTCCGCAGAACGAACAAGATTTGAAAAAGCACCTACTTTCATAGCTGCCTTATATTTTACGTTAGGCAGAATAGTAATAGTACCTTGGTCTAAGGTATCAGCAGATAAAAGTGCAGCAGCTAAATACTTGCCAGCAAATTCGCCTGCGTATGAACTAGTAATAGTTGGATTTGGCATTTTATTTTATTTTAATTGTTTGTTATTTTTGACATTACTCTGTCAAGGGTTGATTTACTTCTATTTTGTGCAAATAGGTGTGTTGGTTTCTTAGACACCTCTGCTTCTGGACTGTGAGATAATGGCTCCACAGCAGGCTCTTGATTTGATAGTTCAGTTGGAACTTCCAATTCTTCTTCCTTCTGCGCAGTAAGTTCTTCAATCATACCTTTTACTTCAGCCATAGCTTTAGCAAGGTCTTCTTTGGTAACATACATATCCGTTTTATCTTCTTCTTCCACTACTTCTTCTTTGACTTCTTCAGTTTCTTCTAGCTCTTCAGTCATTTCAACTTCTTCAGTTTCTTTAACTTCCTCAGCAGCGTCAACTTTGATGTCTTTAACTTCCTCAGACAATTCTACTTGGTCCTCAACTACAGGAGCTTGCTCTTCAGCAGTCTCTTCTTTAGTTTCAGTACTAAGTAAAACGTTCTTGAATCGTTCTACAATTTCGTTAGCTTTCATATACGAATTAATAAGGTTAAACAATAATTAACTAATTATTTAACTTAATAATTATATGTTTGTTGTATTTTTAGGAAAGGTCCCAATTATTATCTTCAGCCTCCCAGTTTCTGTTTATATTCTCCCAAAAGTTGGAAGTATCTTCTACCAAACTTATAGATCCTATACCTTGAGCAAGAAGCGATCCGTCACAGCATTTTCTGCTATATGTCCTTCCGTCTTGACATAAACAACCTCTACGCCCTCCTACAGGGCTAGAGTTTGACGGTGTTACAAACCTTCTTCTTCTCATTTGCTTGATTTAGGATGCTTCTTTGGTAATAAATCGTAATCTGTAGTATATTTTGCATTCTCAGGACGACCATTCTTGACTAAGTACATAAATGCATTCACTCTTGCGTGCGCCCATTGAGATGCTGACTTAACATTTGGAGAATGGGAAGTATTGAACGCCCCTAAACCTCTCTGAAATACAGAAGATAATACTCCTACAGTCACTCCGTAGCCTAGTTTCTCTTTGTACTTCTCGTTAAACTCGTCTGCTTTCTTTTGAAGGGATGCACGGTCTTTTTGGGAGACCTTAGCACCCGTCTTTCCTGATGCATCACCTTTTGCGGACCCCTCACCCTTTGGTCTAGGGTTCGGAGTGTCCGATTTGGGAGCTTTAGGAGAGCTTTTTATGCCACCTTTTGGTCCTACCTCTGCTAGATTGTGCTTTTCACAGGGCATATACCAGGTTTTGCCCTCAAATTCGTGCGTATGATGTCCTTCGCATCCAATGTCTTCAGCAGCTTTCTCTGCAAGTTCTTTTGTTGCGTATGCAAGCCTGTCATCTATTACAGCAGTGTTCTCATCAATAACCATAGATGCAAACTCGCCTCTTCTGAATTGTTTCATCTTACGGATAGCCCAATTAACACCTTCAGTACCTCCCCAACCAAGCCAAGCAACATATCCCTTATCTTTCCAAGGCGTTCCTCTTAAGTCTGGGTCTATAGTAGCGTTTCTTCGGTGTCTGTTGAATGAAGCCATTCTAGCTATTGTTGATCGGCTGATTTTTTGATTATTAGCGAGCTGATTGGCTCTTCGCCAGCCTACCCTGGTCATTCCTTTCACCTCATCACGACCATATCTATTCCTCCAATCAAGGACCTTACGTGCGTTTTCTCTAGCACCCTTAGGATAATCATTATAAGTGCGTAATTCAACGTCTAAAGCCTCTGTAAGCTCTTCTATGAGTGATAACGCCTCTAGTTCTTCTGCTCCATACTCAGGAAGTTGCTCTTTAGGTCTTTCCATAGCATCAGCGAAGTGTCCTTCAATGCTGAAGCCCTTTACTTTTCCTGTTTTAACGTAATCTGACCATACTGAGTCGTCATACACCTTCATAGAGACCATCCAAGTGCCATTAGGCAGGTCAAAGCCGTATTTTCTTGACTTATCTTGATTTGTGTCGTCTATAATCCAAGATTCTACAACAGATAAGCCATCTAAGTCTCCATCGTGTTCTAAAGTAGCGTTGTTTTGATATCCTTTAGTCAGGAAAAGCTCTGAGGCTTTTCTGACGGTATCTTCAGAGAAATAAATGTAGTATTCATCATCTCCGCTTCTTCGGTATATCTTTTTATTAGGAATTAGAGCAGGACCCATAAGAATCTTCTTCTCTTGATCTACTTCTGCTAACTTTACCTCTTGAGAGCTAAGCATAATGAAGTCCTCTTGTATTGCAGGGTCGTCTACGATTGAAATAGCGTCTATTCCACTGATTTCATTTTCCTCGTCAATTATAAGCTCGATTACTTTTATTTCTTCCATATATAAATAACTTATTAAGTTGCTTTTTGTTCTTATCCGAATGATGCGGTGTTAGTTATATTCCTATCAAGCTCTTGTTGTGTTGATATATCTTTTCCGACAACAAACGCTTTTATTGGCTTGGCTTGTTGACCAGCAACAGTTTCTGCTAATTGAGAAGTCTGTGAAGCACCTACTACGTTGAAGTCTGGAGCCTCAATTGTTCTACCAGAACCTGCACCGCCACTTCCTGCTCCAGCTCCACCACCAAGTGCCGATGGGACAAATTGCTGTCTAGCAATCGCAGCGACATTAGCAAGACCTAGTGCTGTAGCCACACCTGCAGCTATTTGCGCTCTAAGAAGGGTTGTTGGATCTCCTGGTATTAATTGAGATGTATACGCTAGTTGCGCCCCTCTATAAGTTTCAATTAAGGCATTAGCAATATTCATTGCTTTTTGTATTTTAAATTGTCTTTCGGCTAATTTATCTCTCTTCTTTTGTAGGTTTTCTTCGTTTTTCTCTATCTGTGCATTGATGCTTTCCCTTTCTTTTGCTGATAAATTTTCACCTCTTAATCTTTCCTTAAGTTGATTATTCATCAAAACAGTTTTCCTTTCCTCTCTAGATATTTCAGCATCAGAGAACGCATCGTTAAGCTGAGAAACAGCTTCCATACCCTTCATAAGATTTTCGAATCTAAACTCCGCTATAGCTTGGGTGGTTTCGTTGTTTATTTGCTTAAGTTTCTCTGTTTGTAGATACTCTAATTCTAATATTCTAAAGTTATAATCTTCTTGACTTATAACGCCAGCATCAAGGGCTTTTTTCTCCTTTTTCTTTCTATCGTCAATCATCATATTCACACCGTTAGACCTTTGGAATCTTTCATTTTCGATTTGATCCATAAAGCCTATAGACTGAGCAACAGTTAAGGCATCCATCTGTTTTGTCCACCACCTGTTAAAGTCATCTATAATCTTCCTAGATTTACCACCCTTTTTGAAGTCCTTGAATATATCTAAACTTTTACCTCTTAATGACTTAAGTAGGTCGGCTATTTCTGTATCAATCTCGCCTATATCTCCTTTTAAATTTTCTACTTCATCTAAACCTAAAGCACCAACAAGACCACCACCACCTCCTACAACACGACCTGCTGCGTTTAATGTGTTTATGAACATAGAATACTCACTACCTAATTCTTGGCGCAGTTTATACTCTAATTTTAACTTGTCACTATTTAATTCAGTAAGTCTATCTAAAACAGCTCTAACTTCAGCTTGCTCTAAGAGCTTGTCTATATTTTTATCTAATAACCTAGTTGACTCTGATGTAAGTTGATTATTAGCATCTAGTTCTACGTTTAAATCACCTGTCTCCTTTTTAACTTCTGCTATTACGTGCTTTTTCTCTTTTTCGGATATAGTTGAATCATTAAGCACCTGTTGATATGACATTAATTTAGTAGCAGATTCACCAAATTTATTTCCAAGCCTATCAATTTCATCTACAGCTTTTTTTGTACTTCCAGCAAAGTAATCTAATGCAGCTAATGCGGCTTGAAACGCTAATACAACACCAAGAGGTCCTGCTAATTGTGTTTTAAGTAGCTTTATTGCATTTGTTAAACCGCCTGTAGTAGATACAAGGGTAACAAATAAAGTAGATAACTGCGATAAGTTGTTAGCAACACCTCTAATACCATAGGGCATATCCGATATGGTCCTACCTACTTCCGTAAGGGTGGCCCCTGCAAGGCCAGCCTTAGACATCATATCTAAGTTTTTCTTACCAAGGTTATCTGTAGCTGTACTAGCCTGTACGGTAGAAGCCTTTACTTTGTTTAATGCAGTATCTAAATTTACAAAACCCTTAGTAAGCCCATCTACACTAGCTTGAGCTTTACCGTCTATTACTTTTATATTAATTAAGTATTCTGATTGTGCTGCCATCTTTTTGTTTTATTAAGTGCTTCTTTTATTGTCCTGGGTGCTTGGTACTTTCCTTTGGCTATGTCAATATGAGGTGACATACCATAGTAATCATCTAATTTCAATAAGTCTAAAATATCCTTTATCATAATACGTTTAATAATTCTAGTTTAGATTCACCTGTTCTCAAGTTCGTGTCTATTGAGTTTATAGTGAATACCTTGTCTCCAACTTGAAATCTATCATTCATTTTGTAGTTAAGTAATATACTATTTGGCAAATGTGCTGTTAGTTTAAATATTCTTTTCTTAGCATTAAAAGCATCTTCGATATATGTTTGGTAGAATTTGCTGAATAACGAACTTGTTTCTCCAGAGTAATCTATAAGATTCCACTCATCCACCTCGTTATCGAAGTTCAAAGTAAAGGCAGGTTTTCTATAAACCTTGTAATCTTCACCAGAAACAAATATGTCTAAGTTTAATGATAATGTTGTGTTGCTATCAACAGCAGTAACCAAAGCTAAAGTTGAATCTGTGGTGTTTGACACAAAATCCCCCACCTCAACTGTTGACAAGAAGTTCTGACTACTATCGACAAGTTTATTCGTTGTTGTCGAAGTTGTTGTGCCTGACTCTAACGCTGAATTGTAGCTTGGATTACTACCACTTTCATTTGTATTAGACGGTCTCCAGTAAGTTGAAAGAGCTTGGTGTGAAGTGCCAGTCCAATTTATATACCTAAAAGCACTTGATATAGTTGTGTTTATTCCATAAAACAACATTGGCTTTGTTAAAATTGGCTCATAATTTCCTGTCTTTGGGTCTGCTTCGGGTTGTGGTTTAAAGTTTTCTCCTGCCGAATACCCCCATTGAATGTCTGTTGGTATTCCAGCAGCTAAACTAGATGTATCATCATCAAATAACCTCTCGAACTTGAAGTGTTCAAATGGAACTTTGACATTATATGGTTTACCCCTATCTACTCCTTCTGGTCTAAACTCTTCATCTCCAAACTCACTATTAAACGCCTCGCTATGTCGCTTCATTAACAGCGTCTTACCCTCTTGGTAGTTAAAGTTTATTTCGCTAAATGGAATTGTTGCATCCACATTAGTCCCTGTAGAATCAACATACTTTGTTATGTCATATACATTTGATGGATATGCATCTGAACTTGCATCTGTGGGAGTGTAAAACTCATCTAACTTCATCACCTTTATTTTGCCAAAATTAGGACTATTCATATCATCAATAAAGAAAGCGGTAAGATTAAAAATATTAAATAACCCAGAGAGAAAGTCTATTATTTTCATCTTAGGAACTTCTTCGCTTATTATCACCTCGCTTTGTGCGGTAAGTACGCTTGGGTTACAATCAAGAGCCTGACTTCTTGTTGGGGAGCTTAAGAAGTCAAACATAGTAAGACTAGGGGTAAATAAAAACTGAGAATTTGACCTAACTATAAACTTAAATCTTTTATCATTAAAAATGGTGTCTGCTGAAAATTGTGTGTTATAAGAAACATTATTAGTTCCTGTAACATTAGATGTCTCTACCCAGAGAGAACCATCTCTATACACTTGTATTGTGTATTGAACATCTTCATATCCGCTTGAGGGAGTTATTGTGCAACTTAAACCCACAGAACCGAAAGGAATTCCAGATGATGGTATATCGGTAAAGAACACCTCTTGACCGTCAGAAGATATAGAAACAAAATTATCCCCAGAATCGTACTGCCAATCCCCAAGAACCTTTATCTTTTCCTCTGCGCTTTCAGCTCCTCCAAGCACACCCTTAGTCCTGCTTAACCATAGGTATAGATTACTAAACGCATCTGAGTCAAAGAAATCGTCATCGTCTCCTGTTACAAAAGATAAATTGTATTTCGGGCTATCTTCGATAGCATCTATAATCTCACTTACCTTTATAGCTGGCTTTAGGTCTGTATATTCTAAAGCTAAATTTGAGTTATTACTTCCTCCTCCTGTACTTTGAAAATGAAGGTTTCCATCAAGACTGTGTCCTCCGCTATTTCTTGAGTCAAAGTAAAGTCTTTTAGTGTGGCTTATTAACGGATATATAATCGAGGTAGTATTTCCGCTAAAGTTAACACCAGTCGTGAGACCATCCCTAACTTCATCTGTTCCGTAAGAATGGTCAAATTGAGAGAAGTTAAGCTGATTTAATTCATCATCACCTAAAGAGTCTTTTAGTGTAACGGTATTACCGAAGAACGTAATATTATATGAAAAGGGTATGTTGTCCTTCATTTTAACACCATTAAGGAATATCTTTCCTTGCCTAAATGGTATATAGTTTATATCTATTATTGCATCAACCTTTTTTCTAGCATCAAACGCACCTACAGATATATTGTAATTATAAAAATGCTTAAATATTTTATTGTTCTTCTTTGACGCTGGAAGCGTAAAGGATTGAGAGAAGTCAGTAAATATCTTAGAAACATCCCTTATGTCCTGTATCTTAGATGTTACAGTTATAGTTTCATCTTTAAATAGGTCAACCTCTTGAAAAGTGCCATCAGAATCCTTTATGTACAATAAAACTTTATTCATTATCTAACGTTGTTTATTACACTTGAAGTATGGTCAAATTCAATAGTGTATTGAACTAACTTGTCGTTTACAGATGTTTTGAATCTTAGTGATTTTGTAGATGGTGTAACAGGGTGAGTTACACTTCCTTGAGTTAGCCATACATACTCACTAAGCATTAACTCTTCTATCGCCTCATTGTATTGTTCTGCAACAAAGGGCGTGTTTAGTGTTGTTTTCTTTGTGGCATTAGTATTAAACTTCTGCATCTGATGGTCGGTACTACTGTAATTAGTATTGGCGTAGTCAAATATATTTCTCTTGTAGCTTTCGCTAGTCGTGGTTATATCTTCTGATGACTTATGGAAGAAGTACATCTCTTGTAACGCACCGAATCTATTTAGAAAAGTAATCTTAGATGAACCAAACTTTGAATCACAAACCCTGTGTATTGTAAATGTAACTAAAGGACTTCCTGTTTGTACTGTTGTTGCTGTTGTTGATATAGACGCCTCCCCTGAACCAACATTAATAGGTATATAACTAGCTGTATTAAAAGGTAGGTAAACGTCTGTATTTGTTTGTATTGGTCTTCCCGTGTTTCCTATAAATGGATTTACTCCTGTTGTGTCATCCCCCGATATGTCGGTAAACAATCCATAACCGTCATATCCTGTATCTATGACTGGGCTGGGGTCTAATGAAGTTTCTGTACCTCCACCATTAGCCTCAGTATATGAAAATCTTTGTGTAGAAATGGTTATTGTTGATGCCGGGGGACTTTGCCCAAAAGCGTGTTCTATATAATCTCTACATAACTCCGATATCTCAAAAACAATCCTGTTGTTTATAGCGTTCTTTATTATTGTGTATCTAAGCGTACCATCAATAGTTATGGTTAGCTTTGCGGAAGCTCCACTACTTACAGTTTTGTACTGAGGTGAACGTAGTAATATCTTTGCCATAGTTTTTTGTCTTACTTAAGATTTGGTATTTCTCTCTCTAATTGTTCTTCTAGGTCTTTTAGGTATGCCTCACCTATTCTTCTTGATATCATATCCTGTGACTTAAGGAATGATTTAGCGGAAAAGTTTATCCCTTGATAACCTCTAGCCATTAATGTTTTACTTACGGCAAAGGCAAATTGCCTTAACGACCTATTGTTCTTTGGTACAATCCCTCTAATAGAAGCCCAACGAACCAAAGGTTGTATAGGAACATACTTACCAGGACTTCTACCTAAATCCACATTAGATGAGTAATTGTATCCCTCTGCAGATCTAGCTTCATTCTTAATACCAATACCCTGTTTAGTCGGTTCTGACTTAAAGGAATTTCTCAGCGTACCACTAGCAACTTTATCTTCTGCGCTTATTTGGTTAACCATATCTTGGATAAGCTCATTAGCAATACTACGTAATGTTCCTTGTACATTAGGTCCCATCAGCAAATACTTATATCGTTATTAGGGAATGATACTGCGATATTGAGAGACCAGCCTGCAAGCTGGTTCTCAAATCTATCTAAAAACGGTTCTGCAGATATATTGCTTTCCACCTCAAAAAGCTCATCGTAAGCACTTCCCCTTCTCAGGTCTGACACTAAGATGTTGGCTTCCGCCAACAGAGTGTTTAGGATATCTTGGAGGTTGTTGTTACTGTAAAATTCGTCTTCTGTGCTTGGGTCCCTGTTGTCATCTACTATATCGAGCAATATAAGGTTTATTCCCACCTCAAGTTTATGTTCCTGAATAGAGGTGTTTCCTAGCCCAATATGGGCGATAGGGAATATACTTGTCTTGTTGAGGTCTATATCAAAAAAGTCACCAAAAGATACTGTCTGTATGTTAGGGGAGGACCTTAACTTGCTCTTTATTTTATCTAACACCTGATATACTGTTCTCATTGCTTATATGCTTTTTTTATTCTTTCTGCTTCTAATTCATTTTTCTCTTTCTCGAACTCTAGCCACATTAAACATTGGTGGACTCCGAGTTCTGTAACTTCTTCAAATCTTCTGACATCCCCTTCAGCAAGTGCATAGACTGATTGATACCATCCCCACTTGACTCCGAAGGATTGTCCAATTCCCACTTGAGCTTCTCCAGAATTTCCTGATCCAAAAAGTGCTTCGTAATTCTCGATAATTCTTTCCCTAAATCGTAAAAAAAAACCATAGCACCTAAAGCAACAGTGATGGGTGAGTCCTTCATTATTTCGGAATACTTGTCCGACCCCTTGTAAGGTTCTATATCATAGAACTCCCCTTTTCCAACAACTATAGGGCGGTACAATACCGACATAGCTTTATGCATAGTACCCCAATCTGAAACATACTTTTCTAAATCTATATATTCCCCTAAGGACATCTCATCCATATTCGGCATAAAACCAAATTCAACAGTATCTCCGTTTGGATCAGTCATTGTAAACCGTCTTTGCAGTTTAGCCTTTTCAGACATTAAACCCAATACGTGGGTTACCACGCCATCTAATTCTTTCAACGGAAGGTTATAGGCTTCCTTTAGACTTACACCGCAAAATATTTCAAGTATCTTAGCTCGTATAAAATCCTCTGCTAAATCTCCTTCAGTATCGTTTACTATCTTAGCGTACTTCTGGTATTTCCACAGTGGAATATCTGCCTGCGTTGCAGGAACTTTAAGCTTTATTTCTTTACTCATATATATATAACTTAGTTTGTCTATATTTGTACCATAGGCAATTTGTTATAAATATAACAAAATAATAAACAAAAACGTACAACAAATCCAAAAAAAAACAGTTACTTATACGTAGTATCCGTGGCTACGGTCAAAGACGTAGACGCGGAACGCCACTGAGCGATACAAAAGTATATATGATATCGTATCTTACCGTATAAGGTGGTCTTGGGGTAACTCTATTCTTTTCTCAAATTTAGTATAATACATATATATACAGATGTCTACGTCCGCATTTGGGGATGCTACCGTAAACATCCATTTAGGAGTGGGCTTAAGTCACTTCTATTTCGGTTGATTTGATTAAAGGTGGGTACTTACCCCCACCACCATTCATTTTACGT
>Ga0181380_1000223_pt1 | contig 26370 bp, 48 predicted proteins | sample 3SPOviralmetaG_FD_130116 | JGI IMG/M metagenome (GOLD analysis project Ga0181380, IMG submission 130116) | Marine viral communities from the oligotrophic San Pedro Time Series (SPOT) site, San Pedro Channel, CA, USA - 3 SPOT_SRF_2009-08-19 | ecosystem: Environmental > Aquatic > Marine > Strait... | reverse complement strand
ATTATGATATGCTCATTCATCGGTCTTTTTATTTAAAGTAAATAAAGTATGTATTATAATAGCTACTATACTATGTAAGAAGATCTTAGGTAGTGCTAATGAATATTCTATAGACTGGTTTACTATACCGTACATATATAGAAAGCATGCAAATACATTTATACCTACTACTACTTGGCCCATTATCTCTTTGACTCTATGGTTCCAAATTCGTTTCAGTAATAAGATGATTACAATAAATGCGAGTATTTCTATAACAAAGTTCATACGATTAGTTTATATATAAATATATAATAAAACTATTTATAAGCTTCTATAGGGGTGCAGCTACAAATAAGGTTTCTATCTCCGTAAGCTTCATCTACTCTTCTTACCGAAGGCCATAGTTTATTACTGCTTACAAAGTCTAAAGGAAAGGCTGCTTGTTGTCTTGTATAAGGGTGAGTCCATTCATCTGAAGTAACCATTGCTTGAGTATGAGGAGCATTCTTAAGAAGTTCTATATTACCTTTATTTATCTCTCCTCTTATACTAATCATAGCATCGCAGAATCTATCTATCTCTTCTAGGTTCTCACTCTCTGTTGGTTCTATCATCATAGTACCTGCTACCGGAAATGATACTGTTGGAGCATGAAAGCCATAATCCATCAATCGCTTTGCTATATCAACTACTTCTATTTTACTTTCTCTAAAAGGTCTACAGTCTATAATTAACTCGTGAGCTGATCTTCCTTTAACTCCTGTATATAAAATATCATAACTTCCTTCTAATCTCTTTTTAATATAGTTAGCATTTAATATTGCTATCTCTGTAGCTTTAGTTAATCCATCTCCTCCTAGCATCTTAATATAACCATATGATATTAAACAAGCTAGAGCTGAACCATAAGGAGCTGCTGATACTTTTAAGTCTGGTAGATACTTTGATAAATGCTCTGCTACGCATATAGGTCCTACTCCAGGTCCTCCTCCTCCATGAGGTATAGCGAAAGTCTTATGAAGGTTCAAGTGACATACATCTGCTCCTATTAAAGCAGGACTAGTTAAACCTACTTGAGCATTCATATTGGCTCCATCCATATAAACTTGACCTCCGCATTGATGTATCTTATCAGTTATAGTTTTAATATTAGATTCAAATACTCCATGAGTAGAAGGATAAGTAATCATTAGAGCAGCTAAATTATCTTTATGCTTATCAGCTTTATCCGATAAATCTTTAATATCTATGTTACCTAACTCATCTGTTTTTACTACTACTACTTTCATACCAGCCATAACTGCTGATGCTGGATTGGTTCCATGTGCAGAGGAGGGTATTAAGCATATGTTGCGATGACTATCTTTATTGTCTTTATGATAAGCTCTTATAACCATTAGTCCGGAATACTCTCCTTGAGCTCCTGAGTTAGGTTGTAACGAAGTAGAATGAAAGCCAGTAACTTTATTTAATTCTATTTCTAACTCATTAAGCATTTCTCTATAACCTTCTACTTGACCATCTGGAGCAAATGGATGAATACTATTCCATTGAGGCCAGCTTAAAGGTAACATCTCTGCGGCAGCGTTTAACTTCATTGTACATGAACCTAAACTTATCATAGAATGATTAAGAGCTAAATCTTTTCTTTCTAGACTTTTAATATATCTCATCAATGATGTCTCTGAATGATAAGAGTTGAATACTTTATGAGTCATAAAAGGAGTTTCTCTTTTAGAATTAAAAGGTATTCTATCTGGTAATGTTCTTTTTAACGAAACATTATTATTAATAGTTTCTATTTCAAATAGCTTTACTAATCTATCTATTGAATCTCTATCTGAAGTTTCATTAAGAGATATTCCGACATGTTTATTATCTATGTGAAGTAAGTTAATATTTAAACTTTCAGATGCTATCTCAATATTTTTAGAGTTGCATTGAATCTTAAGAGTATCAAAGTAATATTCGTTTTTATTTATAAAGCCTAACTCAAAGAGCCTACTTTCTAATTCTTTAGTATCGTTATGTATTTTTTCGGCTATACTTTTCAAACCATCAGGACCATGATATGCTCCATACATACCCGCCATAACAGCTAACAAGACTTGAGCAGTACATATATTAGAAGTAGCTCTATCTCTTTTTATATGCTGTTCTCTTGTTTGGAGTGCCATTCTTAAAGCTGGGTTACCATCTAAGTCTATTGTTTGTCCTATTATTCTGCCAGGTATACTTCTCTTATACTCTACTTTAGTAGCAAAGAAAGCTGCATGAGGACCACCGTAACCTAATGGTATTCCAAATCTCTGAGTAGTTCCTACTACTGCATCTACTCCATAAGTACCAGGAGCTTCAAGTAAGGTGAGAGAAAGAAGATCTGCTGATACTACAGTCTTAATATTAAACGATTTAGCTCTTCTTACTGCAGATGAAAGGTTTATTATCTTACCATTCTTGCCAGGGTATTGAAATATAGCTCCAAAGTAACTACTATTATAAACTATATTAGATTCACTTCCTACTACTAACTCAATACCTAGAGGAGTAGCTCTTGTATTTAATACCTCTAATGTTTGAGGAAGTATACGATTAGATACAAACAACTTATTAGCATTTGCTTTCTTTTGTTCTCTGGTCCTTAAAGAAAATATCATTGACATGGCTTCTGCTGCTGCAGTACTTTCATCTAACAAAGAAGCATTAGCAAGTTCCATACCAGTTAAATCCGATACCATAGTCTGAAAATTAAATAAAGCTTCTAATCTTCCTTGTGCTATCTCAGCTTGGTAGGGAGTATAAGCAGTATACCATCCAGGGTTCTCTAATATATTTCTCTGTATGACTGGAGGAGTAATAGTAGGGTGATAACCTAAACCTATATAAGTATCGTACAGTTTATTTTTATTTGATAATGTTTGAATGTGCTTAAGAAATTGATATTCAGATAAAGGAGTGTTAGATTCTAACTTATCTTTTAATCTTATTTCTTCTGGGATAGTTTCAGTAAGTAATTCTTCTATCGATTCTATACCGATGAAGCTTAACATTTTATGTATTTCTTTTTGTCTAGGTCCTAAATGGCGACTTAAAAAATTGTTAGTCAAATTGTCTTTCTTTTAAACTTAAATTATGGAGAAGAGTATCGTAAAATTCTGATATCATAGTAGAGGGTTTATATACTCTAAATCTCGACTTAATACTATAATTAGTACAGTACATCTTAAAAAATAAATTAATATATCTCCTTGCCGCTTTTAAATGAGATTGTTCAGTGCAAGAACTTATAACTAGATTAGCTTTTTTAAAAGCTGCTTTAGGGTGACTTTTAATTGATAAGTAATCCATCTTCTAATAACTTAATTAAATTAAAAACATCTTCTTTTTTATCCCATCTAAATAAACCAGTATCAAATAATTCTATTGACCATCCGTCACCGTTTATTTGTTCATCCGTCATATCAAATGTAGCTTGAGATTCTAATACAAAAGGAGATTCATCATCTAAATCATCTTCTTCTCTAAAGATTTCGTAACTATAATAACGATAAGGATCAGAGAAGTCTCCCAACTCCTCTAAATCCTCTTTCGTATACTCTATTTTAGTAAAACCTAAATTGATTAAATCGTTTTCTGTCATGCTTATAAATATTAGAATAATTCCAATTGACTACCAACTCTATTATCGATTACTTCATAAACTGATTGAACTTTTCTAGTAGGTTTGAAAGCATTATTATTCCAATCTAAAACCTCTCCATCCTTTACAGTCAAAGCATGATTAGCTACCATTACAAGATAAGTTCCTACTTTATGAGACTCAATAAAACTCTTAAGGGTCTTCTGTCTCCAGATCTCTTCTCCTTTAATCTTATATAAATTCTTAGTTTCTTTTTTAGGAAGTATTCTGATTGCTAATTTCTTACCACCGATATCTATACCAGTAGTTTCCCATTTAATCATCTGAGCGATAATATACATTCCGTTAGTACCTCTCTTATCTTCTCTATTAAGATACTCTTTACAGAAAGTGTGAGCAGTACGATAGGATACATTACAAGCAGATGCTACTGATCTTACCATACAATCGTTCTTTTCACTTCTAGCTAAAGAATCGTCAAAATTTGAATACTTTTCGTTTACTTTTAAATAACTCATATAACCTTTATTTTTAATTATTAATATACCTTAATATATGAATAATATTCCGGAAAAGCAACTAAATACTATATTTCTTTTTATATTTTTTTTCGAATGACTTTCCATGACCTATCTCTATAATTTCACAACCATAAGGAAGCTTAGAAGTTCTATTACCCAGAAGAGGATCTGGGCATCTAAGATCGGTAAAAACTTTCAGCCAATACTTAGAGCCAGATTTCTTCTTGTACACCACTGCTATAGGGGTATAGTCATTTTTAGGAATATACTTAGGCATTCTCTAAAAGGGTTTTAGCTTTTGCTATTTCCTGTAGATTTAGTTTACGCATTTCAGTTATACCTTTAGGTTGTTGTTTGGTATAAAAGTTATGAAATCTACTTGACCCATCTTTAAGAGTATATCCTCCGAATTCATTTAGAATCTCTTCGAATAATGTCTTCTCTACTTTCTTAGCTTCAGCTAAACTACTAAAAGTTTTAACTGCCATCAATTCTACTTCAGTAAAGAGTCCTGATTTTATTTCTTCTTTAAACCTATTCTTAAGAACATCTTTAGTTTCAGTATAACCTATTTTGTAAGAAGGAATTACTTTACCATCTATATTTAGATTAAATCTAATAATATAGACTTTCGTTTCTTTAATTTCGAACCATTCCACTTCGTTAAGTTTTCTATTACCTAGAAGATTTTCATCTAGGAGTTTGTTTACCGTACTCCCTTTCCAGACCATACTAGCAGGTCCTCGGTGAGTTCTAAATACTCTTCCTTCTGGAGGAATTCCTAAACTATTAAGTCTTTTAGAAATATATCCTTCAGTTTTACTAACTACTTCAGCAATATCCTTGATTGTGAAAGCATCATTATCTTGCAACATCATTAGAATAATAATTTAAGTTTAGCATTAGAGAAATTCTTCTCTTTTTTAATTTGTTCAATAGCTTCTATCATATGAGGAGTGTGCTTAGAAACTGATAGTCCCTCAACTCCGTTCGTAAGGATAGATTTTACCTCCTGAACTCTTAGCTTGATAGCATCATAAGTTCGTTCTAATTTAGCAGCAATAGAATCTAATACTACTCTTTCGTCTCTGTACTTAATAGAATCTAAGTACATGTTTAAAAATGTTAAACTCTCTTGTTTGTTCCACGCTTCATTATGTCTTTTAGCGTTCATAGTGAAAATAATTTAAATTAACAATAACAGGTCTATCCTGTTATATACTACAATATAAGAATAATTATTTAAATAGCCAACTACTATATACTAAAAATTACTCTCTACCTCCTTAATATGCTTACATTTTTTATGAGCAATATAACCCCAACAAGAACAGCTTAATTCTTCTCTTACGTTATACCGCACTACGTATTCTTCTCCTGATCTGGCTGAAGTAAATTTCCATTGCTTTTCTTCTTCCTTTTCTTTAAATAATTCTTCGAAAGGTTTAGCTTCAAACTCTAAATCATCAAATGTAGTATCTTCTTCTACTACAGTCCAAGAAGGAGTATGATACCTTACATCATTTAAAGTAACAAAGCCTCCAAGGCCAACGTTAGTACGAGGAATTATATACTTCATTTTAATTTCAAATCAAAAGCATTAGCTATAGTTTTTCTGAATTCAAGCAATTCATCATCATTTAGTTTTTTAAATGTAGTTGCTCTTAAATTGTAAATAAGCTCGCTAGCGGCTTTATACCCTTTATTATTATAATCAGGTCCTGGAAATGCAGAACCCATATCTTGTTTTTTCATCGACTTACTTTATGAAGGTTACTACCCCATCCGGTTCTTCTATCCATAGCAGCTATATTTTTAGCAGACTCAGGATCTTTTATTACTTCAGTTTCACAATAAGTAGTCTTTCCGGATATAATATTCCTAACATACCACTTAGAAGTATCTGAGCACTTTACACATACCTTAGTATCGGGTAAAGCTTTTACCCTCAAAGGATTTATCTCTTCGCAACATTTAATACAACTACGCATGAGATAAGTTTTGATCTAAGTTCCAAGTAATTATACCTTCAAGATCAGTATAAGGATCACCAATCTCGTTCCAATCAAATAAAATAGAATCTACTATCGCTTCGATTCTATCTGCCGCGAGAGTTACCTTATTAGCTTTCGCTACAGACTCTACCTCGGACTTAATATAACTTTTAAAATTCCACATAACCTTTATTATTTACTTGCGTACAATATATCTTCTATTATATACATTAGTCAGACTCTTTCTTGAAGATTTAGCATCAATCTTTTCCTTAACTAGCATACCGCTTCTTCTACACCAATTTTCAAATCTATCTGCAAAATCAGTTACATCCCATCGAGAATATAATTTATATTCAACATTAAAAGCGCTTTTTAAATCAAAATTCCTTCTAATATCTTCAACTAATACTTTATCAGATTGAAAATAATCTAATAATAAGTTTAATTCTTTAATAAATAATTTATCTAACTTTTTAAAACTTTTCATATAACCTTTATTTTTAAATATTAATATACCTTAATATATGAATAATATCTCAGTTAGCCAACTAATTGCTTGTTTAATTTAGCATTACGAATAAGAAATTCAATTTTATCCATTCGTACTCTTTCGTAAGTGTTAGTAACTTCAGAATCAATATAAGCATTAGTAGCTTCATCCCACTTATCAGTCTTTTGAGTAATCTCTAAATCAGCTGACTTACCTGATGCAGTCATTCTTAGTACCTTTAAGCTTTTAATTCTACCGATAGTCCAATTATATTTAACTTCTAGTTCAGGTAATCTACCTCTAGACCATTTACCATCTTCAGCTTTTACAAACTTAACTCCTTTAGAAGTAAGCTTTTCAGTGAGAGTTTCTTTCTCTAACTTATCAATATCTCTAGATTGATCATTAATAGATTTTCTAATATCAGAACTAGCATCACTAAACGTACTAATAAGTTTATCGTATTTCTTCTCGATAGTATTCCAAGTAGCAATGATATCATCATTATGATCTACAGCACATTGCATAAACTCAAATCTAGCTTGAGATTGAGCTAGCATAGACTCATCCATCTTTTCGTAAGTAGAACCATTATGATAAATCTTAGATGTTTCAACTCTATCACTCATTTCATCTCTTGACCATCTATCTTGAAGTTCATAAGAAACTATCGTTCCATAGCTATCACCGTCATAGTAAAGACCTACTCTAGTATCACTATTAGCATTACAAACAAACTTATCATTCGATACATGGAAGTAAGAACTAAGCATAAGTTTCTGCTCGTTCTGTTTACGCATTCTTAATTTATGCGTTCTGTTATCTAGCTTAATACCTTCTGTTTTAAGCTGCTCTAATCTAATTTTAAGAATTTCTACTCGTTTTGACATAACCTTTATTTAAATATTATACCTTAATATATGAATATTATCTCGGGGAGCCAACTTTAAACGTTAGTTTTTCCCGAATATTTCCAATAAGGACTACTGCAATTTACATCTTCATCTAATAACTTTATCATCTTTTCAGTTGCAAGTAAGTTTCCTGAAACAGATACTCTAGTGTATTTGCTATTATTGATAGGAGTGTAATGAAACATAGAAGCATCAAATATTATAGCTAATCCTTTTCTAGGTTGTACTGAAGCTTCATAAACGTTAGTATTAATCTGAGTTTGAAATACTATTTCTCCTGAATCAGATGGATGATTAGGGTAGTAAGCAAAAGATAGACTTATTTCTTTTACAGCTCCACATACATGGTTATGAACTATAGTTTGTTGACCAGGTTCAACTATATGTCCCCATATCTCATTTTCATCTATAACCCATAAATCATCTGCATCAAATATAATACTTAACTGATCTAGAATAGCATTAAATACTTTATCAGCAGTTTCCGGATAGATATTGCTATCTTTAAAAAATGTATGGCTGATAGGATAACTAGAATAATTAATTTCGTCACCAGGAACATCATCCTTTATTTTAGCCATCATTACTTCAGATAAAATTTTATCGTGGTCTAAAGATAACTGATGTTCAGAGTAAAAAATCTGGTTTAAAGGGACAAACATTAGTTAAATAAGATAATTCTTTCTGTTTGATCAGTATTAACTAATCGTTGTTTCTCACCTCGATAAGCAGGTCGCTTCCATAGTCTTTCGTAAACTATATCATCTACTCTTATTGGGTAACCATCCATGATAGTCGCAGAGATTCTTGAATTCATTTTTGATTCGGCAATATAATATAACTCATTCATAATTTTGTGTTTATTATAATATACGAAAAATATTTCAGATTACCGAACGTTTACCTTTATTTAAAAAAGTAAAATCGCATATAAGATGTACCCTAGCTTGATCAGATTTATTAGAGACTGCATGAGGAGCTTCACAATTATTTAAAGCATAAGCTTTTCCTGGTTCCATATGAATCCATTTAATCCATTCTTCTTTCGATATATTATTATTATTATCAACTTCATCAGGATGAAAAGCTCCAAACATAGTGTTTGGATTAGAAATAATTGGAATATGTACTCTAGTATGCTGTTCTAAAAAAACACCTGAGTCTTTGTGAATAGGTATTTCCTTAAAAGGCTCAAGTTTCGTATATATTGCTCTTCTGATACTGACACTACCTAATACATTAGTCAAAAACTGTTCAACATACTTAACTGAGTCTATTCCTATCGCTCTGAAAGGACTGCTTACATCTTCGTAAATTATAGGAATCCATTTAGTATAACCATGAACACTTTTAAAAGTATGTTGCCTGGTAATATCATAATTCCAATCATTTTCCTCTAGTTTAGAATATTGTTCTAGAAGATATGTATGATCTAATTCCCCTAAATACTGTATACTATAATTTTTAGATAATTTCAAGTTTTTCTACTTTACATTTAAATCTTGGATCAAGGAACTTTAAATCTAGTTTAATAGATTTATCGTTTACACTCTTTGAAGAATAAATATCTTCGTAATAATCTATCTCAATATTTAATATACTGGATAATTTATTTAATTCTAATTGTTGATTGGTAATTTGTTTAATACCTTTAGGAATAAATCGTTTCTCTTCTTCAGTTAAACTACTCCATTTATTGTGAGGGTTTTTTTCATTTGATAGCATTAACTTTACAAATGACTCTGAAGCAGCTAATATATCTCTCCTAGCTAATAGAATAGTTTTATCAAATTTTTTAGATAAATCTATATAGGTACTAATATCTTGTCTTGATATTATAACTTTAGTACATGAATTAGATATAAACACTCGTCTTTTTCTACCACCAAAAGGTTCAAAACATGCTCTAAAATTATTAGCTATGGCTATGCTTTTCATAAGATTAGTACTTCCTGATCTAGGATGAGCTATAATTAAAACGTTTTTCATATCAAATTTTTCGATAATGACTGTTTATGGTAAAACCAACAGCAAAGGCTATATCTTTTACCTTCCGAAACTTTTGTAACTTTATGCAAAAATTTAGAAGAAAACAAACATAAAGAGCCTGTTTTACTTTTTATTTCTGTGGTGTTTCCTCTTTTCTTAATTAGAAGTTCTCCTCCTTTAAAATCTTTATTTAAAAAAATTACACCTGTTAGTACCTCTCTAGTTTCTTTTCCCCTTATTATATCATCATGCCAAGCAAAGTGATCATTAATACCGTATTCTATGAATTCAAACTTATTATCAAATATAATATTAGAGTTTAACTTAATTGCTTCAACTAAAAGTTTAGGTTCAATTTCTGGAAGGTCAATTAACTTAGATAGAGATTTACGAATATAGATATTATTATGAGATGCTTCTTTAAGATTAGAATTGTTAGAAGCTATAATATCATTACATTCTTCTTTACTCAAGAAGTTATCTATAACCTTTAACATTAAACTATTCTAGTGAAGATTTTAAATGAGTAATAAAATTAGAAACTACATTTCTTACTTTAGTTTTTTTAGTTTCACTTATTGCCTTGACTGATCTCTGATCTAGTTGTTTGGTTGATACTTGTTTATAAATTCCCATAGTTTATTTATTATGAACTAATATATTGTTAGCATAAAAGTTATGATTATCAGATACGTCTCTTAAATTATATACTTTATGAGTTTCATCTACAATTTCTATATTGCTTATAAATACTTCCTCACCGTAATTTGTCTGCAATAGATCCATAACCTCTAAATATTGTGCTTGGATATATTTACCATTAGCATAAAAAGGATGTTCAGGAGTACATATAATTTCTTTAACATACTTACCATCAGTAGTTATCTTTACTACTTTATCTACTACTCTTGTTTCAATAAATCCTACTTTACCAGTTTCTTCACCATCGTTATCATGGTTATATGTCAATATTTCATCACCTTCATTTATTTCTTCAATAGGTACATTATCACCATTTGGAAGAGTAATTTCAGTACCTGCTACAAAGCAAGAGTAATAATATTCTAATCTTGTAAAGTTTCCGTAGTTGTGAACTAATAAATTTCTAGATACACCATAAATTAAAAAGGTATCATTATCTTCAAAGTCAGGATCAATTAAATTATATTCATTAGCAGTATCACCAATAATAAGAGAAGAAGAGACTATAATAGAGGAAGTATTATTTTCATCAAATAAATAATCACCATCGTGTATACTATTAGCATATCTGTATGTAATAACGGTACCAGTAGAATCAAGTACAGGTAAAATTTGGCCTCCTCCGACACTAAATTGATCTCCTGAATCTAAAGTAAAAGAATGAACATACCTTTCTTTATTTGCATCGAGTGTTTTAGTTACTATATGAGATGATGTAATGTGAGAACCACTTGGAAAGGTTGAACCTGAGTGGTAATAATCATTAAGGTCTCTAAAATAATCTGAATCAGGAGAACCTGAAATAAAATAAGATTTATAGGTATAATCAGAACCTGTATTAGCTAGGTCAACTTTTACAACCTCACCTGATGAACTAATTATACTCGATAGTATATGAATTCCAGCGACTCCTCTTGGGTAGTTAGTAGCAAATTCATACTTATGTTTATTGTCTACTGATAATGCAATACTACTACCTGTCATAGCTGTAGTCTCAAGTGATGTTGGAACATCGAGTAGAGCTGAAGATTCAAATTCACCTAAAAAACATAAGTCTAAATTATCGCCATAAGTAATCTGTATGCTCCTAACTGAAGTATTATACGAACCGGATACTTGAGGAATATAATTAGTAATTAAAACTTCATCTTCAGATGCTAAATCTTCAAGAAAAAGATTGTATCTATAGTCAGAACCTGTATCTGGTAATCCTAATTTTAAAAACTGTAAAGTACTATTTGTACTGCTTTGACTGTTTACATGTTTTTTAACAAAGTCAGGAAATACTTCGCTATTTAAAGACTGTGATAAATTATTAACATTTATTCCAATAGCGGAACTAGATAAGTAAAAAGGAACTACATCTCCTATACTACCATATTCATTAAATAGGTTATATAATTCACAGTCATTTTTAGCATAAGTTGAATCTAAAACTGCTCCTTCATCATATGCCAATCTTAAAATAAATTTATTAGATGCATCTTCAACAGCTTCTAAATATACTGAGCAATCAGTTTCTTCCTGATGAGTAACAGTAGTTATATTAGAAACGTTAGCAGAAACATATGCTAATATTTTTTCAACCATGTTAAGATGGTATGGCTTATAAATTAAATGTAAAGTATCTAATGCACTATCAGATAAAAGAGTACCAAAATCAGTAAAATCTAAAAATTCTGCTCCAGAACGAGTTAATCCTGTATCAGTATTTATCTCTAACAACCTAGCATTATCTGATGAATCAAATATGAAATCTGCTGAAAATAATGTTCCTTTCATTATATAATTTTATTATAAATAGCTCAGAATAACTATACTTCCTTATTCTGAAGCATGAAGTAAATCGATCTACCAAACGACGCTGATACAAAAGACAGGCCTATACCTAATCTGAATTCTTTTAAAGTTTCTACTATTTCTCTCAATCCAAAATACCATAACGCTACTAATATTCCATCCCCTGCAATCATTAGAAATACTGGTAGTTGGACTCCTTCTTTAGGAATAAATTTACTTAGGTAGAAAAGTATAACAGTAAATAACGCTAAAGGTATTAAAAATGAAATTCCTGCTAAAAAACTCATATGTCTTTTTTATCGTAAATATCTCTCCATGCTTTCTCTGATAGTTGACCTACTCCCTCTACGTAAAACATCCTAGTATCAATATGATCAGTCTTAAGGTAAGGAGTTAACTCACCAGTTACTACGCATCTATCATATTTTTCTTCTTTGAATTCTTCATTCATATCTTCTTCGTACATTGCTCCGCTTAAGCACATTTTATTTATCTTTCCAATTATAATTCTTCATTCTACTCTGGCTGCCTTTCTTTCTCTTTACAGCCTTTACCCGAGGACGATAAGGAACTCTTCCTTGATCACCCATACCGTCCATATCAATCGAGTCAGGTTGATGACGCTCATAATAACCTTGCGTACCATTCCCTTCTTCCCTCTGTTTCTTATTTTGATCAAATATCATCCAAAGAGTAAACCATATGTACAGACTAAAAATAACTGCACCTATCAAAAAGAATGTAAAACTCATCTTCGTCCTATTACCTGATTAATTGCTATACTGAATAGTAAAATAGTTCCAGGCCAATGAGCCGAGTATTGAGCTTCTTCTGTGTTTCCGGAAAGGCCTAACCCTACCGAATAAAGAAGACAGATAAATGCTATAATAATAGCATTCCATTTCAATAAAAAATCTTTAGCTTTTTCTTTCATTACAATTTATTTTATGATTAAACCATCCACCACACTTACATTTAAGCCAGTAAGAAGTAGTTGCTATTATAGGTGAAGCAGCAGCGACAGTCCAAATGTTTGGATGCCAATGCTCTCCACAAAATCCTAAAGTATGTCTTATAACTTCAAACATTAGTAAACTTGTATAACTTCTACTTCAGCGTTAGCAGGGACGTTTACTACGTCCCCATTATCTTTAGTACAGTAGCTACCCTCACCGTTTAAATACTTAAAAGTAAGTTCTTCTTTCATCAATCCTATTGATATTCTGCTATTTGGTCGTACATTTTTTAATTTCATAATTTTTATACTAATGCCGAAGCTAATTTAAACAATTCTTTATTTACTTTCATATCCTTTTCAAAGGATTTAATCTTACGTACCTTACGTACTTTAGCTCCAGTAAGAGCAGCGTGAAAATCTCCTTGAGTGATCTTCTCTTGAATAACGTTAAACACTCTCCATAAATCATCTCCTTTATCCGCATCTCTTTTTGGGTCTAATATATCTGTAATAGTCTCTTCATCATATTGAAGCTCTTTTACTCCAGCTCTAATAAGCATAGCATCTAAAGCCATCTTTCTTTTTTCATCTTCAGTTAAGATTCTATTCTTCATATCATTCATTACCTGAACTTTATTAGGCAGATCCTCTACTGCTTGCTTAACTACATTTCTAAGCTCACCAAACGTATAACCTTTGTGCTTAATCTTAAAGTCACTAAATTGCTCATCAGCAACTACCAAACCATTACTACATACTAGTCTAAATATACCTACTGAGAATTTAAACGATTGCATACCATCATGAGAGTTAGTAAGAAGTATTCTAGGATAAGCATCATCACCATCAGCAGAAGTAATTTTAATATTTGGGTTCTGGAAAGCTACCATATGCTTTGAAAATATAGTACCTCCTTCTTTTCTACTCTTTCTTTGAGCAGCTTGAACTGGTAACCATCCTAACTTTTCTAAGTCATCAATGATTGTTTCAGTATTAACAAAAAGATACTTATTACTAACATCAGGGTTAGTAGGAGCATCAGCAAATACTAATGGAGAGGAGTTTCTAATCTGATCTTTGGTAAGGTATCCGTCTAAACCTTTACCGAAACTTAACATAACATCTTTCATATTTATAACCTTTTTAATTTATATTATACAATATAAGAATAATAATTGTAACTTACAACTATATACTTAAAATTTTTACCAAGATTTAACTACCTCTAAAAGTTCCCAGGTATCAATCTGCTCATCAACTAAATTTTCTTTATGATAAAGATCTAAACTAGTCTTTAAAGCTCCTAACCATTCCTTTTGAGGAAGAGCTATCTCATAAGCCATTTCGGCTCCTTCAAAACTTAATTCGAATAGTTTAGCAGTTCGTGCATTTTTTTGCATTGCATTTTTTATAGCTTTAACTATAGAATTAGTTATTCTAATATCTCTTGATTTAAAGAGCTTTTCAAATTCTTCTGGACTTTTAAAATGTAATTTAACCACGGTTTTCTGATATTTTTCTAGCTTTATCCCATACCTTACTCTTTTCTAATGAGCCAGTATCAGAATAATCAACTACGTTATTAGTACCCCAAGTATATACTGGGCCAAAGTATTCATATGTCATCATAGGAACATCTACGTTACCTAACTCAGTATATTGAGGTTGAGTTATTCTACGAGGTCCATTAAATGCTCTAAAGTCTTTAGTAGTAACCCTGCACCATTTATCATTCATAAAGATTTCTAAACAACCTGCAGTATTATACTCGTTAATTAAGTTTTGCGTTTCTAATCCGCCTTTCTCTGCCATAATATAACCTTTTTATTTATCTAAATATATGAATAAACTATTAAATTTCCAACTTATATAATGAGAACTTTATCATATAAGAAGTCATTTTAGTTCCATTACCGTCTTTAAACTCATATCCTTTTCTAAAGAATCTCTTTACGTTACCAGGACCTGCTAAATGAGCTGCTGCTAATATGCCTGATTCCGATATATAAATTCCGTTAATAGTTTTGCCGGAGTACTTGTTAATAGTCTTTCTTAGTATTTTTTTATTATGTCTTAAAAGAGCATACATAGCTTCTTCTTGAATTGAAGCATTAGCTAAAAACTCTCTATTAGTTACATCTTTGTAACCTAAACCATCAAGAGTCTTTCTACCAAACTGATACTTACCTAAGTATCCGAATTGATTAACTGCCTTATAATTACCGGAAGACTCTCTCATTCCTAAATCTTCTAGAAATCTATTATGATCTTTTATTATGAGCTCCACTCTTGGAACTTCTATTTTTACTGGGGTTAAATTTTCTAAGGCCAAGGGCCTCGAAGGAGGTTCTTCTATTGATTCTACTTGTTCTCGACTATACATTGTAAATGCCATCACAAAAGTGGACAGCAAGCTCACTGCAACAGTTAATAATAAGTTTTTCATAAAATAGTTTTAGTTAAAATAAGTCAAGGAAACCTTTACCTATGTTTTTTTCTCTCAATTTATCATTGAGTTCGGACTGCTTGACCAGATCGTCAGCAACTTTCCTTTCTAATGGCTTTCTTTTTTTCCAGGTGGAAAATTTATTGTTTTTCTTTTCTGCCATGACTATAAATAGTATTAAAGTCTTGAGATATATTCATCTCCGGGTTTTTCTTCTTTATACAAGCCTAAATCTTTAAGATGTTCTATATGATGTTCATCTAGTTCCCAGTCAGGCTCGTCTTCTTTAGTTCTAACGTAATCTTCCATTGCCTCCGCACGTTTTTCTTCTATAGGTGATGCTGCATACAAAAACGAACAATTATAGCAGAGAAACTCTAAATTATCGAGATGCCAATTTTTTTTATTACCATCTTTAAAATTTAAAATAACAGGTATTTTTTGATCTACTATTCTACGTTCAGAAAATCCACATTTACTGCATACTTCTACTAACTTTCCTTCACTAAGAAGTCTTGCTTTTATCTTTCTAGGGTCGAAATGTTCTATAGGAACTCTACCTTCAAGCAAATCTAACAAAGGAACTTCTTTACCTCCTGCGATAGTAAATTTAGGAATACCTTCTCCTGCTTGATTCATATGAGACTCTAATAAAGTTTTACCTTCATCGTTCTTATACATTTTAGCATACTTCTTATAGTGATTATAAGATACATGTAAATATCTAGCAGCAGCCATATTAGATCTCGTAACTTTTTGAGCTCTAATAATATCTTCCTTAGTTAATATTTTACTTGGACGAGGCATTAATAATCAATTCCTTCTATACCTTGTTTCTCTTCATTAGGGTCAAAAGTATTAAAAGGAGTTTCTTCATCCTCTAATACATTACTAACAGCCTCTTTAACTGATTGAGAAACTGCGGTTTCATCAGTATCGAGATCTAGTAACTCTATATTAATTTTTTGACCTTTTAATTCAGCTTCTTTTAATGCAATAGATCTTGCTCTATCTTGATCCATTATAATAATATCATTAAAAGTATGATCACCAGTTCCTTCTACAGTAGTTATACCTACTACAGGTTTAGCTGTTGAACAATGAACACATACGTGATAGCCCATTTCCTTTCTCTTAGGATGTAGAGTCATTTCACCGCATGATGGACATTTTAACATTTGAATACTTTGCATAGTTTGAGTCATATAACCGTTTTTAAATTAAATATAAATATAAGAATAAATATTCGAAAAAGCAACTATTTTTTACCTAATAGTTCTACTACTGACCAGAGTTGTTCTGGAGTTTTAAGATCAAAAGTCTTGACGCTTTTATTTTCAACCTCTATAGTTACTGTACCGTTCCAATCTTCTGGTCTAGTAGCTTCGTAAATATATGTTTGTATGAGGCTTATTTGAGGTTTATTAAAGTTAAGTTTAAATAAGTCTTCTATGACTTGAAAAAACTTATCCTCATAAGTAGTCATATCCATACCAATTTCATCTTGCATGAAATCTCTTCTTTCTTCTATTGACTTAAGGTTGTTTATAATATTTAAAAATAAGCTTTTATTCATAACTCTTTTATCTACTTCCTTAGTTGAGATTCTAACTCTCAAATCAAAGTAATTATTAAATGCTCGTCTGACTGTATTTTTATGTGTCATGTATATAAATATATGAAAAAAGATTCAGAAAAGAAACTAATAACTGCTAGAACTGCCACCTCCCCCAGAAGAAGTATATGAAACAGTACTACTATCCTCTATAGGAGCTTGAGTATTAACTATTTCCGTATTATCTTTAGCAGTAACTACTTCTTCAGCATTAGTTTTAACTTCATAAACTGGGGTGTTTATTCTTTTTTTAGGACCAAATTTAGTTCCTGTGGAAAAAGGATTTTTCTTTTCATCAACTCTTTTTCTTTGCTCCTCTTTAGTTCTAAATTTATCTATCTTACTATCTCTACTATTTAATCTCTTTTGCTCTAATTCAGCTTTAAGTGATAGATCTTCTTCTGATTTTGGAATTAAAGTAACCGTTGTAGATTCTTCTGGTATACGTTTTACAACAGGTTTATCATGAGTATATCCTAACTCAGTATAGTAATTATGATCTTCAAAAGTATTAACCTTTACTCCATTGCCGGTTTCAGGATCATACATGTAATGAGCTTTAAAGTCTCTATTAACTAACACCGAAGCTGAACCGCCAGAACGTCTCGTAGCTTCCTCAGTTTTAATCTTACTTCTATCTTCGTAAGTAGCTACTACTGAAGCTTCTTCTACCGCTGCCGCTAAAAGAATATTTTCTTTTTGTTTTATATCTAATGAATCTAGTGAAGCTATTTTTCTAACGGAGTATAATTTCTGGAATTCCTTAAATGAAAGTTTTAGTTTACGAACGAAGTTAACTCTTGCTACTACAGGGTTACCGGCCTCAATTCTGTCCATTGGATCATCGGGAACTATGTTAGAGCGTTTAAATACTCGCTTGCTTACTTCTTTATTATAAAGTCCATATAATGCCATTTACTAAATATCATCGTTATCATTAGCATCATTAGGTTTAAATTCTGCGTTGGGGTTAGTACCAGACAATGCTTTTCTTATAATTCTATCAAAGTATTCAATGTAGATAAAGAAGCCGATAATAGTCTTATCTTTTAGGTTTCTATCTCTTTCAACTTTCATATCGAATTGCTCTAAACCTTTTGATAATCTTTTTTCTAGCTCAATAGCAATATCATTTTGCTCTGTTGGAGTTATACTGCCGAATTGAGTAGGAAGAAATTGAACTTTTACTCCTTTCTTTTGAGGGTCTTCATTAGTATCTACTTTTAATACAAAAGAATGACCTGCAAATTTAATTCTAGCAGATTCGCTTAATAATTTTTTTACGTATTGTTCGATTTTTTTACTCATGATTGTATATTAGTATATAGGTACTACATTATAAATAGCTATGAGACAGCTCTTCCTTTCATTCTTTCCCAATCTCTATCGCTTCTAACTTTATTGTTTGTCTCTTGAGTAGCTTTTAGTACTCCATTGACAGTATTATATTGATAAGATAAGTAGAGCAATGCTGCTAAATCCTTAGGAAAGCAATGGCCACCAAACCCCAAGTCTCCATCATGACCTGGGACTCCCCAATGTGATTTTCCTAATCTATGGTCTAAAGTTGCATACTCTACTACCTTATCATAATCTATATTCATTTTATTACAAAGCTCATATATTTCATTAGCAAATGATATCTTAGTAGCTAAAAAAGTATTAGTCACATATTTTATCATTTCAGCATAAGAAGAATCAGTCTTAATAATATGAGCTTTTGGAAATACTTTGCTAAAAATAGTTTTAACCTCTGTTGTAACTGGTCTTGGACCTCCTAAAATAATTCTAGTTTGATTTTCAAAATCTTTTACAGCATTTCTTTCTGTAAGAAACTCTGGATTAAATATTATGTTTAAACTGCCATATTTCTTATTAAGGTTTTCAGTAGTAGAAGGAGGAATAGTAGATTTTATTATTATAGTTCTTTTAGTTTCTAAATTATCTGTTATTAAGTCAATACTATCTAATGACTTACTAATTATACTTATATCACAAGAACCATTTTTACTCATAGGAGTAGGAAGGCAGAGAAAAATAAATTCGCTTTTAAATACTAAATTTTCTAAAGTAGAATTACATTTGTTTTTATCTAAGTCATAAGTTAATACTTCATAAAAGCTTTTAAATTTTTCATAAACAGCATTACCTACAAAACCTTGTCCTACAATTCCTATCATCCTAGCAACATATTTTTAGCATTTGACTTACCTTCTTCTATTACTTTATGACTTACTATAGCTCTATTTCTACTCCACTGATCAATGGACCATTTTAATCTATCGGTTACTAATTCTACTTCTTCTGTAGTTCCGTCAGCGTGAGTAAATTCAATTAGGTATTTCTTTTCCATATTAAAATTGTATTCCTTTAATTAATTTACCTTTTGGTATATGAGAATTATTTTCATATATACCTGGGGGTGTTCCCCATTTATAAATATAAGTTTCTGCAGCAGGGGCTTCTGTAGCTTTAAATGCATCTCCTTCCTTACCGTTTTTAGTTGCAGTAGAACCAAAATGATAAAAATGTTGACTATGAGTTCTAGTAAACTTACACCCAGCTAGTTCTAATTTTAAAAAGAAATCCCAATCGCATATAAAAGGAGACTTATATAAAGTATCAAAACCTCCTACCATCATGTAGTTCTTTTTAAATAAGACGAAAGGAAATATGCCTCCATCCTCTGATACTTCATTAGAGCTTATTGTAGTTTCATATTCCATAAAACTATTATAGTCAAACTCATCAGGAGTTCTACCAAAGTCTTTAACAGGAAAATTAAATATACCTGGGCCTGTAGGTTCTATTTGATTTATAGTAATAACTTCTCCTTCAGACATATCAGCCCATATTGAATCCCATCCGGAACATAGAACGTTATCATCATTAATAATCATAATACGTTCATTAGTAGCATTCATAACTCCTAAATTAAGAGCCATTTGCATTCCTTGATTCTCTTCCAAAGGCAGTACTTGAACTTTGTTCTTATACTCCTCTAGAACTTCTTTGCTTTCATCAACAAAGCCATCTACAACGACTATAATTTCGCTCTCTTCGTTAACCCTACCTTCTACAGCAGACTTAAGACAAATATCCAGATACTTCGGATTTCGGTAAGTTGGTATTATTAGACTTATCATTTTTCCAATAGCTATATATTCCTTTTTCTAATTCATAATTTTTCCAAACGAATCTTTCTCTGTTAGGTTGGGTTTGTGCCCATGCCCACATCTCTTTAAGTCCGTCTTCAAGTTTAGTTAAATGTTCAAATCCTAATATTACCTCAGACTTTCTCCAAGTAGGATAAGCATTTTTAACTTCGTGTCTAGCTTCTTCGAAAGCTATAGCAGGCATTTTTTCTATATCTCCTCCTCCTATTACTTCTCTTACTATTCTACAAGCTTCGTTAATGGTAGTAAACTCTGTACCCCCAAGATTGATAATTTCTTTAGATGCTTTAGGAATAAAAGCTGCTTTCCATATAGGCTCTAAACAATCGTCTACACTACTCCAAGCTCTTTTTTGAGAACCATCACCAAAGATAGTCAAAGGTTTATCATTCATATATTGATACATCCAAATACCTAGAACGTTTCTATACTTATCCCATATATTTTGATTACGACCATAAACATTATGAGGTCTGAGTATACACCAGTCTAATCCGTGTTGTACTCCGGCACATTGAATATCCATCTCACAAGCATACTTTGCAATCCCATATGGATCTATTGGTTGAGGAGGGTGAGTCTCTTCAAAAGGTCTCTTACCTTCCCACCCATGACCGTAAACTGCCATAGTGGAAGTAAATACTAATCTCTCTACATCATGTTTGATACACTCATTTACTATAGAAGCAGTACTTTTTAAATTATTATCATAGTTAAAAGTACGAACGAAAGGAGATAGACCTTCGGCGGCATATGCTGCAAAGTGATAGACTATATCAGGCTGCTCTAACTCAAAGATATCTTTTATCTTATCATCAAACGTATTAGCTTTATAAAACTTTACTTGTTCGGGTATATTACTTTCGTATCCTCCTGAAAGATCATCTACTCCAATAATAGTATTACCGGGTTTCTTCTCGATAATATATTCTGCTAATCGGCTTCCTAATAAACCAGCTACTCCGGTTATTAAAATTTTCTTGTTATGCATAATTTTTCCATTTAATTAAAGGTGACAACCAAGCGGTTTCTCCATGAGTCGACCTGCCCGGTATTGGGGTTATTAATAGTTGATTATTTTCTCTTAATTTAAGAAACATATGAAAATCATGAGGGTGAGTTTCATTAGTAAAGTCTCTTAATATCTTTTCATTCTCTTTTAAAGTTTTTACTTTAGCAGCAAACGTCATAGTTGTACTGTTAGTTATTTTCCAATGAGAGTTATCAGTTAAATAAACTCTAGTATCTTCTGCTCCTCCATCACAATAAGGATTACCTCCTCTATCAGGAGCTAAGTATTTATCAGGATGATCATATAAAGATACGAAAGAGGCTCCGATATCGAAACCTTCTTTTAATATTTTTTTAGCATCTGAGGTATGAAGATAATCATTCTCAATAAAATAAATTATATCTTCATCTTCGTACATAAGAGCTAAATCTAACGCTAGATTAAATGTACCTGCTCCATGTCCTACCTTAACATGCTCTATACATGCTTGAGGAACATACTTTAAAATCATTTTTTCAGTATCTTTTGATATTCCATCAGCAATTATATGAAGATCTTCCCAACCAAATACCTCAACAAAGTTCTTTAGACAAATTTCGTTTGTAATATAATCAGGCTTTACTTTATTGTAACCAGCGTCAGAAATCCTATAAATTATTTTCATACTAATAACTTTATTTGTTCTATTACTTCATCATCTGTTAAATAAGGATCAAGAGTAACGTGACCTTCATCCTTAAAATAATATTTAGGACCTAATTTAGGTTCTTCAATCTTTTTTAAGACTCCATTCCATCCATAAAGCTGATGAACAAAATCACCAGTTATAATAGTTTTAGTTCCTACACCTGCAGCTAAATTACATAAACCTCCTTCAGCCCCTATGAAAGCATTACAGTACTTCATAATTGAAGTCTCAAAAAGAATAGATTTAGAATCGTGATCATCAGTATTAACAGTCTGTTGCTGATTGCTTCCTTCTACTCCTACTGTTAATATAGTAAAATAATCTGAGAGTACCGAGATAATTTTATCTGTATCTCTATGAGCACCTCCGTAACCTAAGTTCGGAACATCTATTCCGGAATTATATTGCTCTTCAGTAAAAGTAAAAGTTTTTTCTTCCCAATTATTCATTACAGCAATAACTTTTTTATCTTCTGGTAAATCAGTAAATAAAGTCTGCACTGCTGAATCTAAATTATTATCTGTATATAATTTATAATCAGGACTTGTATCTTTTATACCTGCTTGTTGTTTATATTGAACTACAGGTGGTTTAGTAAAAGATAGAGGACCTAATTGTATTACTTTATCATAAGTTAGTTGAAATTCAGTACTAGTTGTAGGAGCTGGTCCAGGGCTCCTGGGAACATATACATTCTTAATGAAAGGATTGTTCATTATAAGTTTTCTCATTTGGGGAAAACCTATCAAGTAGTCAACTTGACTATACTCAGATGCTAAAAATGATGCTAAAGCAGAAGAGAAAGCTATATCTCCGAAGAAACCATATGTTATTACTAAAACTTTAGTATTCTTCATATGATTTTTCTTCTATTAAATTGGAGTCAGTCATTTCATTTATAAACTTCTTGATGATACTTCTCTTATCGTTTTGTCTATAAACAGATCTTGCAAGCTCTATAAATTTACTATCAAACTCTTTATTCTTTTCTTTAACTCTGATAGCATCTTCAATATCCCATAACGTTTCATTAACCTCTGATAGATGTAAATACTTTTTTTTAAGAGGTTCTTTAAATTTTTCTAATAGCTCTACTACTTGTGGATTTAAAGCTTCAAACTCAATCATTATATTATTAAGTTTAGCTTTATCTTTTATTTTAAGGAGTTTAAGTTCTATAATAGAAATTTTATCTAATAACTCTCCTGGAGAAATGTTAATTTTTATATTCAAAATCTTTTATTTTTAACCATCTTACATTAGAATGATCAGGTAGATCAAACTCTTCTACTTTAGCATTAACGTTATTCAAACCTACTTTTGTATCTGAAGTAAGATTCATATAAAGCTTACTATTGTTGATAAAGTCACTGTCATTATCATTAGGTTTACTATCCTCATGATATAGAGCATAAAATAACGCATCATGATTACGCCTCCAGTTATATCCTAAAAATCTTAATCTATCTCTAGTAGCATCATCTTCTTTACCCCATCCTTTAAAAAATGGGTTTAAACCATTAGTATTAAAAAATAAAGTTTTAGATAAAACAAATACTCCTCCTGAATGATCTCCTACAGTGACATGGAAATTTCTGTAACCAGAAGGAATATCTTCTATTTTTCTAGGTTGATTATTATTATCTAAAAATAATACCTTACCAACAGGATAAAATGGAACATCGATATCTGTATCGTATGAAATATTTTCAGCTGGGTAATAATCTACGTCATGGAAAATAAAAATATCTCCTTTAGCTCTAGCAGCAGCTAAATTATATAAGCTATTTTTTTGAAACTTATCATTATCATCTTGTTCAGCTATAATAATTTCGTATTCTTTGCCTTTAAATACTTCTTCTAACCTAGGTAGAAGTGTCTCTAAATGTGACTCTCTGTTTCTATAGGATATAATTATACTATACATTTCTTATTCTATCATATTGATGTACTATGGGGTAATCCGGTATAGTATTATAATCAAACTCTACTGAACCGTTTACTATAACTTGTAAATGAACTGCTAATTTATCTTCTATTGATGTAAATGTAAATTTATCTTTATAAGAAGTTCTAGCTAAATAATTAAAAGAGGTTTGGTCTGCTACTTTAGGTTTACCAGCTGAAAGTAAAAATATATCTCTACTTATATCTCTAACTAGTTCTGACGATCCTCCAAACACTCCTACATTAAGTACCTCTTCTTCCTTAAAATCAAATCCAAATATTCCTATATTATAAATTAAATGCTCCATATTCCAATCATCTTCTTTGTACTTTATTACTTCCCCAGTAGCTACTAATTTATCAGTAGGAAGTTTATCGAAAGGATTTGAATTAAACTTAACATCTTTAACATCTGTAACTAATACTTTTTTATACTCTGGGCATTCTTTTAAATACCTATGAATATACATAAATCTCATATTATGAATAAGATCAAAGCTATTCTCTAAATTCATTTTACCTGTATGGTGCTCAAAAAAGTCTTTACTGTTACCCCAAAAGTCATGATTGGGAAGAATATAATTTATGTTTTTAGAATCTAAATAAGGAATTAAACTATTATTATCTTTAGCATTAAAGACTATTAAGGTTCTACTAAAACCAAACTCAGAAGTATTTACCCACGTTTCTATATCTTCTACACCGTAGTTTCCGCTAATAGCTCCTATAAGTAAATTTTCTTTCATTATTGATCTAATTGATTATATTCATTGTTCAAAAATAATATATCCTGTTGATGTGCTCCATGATTTTTTTGAATGTCTAAAACAATAGTAGGAGTAAAATTAAATCCTTCCATATAGTTTAGTACTTCTTCATAAAGAGGAGCTTTTTCATTATACTCATTAAATGAAACTTCTAAAAGTAAACCTTTAGCTCTACTACATATTTTTTTACCTCCTTCAACTACATCTAATTCCGAACCTTGAGTATCTATTTTAATTAAATCAAATATAGATTCTGAAGTAAATAAATCATCCAACATTATTCCGTCTTTTTTAATTATTTCTACTTGATCATCAGAATAAAATTCAGTCAGTTCCTTATATATTGAATTACCAGTACAAGTAGGGTCGTTTTTCCTGCTAAAATATTCATACCTAGAATCATCTTTAGCTAGTAAGCAAATTAAATAATCGTCAGTTAACTTCTGTAAATGTTCTTCACAAGCTTCAGAAGCTTCGATTGAAAAAATATAACTTTGAGGCCAATACTGTTGAGCGTTTGTTCTAAATTGTCCTACATTTGCTCCTATATCCAACACTCTATGAGGTTGAAAATAATTATTTACTAATGAGAGATTCATAATATTTATTCTGTATTTCTTGACGATCTATAGTCTTAGGATGGTATAATGCTAATTTTTCTTCTGCTGGTAGAGGAGCGTAAGCTTTAAATCCCTCCAGTACTTCATGTACTTTGTTCTTCCATTTAATCTCAGGTCTATTCTTCCATATACGCCATTGATAGTCCGGCCAATTGACCCATCCTTCGTTATTTACTTTCCAACCCCATTTAGTTATATGCTCTTGAGTTAAACCTTCTACTGTATTGACTCTAGGAACTAAGTAAACTTCGTTATCAGGATTAGATTCTAAGATTGCTGGTAGATTATCTATAAGAGCTTTATGAGGTAACTCATCAGCATCTATCTGAAAGATATAATCACCAGAGCAATACTCAGTTAGTTGGTTTTTCCAGTTAGCAAAATGTCCATCAAAAAAGCCTCTCCAAAATTGAAAGCCAGGGTATTTAGATTTTTTAGTTAGCCAATCTGGTATTTCAGAATTTCCATTAGTCTGGTCATATAAGACAACTACATCATCTTGTGGTCTTTTATTTTCTAAAATCATTTCGACTAATCTAATTATCTCGAACTGCTCATTGCAGACGGTAATGGCATAAGTTATTTTCATTTAGTGACTGGTTTATCAAAGTCTATTCCGAAAAATCCTATTTCTTCTAATGCATCTATAAATCCTTTGTCTTTAGGAAACTTTTTAGCATTATTTATATCCATCTTAGTAGTTTGACCAGCTGGGAATCTACCTGAATTAATTTCTTCTTCAGAAAGATCAATTGACTTAACTGCTGACCATCCCCAATCTTCTTTTGAAGTACCGTCAGCAAATACCATTCCGGAATTAGGAACTGTGATAGTAGCAGGAAACCAAACTCTACCTTCAGAATCTTTTTTTCTAATGTCTTTAAAAAGCTCTGGAGATGTTTCTATAGCATTAGTAACTAACTCTGAGTCTTCTTTCATTAATGTGGTAGTAGTAAATCCGCTACCAAAGTCTAGATAAGAACTTACTTTATCATCTATTTTAGTAACATAGCATGCGTTACTATCGCTTACTGGGCTTTGTATTAAGTTATCCATTTTTAACTAATTTAGGAAGTTTAAGTGAAGGTAATTTTAGCTCTACCTGT